>Ga0209536_100006515_pt1 | contig 17829 bp, 17 predicted proteins | sample DeeMarSeWOR28_12_FD_187461 | JGI IMG/M metagenome (GOLD analysis project Ga0209536, IMG submission 187461) | Marine sediment microbial communities from White Oak River estuary, North Carolina - WOR-2-8_12 (SPAdes) (version 2) | ecosystem: Environmental > Aquatic > Marine > Intertidal zone >... | reverse complement strand
CTCGCCCACCTGGTTGATGAGGACGACGTCGCTTTCGAGCTGGCGACGGATCTCGCGGTCCACCGAGGCCAGGTCGCCGGCTACGAGCGCGCGTATGTCCTTGAGTTGCATTGATTCCCGGGGCTGTCGTGGGCCCGCGCATCGTAACGGCAAACGGCTCGGGTGGGAATGTGCCGCACCGTGATGTCGGGTTTGACCCGGTGCCATTGCGCAATTAAAATTGCGGGCTCTTTACCGGCCGGGCGAAGAGCCCCGGCCATCTGGAGTCAAGCAGTCATGTACGCCGTGATCGCCACGGGTGGTAAGCAGTATCGGGTGAGCGAAGGGTCGGTCCTGAGGGTCGAGAAGCTCGAGGCTGATGCAGGCGCCACCGTCGAGTTCGACAAGGTCCTCGTCGTAGGCGAAGGGGCGGAGGTGGCGATCGGCGCGCCGTACGTGGCGGGTGCCAAGGTCACCGCCACCGTCCAGTCCCACGGCAAGGGGGACAAGGTGCGGATCGTCAAGTTCCGCCGGCGCAAGCACTACCTGCGTCAGAAAGGTCACCGCCAGCCGTTCACCGAGATCAAGGTGACGGGCATCACGGCGGCCTGACGTCCCAAGGAATTCGCGAGGAGACAGCAATGGCCCACAAGAAAGCGGGCGGCAGCACCAAGAACGGCCGCGAATCACAGAGCAAGCGGCTCGGCGTCAAGAAGTTCGGCGGCCAGTCCGTGCTTGCCGGCAACATCCTGGTGCGCCAGCGCGGCACCCTGTACAAGCCGGGAAGCAACGTCGGCGTAGGCACGGACCACACGCTGTTCGCGCTCGCGCCGGGCAAGGTCAAGTTCGAGAAGAAGGGCGTCAAGCAGCGCACGTTCGTGAGCGTGCTGCCCGAGTAACCTCCGGGCAGCGCCCCGTCGCTGTCCCGAGAACCCCGGCTCCGGCCGGGGTTTTCCGTTTCCGGCCCCATAATGGGGAAAGGTCCTTGCTTCGGCGCCGAAGAAGGAGGGACCGCCTCCGTTGCGGTCCGAGGTGGCCATGAAGTTCGTCGACGAAGCCCGGGTGAAGGTGGCTGCCGGCAACGGCGGACGGGGCGCGGTCAGCTTCCGGCGGGAGAAGTTCGTGCCCTATGGCGGGCCCGACGGGGGGGACGGCGGCCACGGCGGCAACGTGTACCTGCGCGCCCAGGAGGGCATCAACACGCTGGCCGACTTCAGGATCCAGCGCACGTTCCGCGCCCGCAACGGCGAGCCCGGCGCCGGCAGCGAGTGCACCGGCCGCAGCGGCGAGGACCTCTACGTGCCGGTGCCCGTCGGCACGGTCGTGCTGGACCACGACACGGGGGAAGCGCTCGGGGACCTGACCGAGAGTGGCCAGGAGCTGCTCGTGGCCCGGGGGGGCAAGGGCGGCTGGGGCAACCAGCGGTTCAAGAGCTCGGTCAACCGGACCCCGCGCAAGTCCACGCCGGGGCTGCCGGGTGAGACGCGCCACCTGGAACTGGAACTCAAGCTGCTGGCCGACGTCGGCCTGCTGGGCCAGCCCAACGCCGGCAAATCAACCCTGATCCGTGCCGTCTCGGCGGCCCGGCCCAAGGTGGCGGACTATCCGTTCACGACGCTGCATCCCCAGCTCGGGGTCGTGCGCGTGGGGCCGGAGAAGAGCTTCGTGATGGCCGACATCCCGGGGCTCATCGAGGGGGCGGCGGAAGGCACCGGCCTTGGCCTGCGTTTCCTCAAGCACCTGCAGCGTACGCGGCTGCTCCTGCACGTGCTCGATCTCGCCCCGCCCGACCCATCGGAGGACCCGGTCGCCTCGGCTCGCGCGGTCGCGCGGGAACTCAGGAAGTTCAGTGCGGAACTCGCCGGGCGCGAGCGCTGGCTCGTGCTCAACAAGATCGACCTCGTGGATCCCGGCGAGCTCGATCGCCGCTGCCGGGACATCGTACGCCGGCTGCGCTTCAAGGGTCCGGTGTTCCGTATCTCCGGCGCGACCGGGCAGGGCACCCGCGAGCTGTGCCAGGCGGTGATGCAGTATCTCGACGAGCACCGGCCGGGGGTCGACCCGGGGGAGTGAGCCCGGACGACCCGACCGGCCGTCGTCAGGCGCAGCAAAAAGGCCGGTCGTCGGACCGGCCTTTCGCTCGTTCCCTGAAGGGGCGCTTCTCAGCTGCCGGCGAGCGCCTTCACCTGCTTGGCCAGTCGGCTCTTGTGCCGCGCGGCCTTGTTCTTGTGGATGATGCCCTTGCGGGCCATGGCGTCGATCACAGGCGTGGCCTGCTTCAACGCGGCCGCGGCGGTGTCCTTGTCGCCGCTTCCCACCGCCGCCACGACGTGCTTGATGCTCGTGCGGACCTCGGAACGCTGCGCGACGTTGCGGGCGCGACGGGCGGTCGCCTGGCGGGCGCGCTTTTCGGCGGACTTCGAGTTGGCCAAGGTGTTGACTCCGATTCGTTCGGGCTCGAAAGAGCCGCGCATTTTCCTTGCAGGGCGGGGACTTGTCAATGTCGACAGGGTATAGTTCCCGCCGCATGAGAACCCCAGCCGGGCACCCCTCGGCCTGCCGCCGCGCGACGGGCAGGACCGCATGAGCCGCGGTTTCCTCCGCAGCACGGGCGTCGTCGGGGGTCTTACCTTCGTGTCCCGCGTCACCGGGCTCCTCCGCGACATGGTCTATTCGCAGGCCTTTGGCGCGGGGCCGCTGATGGACGCCTTCCTCGTCGCCTTCAAGATCCCGAACTTCCTGCGCCGCCTGACCGCCGAGGGGGCGTTTTCCCAGGCGTTCGTGCCCGTGGTGTCGGAGTTCAAGGTCCGCGGCACGCAGGAGGACGTGCGACGGCTCGTTTCCGGGACCGCCGGTACCCTGGGGCTCGCGCTGTTCGTGGTGACGCTGATCGGGGTGATCGCGGCGCCCGTGCTGGTGATGATCTTCGCGCCCGGCTTCAGGGACGACGGCGGACGATTCGACCTGACGGCCGACATGCTGCGGCTCACCTTCCCCTACCTGTTCTTCATCTCCCTGGTCGCGCTTGCGAGCGGCGTGCTCAACAGCTACGGCCGGTTCGCGATCCCGGCCTTCACGCCCGTCCTGCTCAACCTCGTCATGATCGTGTTCGCGAGCCTGGTGGCGCCGCACTCGGACAACCCGGGTCTCGTGCTCGCCGCCGGCGTGTTCGTGGCCGGGCTGGTGCAGCTTGCCGTGCAGATTCCGGCGCTCCGCTCGCTCGGCGTGCTGGGGCGGCCGCGCTGGGCCTGGGACCAGGAGGGCGTGCGGCGCATCGGGCGGCTGATGCTGCCCGGCATCTTCGGCTCGTCGGTGGCGCAGATCTCCCTGCTGCTCGACACGCTCATCGCCTCGTTCCTGCTGACCGGCAGCATCGCGTGGATGTACTACGCCGACCGTCTGGTGGAGTTCCCCATGGGCGTCTTCTCCATCGCGCTCGCGACGGTGATCCTGCCCGGCCTGTCTTCCCACCACGCCTCGCAGTCGCGCGCGGAGTTCGCCGGCACGATCGACTGGGCGCTGCGCCTGACGTTCCTGATCGTCACGCCGGCCGCCGTCGGGCTGATGATGCTGGCCGGCCCGCTGACGGCGACCATCTTCGGCTACGGCGAGTTCGGCGCCCGCGACGTGACCATGTCCTCCTTCGCGCTCATGGCCTACTCGATCGGCCTGCTCGGCTTCTCGCTCGTCAAGGTGCTGGCGCCGGGCTACTTCGCACGCCAGGACACCCGGACGCCCGTCAAGGTCGGTGTCATCGCGCTCGGTGTGAACATCGGTTTCAACCTCGCGGTGGTGGTGCCGGCCTACCTGGCCGGGTTCCCGGCGCCGCACGCGCTCTTGGCGCTGTCCACCGGGCTGTCGGCCTTCGTCAACTGTGGCCTGCTGTTCCGGGGCCTCGTTCGCGACGGCGTGTACGCGCCCTCGGACCGCTGGCGGCGCCTGCTGCCGCAGGTGGCCGTCGCGAACGCCGCCATGGCGGTGTTCCTGTGGTGGTCGTCCGGCGACTGGTCGGTCTGGCCGGAATTGCCGGTCGCGACGCGAGTCTTGCGGGTGGCGGGCTGCGTCGGCGGCGGTGGACTCGTCTACTTCCTGGCGCTCTGGCTCCTCGGCGCGCGGCCCGGAGAATTTCGGGGCGCCGGCTCCCGGTGACGCGGCGGATTTTGCGCCGCGAAAACCCTATACTTCACTGTTTTGGCAAGGGTTCCGGCAGGGCGGAAGCGCTCCGATGAAGATCATCCGCGGCCTGACCAACGCACGCCCCTCGGACAGGGGCTGCGTGGTCACTATCGGCAATTTCGACGGCGTGCACCTAGGTCACCAGGCAATCCTGACCCGCCTGCACGAGCGCGGCCGCGAGCTCGGCCTGCCGACCGCCGTGCTCACCTTCGAGCCGAATCCGCGCGAGTACTTCGACCCGGTCAACGCCCCCGCGAGGCTGATGCGGCTGCGGGACAAGGCCAGCGCGCTCGCGGAACTGGGGCTCGACCGGCTGGTGCTGCTGAAGTTCGACAGGCGGCTGCGCAACTGGACCGCCGGCGAGTTCGTCGAGTGCGTGCTGCACGACGGGCTCGGGGCGCGCCACGTGGTGATCGGCGAGGGCTTCCGCTACGGCAAGGGACGGGGCGGCGACGTGGAGTCGCTCGGGCGGTCGGGACGGGACTCCGGTTTCGGCGTCGATGCCCTGCCGCCGTTCGAGCTCGACGGCGAAAGGGTGAGCTCGACGCGCGTGCGCGCCGCCCTCGAGTGCGGCGACCTGCAGGCCGTGCGGCGCCTGCTAGGCCGCGACTACCGCATGACCGGGCGCGTCATCGGCGGACGCCGGCTCGGCCGCCGGCTGGGCTACGCCACCGCAAACATGCGGCTGCACCGCAAGGTATCGCCGGTCAACGGCGTGTTCGCGGTGCGCGTGCACGGCGTTTCCGAAGGACCTCGCGCCGGAGTCGCCTCGGTGGGCACGCGCCCGACCATCGGCGGCGGCGAGAAGCTGCTCGAGACGCACGTGTTCGACTACGCGGGAGACCTGTATGGTCGCTACCTCGCGGTCGACTTCGTGGCCAAGCTGCGCGACGAGGAAAGATTCCCGAGCGTGGACGCGCTGCTCGAGCGGATGCACGTGGATGCAGGCGAGGCCCGGCGGCTGCTGGCGTCGGGCTGAGGCGGCGAGGCGACAGGAGAGGACCTTGGACTACAAGAACACCGTGAACCTGCCCAGGACCGACTTGCCGATGAAGGCGGACCTGGCGCGCCGCGAGCCGGCGATGGTCGACTGGTGGCGTGAGCAGGACATCTACGGAAAGATGCGCGCGCGGGCCGCCGGACGGCCCAAGTTCGTGCTGCTCGACGGTCCGCCGTACGCGAACGCCTCCATTCACATCGGCCATGCCGTCAACAAGGTCCTCAAAGACATCATCGTCAAGTCGCAGGGGCTCGACGGCAAGGATGCCCCGTACGTGCCGGGCTGGGACTGCCACGGCCTGCCGATCGAGCGCGAGGTCGAGAAGAAGCACGGGCGCGTGGGCCAGAAGCTCGACGCGCGCGCCTTCCGCCAGGCCTGCCGCGACCACGCGGCGAGCCAGGTGGACGAGCAGCGCAAGGACTTCGTGCGCCTCGGCGTACTCGGGGACTGGGACGATCCGTACCTCACGATGCTGCCGCAGTACGAGGCCGAGCAGCTGCGTGCCTTTGCCGACATCATCCGCAAGGGCCACCTGGTCAGCGGCTACAAGCCCGTGCACTGGTGCCTCGACTGCCGTTCGTCCCTCGCCGAGGCCGAGGTCGAGTACGAGGAGCGGACCTCGCCGTCGATCGACGTGCGGTTTCCGGTGGCGGATGCGAGCGACCTCGCGCGCCGCTTCGGCACCGGACCGGAGCAGGCAGCAGGCGCCGCGGTCGTCATCTGGACGACGACGCCCTGGACCCTGCCGGCCAACCGCGCGGTGTCGCTGCATCCGGAGTTCGACTACCTGCTGGTGGAGGCGGACTCGACCGCCGGACGCGAGCGGCTCGTCGTCGCGGCGGCCCTGCTCGAGACGGTTGCGAAGCGCGCCGGGCTCGGCCACGTGCGCACCCTGGCGCATGCCAAGGGCGCGGCGCTCGAGGGCCTCTCGCTGCATCATCCCTTCTACGAGCGCACGGTGCCTGTCGTGGTCGGTGAGCACGTGACCCTCGAGTCGGGCACGGGCGCCGTGCACACGGCGCCGGGACACGGTGTCGACGACTACCTCGTCGGTCTCCGTTACGGGCTGCCGGTTGACAATCCGGTGGGACCCGACGGCCGCTTCGTCGAAGGCACCCCGCTGTTCGAGGGCCAGCAGGTGTTTGCCGCGAACGACAGCGTCGTGGCAGTGCTCGAGGAGCGCGGACGGCTGCTCAAGCACCAGCCTTACAGGCACAGCTACCCGCACTGCTGGCGCCACAAGACGCCGGTGATCTTCCGCTCCACGCCGCAGTGGTTCGTGAGCATGGACAAGCAAGGGCTGCGGGCCAGGGCGCTCGAGGAGATCCGCAAGGTGCGCTGGATCCCGGGCTGGGGCGAGCAGCGGATCGCCGGCATGGTCGAGACCCGCCCCGACTGGTGCATCTCGCGCCAGCGTGCCTGGGGCGTGCCGCTCGCCCTGTTCGTGCACGGCAAGACCGGCGAGCCGCACCCGCGCACGCCCGAGCTGCTCGACCGGGTGGCCGACCGGGTGGCGTCCGGCGGCCTCGAGGCGTGGTTCGACCTCGACCCGGCGGAACTGCTGGGTGCCGAGGCCGCGGACTATCACAAGACGGACGACGTCATGGACGTCTGGCTCGACTCCGGCATGGTCCACCACTGCCTGCCGCGACTGCGGCCGGGCGAAATCCCGTTTCCCGTGGACCTGTACCTGGAAGGTTCCGACCAGCATCGCGGCTGGTTCCAGAGCTCGCTGCTCGCGGCGGTGGCGGGCAAGGACCGGGCCCCCTACCGGGAGGTCCTCACCCACGGGTTCACGGTGGACGAGAACGGGCGGAAGATGTCGAAGTCGCTCGGCAACGTTGTCGCGCCGCAGAAAGTGATGAACTCGCTCGGGGCCGACATCCTGCGCCTGTGGGTCGCGGCCACCGACTACAGCGCCGAGATGAGCGTCTCGGACGAGATCCTGAAGCGCATGGCCGACAGCTACCGGCGCAACCGCAACACGGTGCGCTTCCTGCTGGGCAACCTGTTCGACTTCGACCCTGCGCGGGATGCCCTGCCGCCGGGCGAGCTCGTCGCGCTGGACCGCTGGGCGATCGAGCGTGCGCGCATGCTGCAGGCGGAGCTCGTCGAGGCGTACCGGGACTACGAGTTCCACCTGATCTACCAGAAGCTGCACAACTTCTGCGTCATCGACCTCGGCGGATTCTGGCTGGACATTCTCAAGGATCGCCTGTACACGACGCCCGCTGCAGGCCGGCCGCGCCGCTCGGCCCAGACGGCGATGTACCACGTGGCCGAGGCGATGGTCCGCTGGTTCGCGCCGATCCTCTCGTTCACGGCGGAGGAGATCTGGAGGCACCTGCCGGGACAGCGCGACGAGTCGGTGTTCATGGCCACCTGGTGGGACCTGCCGGACGTGCACCCGACCGCAGGCATCGACTGGGAGGCCGTCTTCGCGCTGAAGGCGGACGTGGGTCGGGAGCTCGAGCGGCTGCGGGTTGCGGGCGCGATCGGCGCGCCGCTCGAGGCGGAGGTGGACGTCTACCTCGACGCTGCGCAGCGGGCGCGGCTCGAGGGGCTCGGGGACGAGCTGCGTTTCGTGCTGATCACCTCGGACGCGCGGATGTTCGATGCGGCGGAGCGGCCGGCGGACGCCGTGGCGGCGACGTCCGTGGCCCGCCAGGGCGCGTGGATCTCAGTGCGACCGCTGGATCACTCCAAGTGCGTGCGTTGCTGGCACCGCCGGCCGGACGTCGGTGCGGATGCCCGTCACCCCGAACTCTGTGGCCGCTGCGTGTCCAACGTCGAGGGACCGGGCGAGACGAGGAGCTTTGCATGACGGCGGGGGAACGGGCAGGCGCGCGCGGGCTGCGCTGGCTGTGGCTTGCCGTGGCGGTGATCCTTGCCGACCAGGTCACCAAGACGATGATCGTCCGCAGCTTCGAGCTGTACGAGGTCCTCGACCTCTGGCCGATCCTCGAGATCACGCGGCTGCACAACACGGGTGCGGCATTCAGCCTGCTGGCCGGTGCGTCCGGCTGGCAGCGCTGGTTCTTCGTCGGCCTCGCGAGCGTCGTCAGCCTCGGTATCGTCTACTGGCTGTGGCGGATGCCGCGCAGCGCGCCCTTCTGGCTGCCTGCCGGCCTCTCGCTCGTACTGGGCGGTGCGCTCGGAAATGTCGTCGACCGGCTGCTTCACGGGCACGTCGTCGACTTCCTACACTTTCACTGGGAGCGCTGGTACTTTCCGGCCTTCAACGTGGCGGACACGGCCATCACGATAGGGGCCGGTCTGCTGATCCTCGATGCCCTGCTCGAGGGCCGGCGCGCAAGGGCGCGGAGCGAGGCATCGTGAAGATACTGCTCGCCAATCCACGTGGCTTCTGTGCGGGCGTCGACCGGGCCATCGACATCGTCGAGCGCGCGCTCGGCCTGTTCGGGGCGCCGATCTACGTCCGGCACGAGGTCGTGCACAACCGCTACGTGGTGGACCGGCTGCGCAGCATGGGCGCCCTGTTCGTCGACGAGCTGGACGAGGTACCGGACGGTGCCACGGTCATCTTCAGCGCGCACGGGGTGCCCCGTGCCGTCCAGGACGAGGCCCACCGCCGCGGCCTCAACGTCTTCGATGCGACCTGCCCGCTGGTGACCAAGGTGCACATGGAGGTGAAGCGTTTCGCGCGCGAGGGGCGCGACGTGGTGCTCATCGGCCACGCAGGGCACCCGGAGGTGGAGGGGACCATGGGCCAGTTCGACGGCACGATGGGTGGCCGGATTCACCTCGTGGAGTCGCCGGAGGACGCGGCCGCGCTCGAGGTGAAGGACCCGGCCCGGCTGGCCTTCGTCACGCAGACGACGCTGTCGGTCGACGACACCGCCCGAATCGTCGAGGCGCTCGTGGCGCGCTTCCCGGAGATGGCGACGCCGCGCAAGGAGGACATCTGCTACGCGACACAGAACCGTCAGGACGCCGTCAAGAAGCTCACCGAGTCCTGCGACGTGCTCGTGGTGGTAGGGTCGCCGACGAGCTCCAACTCGAACCGCCTGCGCGAGATCGCCTCGATGCGAGGGATTCCCGGCTACCTGGTCGACGGCCCGGAGGACTTGCGGCCCGAGTGGTTCGTCCGTGCCGGGGCCGTCGGCGTCACGGCGGGGGCCTCCGCGCCCGAGTTGCTGGTCCGGCGCGTCGTCGAGCAGCTCAAGGCCTGGGGAGGTGAGGAACCGGTGGAGGTGGCAGGCCGCGAGGAGCACGTCGTGTTCGGTCTGCCCCGGGAGCTCAGGAAGGTCGAGCGTGCCGCGACGCCGCTCGACTAGCGGCGCCAGCACACGCTTCCGGCTGGACGCCGTTCATCTCCAGCACTCGTCCGTGCTGTTGCGCCCGTCCGCTCCCAAAGCCGTGCGCAGGCCGTCCGCCCGGATCCGGAACTCCGCACACGCCCGGTCCAGTTCCTGTCCCCCTCCGGTCAGGGGCTGCGCCGACGCCGTGTAGTGCCCCGCAGGGTCAAGCGAGAGCGCCAGGCGATACCGCCCGCCACGGCTCTGCGGCCCGATGGGCAGGCCGGGCCCCGGACTTCCAGCGGCGCCCGCGAAACCCTCCGCGTACCTGCCGAAGTGGATCAGGAAGCGCTCCTGCTCGGCCGCGGTCGCAAGCAGCGCCTCGATGGCCTCGCTGCGATGCGCGCGGACCACGTACTGCCGGTAGCTCGGCCAGGCGAGCGATGCGAGCACGCCGATGATCGCAAGGACGACCAGCAGCTCGACGAGCGTCACTCCGCTGGCGCTTCGAGTTGTCGCCATGATGTCTTGCGCAACCGGTTGGTGAACTCGATCGTCCGGCCAAGTCCGCCGTGGAACAGGACGGGCGCACTGCAGCCCGCCACGGTGCACGGTTCGCCGAACAGGTTCGGCGCGACGATGCGCAGGTCGACCGGCAGCCCGTCCCCGGCGAGTTCTTCCGGTGGCGCCTCCTCGTCGCCGATGCGATGCGCGGCGCGGCCCGTCCGGATGTCGAGCGTGTACAGCCGGTTCCTTGCCTGCGGAGGACCACAAGGCGCGTCGGGCAATGGCGGCTGGGGCTGGTGCGTCGTGAAGCGCAGGCGGTGGTCGAAAGTCACGCCGGTGCCGATGGCTTTCTCGCCGGGACCATGCTGATCCAGCCGGCGGAGCCAGCCGCGCGCATCGACAGGAACGGGGATCGTCGCGTCGGTCACGTCCTCGAGGTCGTCCGTGGTCAGCGCCGGCGAGCCGGAGGGCAGGGCCTCGAGCTCGTCGAAGACGGCGTGGAAGCGGTCGACGACCCGTGTCTCGCGCGGTCGCGACAGGCGCCCGGAGCCCAGCGCGACCACGATCCGGGGCCGGTCGCCGAGCGTCTCGAACACTGCGTCCGGTGTGTGGAAGAAGAAGCGGCGTTCGCCCGGGGCGCCGGGCGCGGCGAGGTCCGCGACCATGCGCACGTCCGGTGCGGATGTTCCCGCAGCGAGCGAGGGAACGTCGATGCGCCAGAGCTGGCCCTTGAGGTCGACCGCGTAGAGGAGATCGGCGAAGCCGTCCCCGTCGCGGTCGACCAGGCGCGGCGCGGACGGAAAGCTGTGGCGCATGGCAGGCTCGATCACGCTGGCGTGCGGCGAGCCCCGGCCCGCGACGCCCCAGAGCAGCTCGCCGGTGTCCGCATCGACGATGACGAGCGCGGCGCCGGGATCGGCTTCCGGCAGGTCGCCGATCCGCTCGGCCGGGTCGTAGCCGCCCGCCAGCACGACCACCCGCTGCCCGGGAGACTGGAGCGAGCGATCGATGTTCATCGGGACGACGACCGGTTCGGGCCACGACTCGCCGAATCCCGGCAGCTCGTCGGCGGACAGTGACCAGCGCAGCGCCGGTGCCGCCAGCTGGCTGACGTCGAGCGCGTAGTAGCCGGTGCCTTGCCGCCCGAAGCCGAAGACGACCTGTGCCGATTCCCCGAGCGCGGGGTCGATGAGTCCGTCGCCGTTGCCGTCGTCGAGCGAGACGGCCAGCCCGCCGGGCTCGCCGGGCACCCGAGCCACGGTCTCGCGTGAAGCCGCGAGCGCTGCGGCCCTGGCCAGCAGCGGGGCGGGCAGGAACCCCCAGCGCTCGACACCGGTGTCGACGTCGATGGCGTGCAGCAGGCCGTCGGCCGTGAGGAGGAAGGCGGTCGCGGCGCCGGAGGCATCGCGCACGACGGCAGGTGGCCGGGCGCCCGGATCGCCGAGCTCGCCTCGCGGCGCGAGCCGGTCACCATCGCCGTCGGCATCGAAGCTGTCGACGCCGAGCAGCCACTGCACGAGCTCGCCCAGGGTCCGCGGATCCGTCGGTGCGAGCCCCAGGGTCTCGCGAGTCAGCAGCGGGTTGTCCGCGGAGACTCGGGTGGACGTCGTGCCGAGTGCCGAAGACGTCAGGTCGGAGAACAGGATCCGCTCCGAAGGCGAGGGCAGCCGGCCGGCGGCACCCCCGAGGATCGCGGCCGCTCCGTCCGGGACCGGCGACCAGAGGCTGCGGGAATCCGGCAGGGGTCGACCGGTCGCAGGATCGAATGTGAGCCGGCCGTCCGCATCCACGACCGGCGGTGCGGCGGTCGCCGAGGCGCCGGGCGCGAGCCGGTAGCGGCGGAGGTTCCCGAGCCAGCGTGGGCGGTGTCGGGGCTCCGACAGTGCGAAGAGCAGCGTGCCATCCGCGCGCAGAAAGGCGGGTGCCGAGACGCGTACCGAAGCGACGGCGCCGTCAGCTGCGTCGTGTTCGAGCGCGCGGGTCAGCAGGAGCACCGCAGCCAGCGGATCGCGAAGGTCGATCGCACCGGTCCGGGCAGCGCGCGACAGCGCCAGAGAGGACGCGTCGTCGCCGCCCGGCCTGGCCACCTGGACGGCCGCGAACTGGCGTCCCGTCGACGTGGGAACGACGTCCGAATCCGACATCCAGCGCAGGATCTCTACCAGGCAGTCGCTGCCGCAATCCGGGGCGTCGAATCCGGGCAGGCGCCTGGCCGCCTCCGGTGCGCCCGCGTCGGCCGACGCTGCCGCAGCCGTTGCGAGACCCACCGTCACCGGACGGCAGGCGCCGCTGAACGGAGACCGGTAACGCCCAGGGTCCAGGGCATCGCGCGAGTCGGCGCTGCTGGGTAGCGGCAGGCCGGGCGCCTCGTGGGACGTCTCGCCGTAGTGAACTTCCTGTCCGGAGATCCATGCCCCGAGTTCGGCCGCTGCCTCGCCGAGCGGCGCGGGACCTGCCGGAACCCAGCCCGCCGCGAATCGGGCGATCCGCTCGGAACCCGCCGGCAGCGCGCTGCCGCCCATCACCACCATGCCGCCTTCGGCAGCCGTGTCGCCGTCGTCGTCGCCGTCGTGGCTCAGCCGGGCGAGGGCGACGTCGAGTTCCGCCGTCGCCGAGGCGGCGGCCGACAGCTGGCCAAGCGTCCACTCGAGGAGCGTCGTGACCTCGCTCGGAATCGCCTGGGCGCGGTAGTTCAGGTAGTTGCCCGAGTAGAACACGTACGGGTCCGCCAGGGGCGCCGCGTCCCACCGGACCTCGGAGCCCGGGTCGGCTCCCCACGGGGCGGTGCCGTCCTCCACCGCGAACCAGGCGCCCGGCGCGCTGCCGTGGCGCCCGCTATCGGCGCGGCACTCGACGGCACCCTCCGACCCGGCGCGCACCTCGCGCCAGTAGCCCCCTCCGGGGCGACTCTCCCACTGCGCCGCCCGCGAGGCGATGAAATAGCCCGGCCCGGCAAGGGCGTCGGAACCGGCACCGCACCGCCAGCCGATCGCCGGATCGGCGGAGGCGAGCGCGATCGACCGACCTCCGGCGCAGTCCGGGACTGGTCCCGACCCTCGCTGCCAGTAGATCCGGTCCGCCCGGCACTCCCCCGGATACAGTCGCGCAGGATCATATGGAAGAGGCACCTCCACACTGCGTTCCATGGCGACGGAGGTATCGACGAGCAAGGCGAGCAGCGGCCGCGCACCTAGTTCGACCTCCGCGCGTCCGACCCAGGCCTCGTCGCGGTCGGCCATGGCGGCGGGCGACGGAGTTGCCAGCTGGGCGGCGAGGAGGGTCGCCGCAAGCAAGCGGGGAGGATGTGGAGTCATGGTGCGGCCTCGGCGGTCGATGCGTAAACGACGACACCCTGCTCGAGCCGGACCGCGGCGCCCCGCGCCGCGCGCCCGTCCGACACGACGATGAGACGGCGCACGCCGTAGGTCTCCGGACCCGTGCCGAGGCTGAATCCCGCAGCGAGTCCGGTGCGTGCCAGCTCATCCTCTCGAACCTCGATGCGGACCGTTGCATGGCCCGCGATGTCGGGCCACGGGACCAGCGTGACCGGGCCTGTCGGCACCGCGGCGCCGGCTGCGAGCGCCCGAAGCGCGCGGGAAATGCCGGCCTCGGCGGCCTCGAAGGCGAGCGCGCGCTGTTCATCGAGACCCGCCAGAGCGAGGGCCGCGACGGCGGCCGCGGAGCCGGCGAGTGCAAGCAGGGCGAGGCCCAGCAACAGGAGCAGGACGATGCCGAGCGCCGCGCCCCGCTGCGGAGGACGCCTCATGGCGGGCTCCCGGCATTTCGCAACCGTAGGCTGCGGGCGGCAAGCAACCGGGGCCACCGCGACCACTCCGCGTCCTGCCGACGGTTCGCATAGGCGAGCGCCGGCCAGGGCGCGGCCGCTCCCTCGGGCAGGTCGCTCTGGACCAGTACCCAGAGGTAGACCGACTGAATCGTCGCACCGGCGGTCAGGTCGTCGATCGCAGACCGGACATCTTCCGTGCCGTCGCCGTCGAGGTCGAGGCCCGCCTCGACCTGAAGGTCGATGACGCCGGGCACCAGTTCCTCGTCCTGGAAGGCCGGCGTCGTGCCGCCGACGAGGCGCTTGCGGCGCAGGGAGGGGCGCCCGGGCTCGCCGGTCGTGTCCTCGCTGACGTAGAACGCGCTGACCTCCAGGTCGTGAATGTGAGATGTCGGGCCGAGCTGGCGGGAGCCGTCGGCCATCAGGCGCCCGACCCAGGCGTTGGCCTCGAGCTGCAGCCGTCCAGTGTCGGCCGCGCCACCCGCCGTGGCGACGCGGCGCACGATCAGAGTGTCGGTGCCGGCCGCCGCTGCCGCGCCGGCGGGCGACGGCGCGCACTGCAGCGGCAGTCCCGGGCGGGCCGCGTAGCTGCCGTCCGCACCGGCGACCGGCATGGCCAGATCAAGCGCCAGGGAATCGACGCAACCACCCCCGACCGTGAGTCCGGGTGGTGGCGAATCGCCTGCGGACATGCTGCCGGAGACCGGCGTACCGGGCGGCAACGGTCCCAGGAAGCCGGCCATGCGAATCTCGTAGGCGAGCAGCTCGAGCGCGGCATTCGCCGTTTCTTCGAGACGGGACCGGGACTCCTGGCTGCGGTAGGCCTTGCGCCCGCCCGCGACCACCGCCAGTGCCCCCGCGACGATCAGCACGACGACCGCCGTCGCCACCATGAGCTCGACGAGGCTGAAGCCACGGCTGCTCATCACGTCTCCACCGGCAGGACGACGGTCGAGCCTCGGGCGTCGGCAGGGGAGTGCCACTCGATCCTGATGACGTAGGCAGGGACCGCGGGGTTCGCGATCTCGACTCGCGCGCCGGCACCCGCGGGCAGCACATCGGCGACCTCCCGGCGCCACGCATCGACACGTCGAGCAGCCTCGCGCTCGAGGGGACAGGAGGGCAGCGACCCCGCGCACGCGGCGGCCGGATCCAGGCCCGCCACGGAGCCGAGTGCTTGGCCGTCCGGCCGGCGCAGGGTTCGCAGGTCCTCCGCCAGGGTCTCGGCGAGCCGCACGGCGGCGATGCGCTGGGCGGCCTCGCGCCCGTTCCTGATCGTCTGCACCAGCATGGCTGCCGCGGCAGCGAGCCCTGCCGACAGCAACAGCATGGCGACCAGCGCTTCGACCAGCGCCATCCCGAGCCACGCAGCGGAGCGCGTCTTCACGGGCAGCTCAGCAGCCGGCCGCTCGGATCGCGGTCGCTGACGCGCAGCCGGCCCGTGCGGCTGATGATCAACGCCCGTGCGGCGGCGCTGCCGCGGTCGTCGCATACGGTGATCGTGGCCGGCGTCGCAAAGCGATCGAGCGGCCGGAACTCGATCACTGCCCGGTTGGCCCTCACGCTGAGTCTCCCCGTGCGACGGCCGAGCGATGTGTAGCGCGAGTCCGGAGCCGGCCCGGTCCGCAGGGACCTGAGCAGCAGCCCGTCCGACCAGTCACCGCTTCCGGAACAGTCCCGTCCGTCGCTCGAACCGCACAGGCCCACGGGCTGTCCGGCCGACGCACCCATTGCCCGCGCGGTGTGCACCGCGTGTGCGAGCGCATTGAGCGCGGCGGCCTGCTGCAGATCGCGCAAGTAGCCGGCGAAGGCCGGTGCGGCAAGCGTGACCAGGATGGCGGCGACGGCGAGCGCGACCAGCAGTTCGGCAAGCGTGAAGCCCGGCATCCGTGCCACGGCGGTTTCCCTTCGCTGACAGGCCTCGATCGTGACGCAAGCACCCGCGGCCGTGTTGACGATAAATTGCTGTAAACGCAGGGAAATCAGCCGGTCCGCACGCTGGAACCGTGGCCGCGGCGCTGGTATATTCCACTTATATGAACGACTCGATGCCCCACCCCGAGCCGCCGCCGGCGAGCAGGGACATGGTTTCCGCGATGCTCCGTTCGCACGGCATCACGCCCACCGCTCAGCGCGTGCGGGTCGGTCAGATCCTGTTCGCCAGGCGCCAGCACCTGACGGCCGAGCAGGTCCTGACGCAGCTGCGCGAGGAGGGCGCGCGCGTCTCGAAGGCGACGGTCTACAACACGCTCAACCTGTTCGCCTCGAAGGGACTCCTTCGCGAGTTGAACGTCGACGCGACTTGCAGTTCCTTCGATTCGAACACGGCGCCGCATTTCCACTTCCACGTGGAGGACACGGGCGAGTTGATCGACGTGGCGCCGGACGACATCCAGTTTGCGCGGATGCCGGAACTCCCCCCGGGTACCGAGGCCGCGGGCATCGAGGTGGTCATACGGGTCCGTCGCCTGGCCTGACCCGGCGGCATTGCCGCTACGGCGGCCGTTTCCTATACTGCGCGCCCCATCCGCCGGTGTAGCTCAGCTGGTAGAGCAGTCGCTTCGTAAGCGAGAGGTCGGGGGTTCGAATCCCTCCACCGGCACCAGTCGATTGAGGCCCTTCATTCCAGAGGGCCATTCTCTCCATCGAACGTATGGCCTGCCTGCAGGGTCTGCCGGGCCCGGCATGAAGCCAAGGCCGATGTCTTCGATCTCCTCGAGTTCTTGGACAATCGGACCGGAAGCTACTCGACCCTGGAATGCCCGATTCTACGTCGGTCCAAGAGAGAAGCGGATCGGCCTGAGTCGGTGTCAACGCAACCGGCGGCAGCCCGGCCTGCCCGGCGAAGAGGCGGGTTCGGCACTGCGGTTGAGCTACCGGCGGGCAACCGTCGCTTCCCGAAAGCAAAGGACCCCATCACAGGTTCGGGACGAGCCTCCGTCTCGAACGGTCAGGAGTAGAATTGCCTGCAAGGCAAGGGCAGCAATCGGGCGGAAGGAGAACCCGACGTACATCGGATCCTGGTCGGAGATCTGTCGATGTGTTGGAGGGCAGCTCATGGGTATTGGCACGTCCTCGAATCGGACAGTCTGGATCAGCCTGGCGGCTTCGCTACTGGGAACCCTCACAGGCTGCGGGGGTGGGGGCTCAGGGAGCCCGGCAGACGGACCATCGATCAGCATCGACGTTCCGACCTCTGCGCGCAGCTATGCAACGACGTCGACCGACATGCGGATTGGCGGAGCCATCTCGAACGCAAGCTTCGTCCATGTGCGAAATTCGCTGACTGGCTTCACGACCGAGGGATATGTCTTCTATGCGAGCCCTGGCGAGGGCACCTGGTTTGCGGATGTCCAGGGGCTCGGGCTCGGCGAGAACCCGATTACTGCAACCGCTGACTCGGATGGCAGTGGCCGCGAGACCGCCACTGCGATGATCGTTCTTGTTCGACCGCTTCAGCCCGTGAATCTGATCTTCAACGGGCCCGACCAGGATTCAGCGGACTCCTTCTGGACGGACGAAAACTCGCTTGGGCGGTCCCACCAGATCGCACTCTTCGGCGACGGTACCGGGCGTTCGACGACAGGCTCGGCTCTGTCCGAGCTCGCTGGAGCGACCGCGACGTTCACCTGGAGCATGCTGAGCCCGGACTCGATCCAGATTCTCGGTTGTCCGACATGCTCGTTTCAACGGATTTCGCGCATATCGGGCTCACGAAGCGAGGAAATATTCTACGGACAGATAGAGACCACAGCAGGCGGCGGAGAGCTGGCGCTGCACGTCTTTACGCTGTCCATCGGCAGACTGTGATCCACGACGCGAAGGCCTCGCCCGAGGCAATGAAGTGCCGGGTCTTGTCATGGCCAGATGGAAGCGATGTGGTGGGGAGTCCAGGCGACGGGCACTACGCAGGGCGAACGGGCCGCGGGCGAACGCGCTTGGCTGTCGGAGGACGGCGTCTCCGCCGCGCAGCTGGCTACTTGACGGCGCCGACGGTGAAGCCGGAGATGAACCGGTCGAGGAAACGGTTGTAGAAGATGGCGATGGGTATCGAGGCGATCAGGCAGGCGGCCATCAGCGAGCCCCAGTAGTAGACGTCGCCCCGCACGAGGTAGATCGGCACG
>Ga0209536_100006514_pt1 | contig 17832 bp, 13 predicted proteins | sample DeeMarSeWOR28_12_FD_187461 | JGI IMG/M metagenome (GOLD analysis project Ga0209536, IMG submission 187461) | Marine sediment microbial communities from White Oak River estuary, North Carolina - WOR-2-8_12 (SPAdes) (version 2) | ecosystem: Environmental > Aquatic > Marine > Intertidal zone >... | reverse complement strand
CCCTGCTTCGAAACAGAGCTCGCGATCCAGTTCCTCGTCGTAGAACTCGACATAGTGCGAGGCGCGCAGGATCGCCGAGGGCCCCCGGGCGGTTCCTCCCCCGTAGCTCACCGTGTGCTCGTACGGTGCGGGGAGGACGGCGATGCGCGCGGTGTCAAAACGGCAGTGGCGTGCGTCCAGCCCAAGGAAGTTGGAGCGGGTCGGTAGTGAACGGAATGCCGGAGCTGTGCCCATAGCGGGTGCGTCGAAAGGTGGACGAATATAGATTGCTATGCCAACAAATGCAAGCATCGCAGCCTCTGGAGGGAAGAGCCTGGCTGAGGGCGCTCCGGCGGGCTTCTCCTTGACAATCGAGAGATTTTGGGCTATGTTCTCCACGAACTATGAGCCTTCCACGGCTGACGTATCTTGTGATTGCGCTCGGTGCGGGCGCATGGTGTGCCCTGCTGGTGCTCCCTCCACTGCTTGCCCACCTCTCATTGGGTGGGGCGGCAGAGCTTATCGCATCCCTCTTCCGGCCCATCTGCCACCAGCTGGAAGAGCGCTCCGTGATGCTCTTCGGGTACCCGATGGCCGTCTGTTCGCGCTGCAGTGCCATCTACGTTGCGTTCTTCGCCGGGACGCTACTGTACCCCGTCATCCGGAAGGTTGAATCACCGGTCATGCCCCCACGATGGGTGCTCGTGGTCGCCCTCGTGCCCGTCGTGCTGGATGTTTTGGCAGGAATCCTGGGCGTGCATGCCGTGACGCTGACAACCCGGCTCTGGAGTGGCGCACTCTTCGGACTCGTTGCTCCGTTCGTCATCATCCCCGCGGCGATCGAGGGGATCGTGCAGTTGGTCTCGCGCAGCCACCGAACCCCCGTCCACCAACAGAAAGGACTCAGCGATGCCTGAAAAACCCAGTAAGCTGCTTCCGGCGTTGTACGGCGGCATCATCATAGGAGTCATCGGCGCCATCCCCTTCCTGAACTTCGTCAACTGCCTCTGCTGCGCCGGTGTCCTGTTCGGGGGCTACATGGCGGTGTTCTTCTATCGGAAGGACCTCCCGCCGGCCCTCCCTCTGGAGAGCTCGGACGGGATTCAGCTCGGAGCCCTTGCGGGACTGTTCGGTGCGATTATCGGCCTGTTCCTGACCGGCTTGATCTACCTCATGATCGGAAACGTCGCCGGCAAGGCAATGATTGAGATGCTGATGAATGTCTATGACTCTCTGGGCATCTTGGATCAGATGCCTCCGGAAGCCATCGACCAGATGGAGATGTCCGCCGAGGAGAGTCCGCTCAATGCTATTAGCATCATCGGAAGCTTGATCGTTGACCCACTGTTCGGGCTCCTGGGCGGGTTGATCGGATACCAGATCCACAAGCCCAAAGCCGGGGTGCCGCCGGCTGCACCGACCCCGACAGCTCCCTGAGTGCCGACAGTACGCATGAATGCACGACGCCCCTACACCGCACAGGGTGGCGGGGCGTCGGGCTGAGCGTTGCTGCTGTACCGTTCCGCCAGTTGCCCCTCCCTTATGGTATCACCCCTGGCGATGCATGGGCATCCCCGGGTCCACGCGCGGACCCCGGGACGCGCGGATCGTGTGTCCCCAGCCAGATAGAATCCCGGCGCATCACCGACGGGGCAACCCCGACATATCCTCGCGCCTCGAGCTGGTGACCCCGCTCATTCAGTTCATCGAGGACCTCCGGCGGGAAGCCGCCGGGCTCGTAGCGGAGCACGTCGGGGAGATGTTGGTGGTGAATGCGCGGGAGACGAACCGCTGCATCGATCCCCAAGCCGTGATCAACAACATTACTAATGATCTGTGCTACGGCGGAGATGATCGTCGGGCCTCCCCGGGCTCCCGTCACGAGCAGAAGCTTCCCGGTTGAATCCTCCACCACCGTGGGCGTCATCGCCGAAAGCATCCTCTTCCCCGGGGCGATCATGTTGGCCGTTCCCTGGACAAGCCCAAACGAGTTTGCTGTTCCGGGCTTGAGCGTGAAGTCATCCATCTCGTTGTTCAAGAGAAACCCGCCCCCCTCGACCGTCACCCCCGAGCCAAAGAGGTCATTGATCGTTGTGGTCAGGGCAATCGCATTGCCCGCACCATCGACAATCGAGAGGTGGGTGGTGTGCTCCCCTTCGTGACCGGGAAGATCCGGTCTGATCTCCACCGACGGGGTCGCACGGTCGTCGTCGATGGACGTTCCCAACCGAGCGGCGAACGACGGTGACAGAAGCACACTGTCGGGAATCTCTACGAGGTCGGGGTCGCCCAGGTATCGGTTGCGGACGGCGAAGGAGCGGCGCATCGCTTCGGCGAGCAGATGGAGTCCTGCGGAGGATCCCCATCCAAGCCCTCCCACATCATAGGGCTCAACCATGTGTGCAATCATCGCCAGGGTGAAGCCTCCCGAGGAGGGGGGACCCACCGAGAAGATCCGAAGCCCCCGGTAGCTGAAGACCATCGGCGTCCTCCACTTCGCGCGGTAGTGACGCAGGTCTTTCTCGGTGATCAGCCCGCCGCCGCGAACCATCTCGTGGATCAACAACAGCGCGGTCTCCCCCTGGTAGAACCCCTCCCTTCCCCGCGCACCAATACGGCGAAGGACCTCACCGAGGCGGGTGTTGCGCCACCGGTCACCCACATCGGGCGCGCGGCCGGAAGGGAAAAAAAGTGCACGAGAGGCGGGGAATCGCCAGAGCCTGGCCGAGTCAGCGCGGATGACGGAAACAAATCGCTCGTCGACGGGGAATCCCTCCTCGGCATACTGAATTGCCCGCGCAAGAAGCGACGGCCAGGAAAGAGCTCCGTAGGTGCGGTGCAACTCCCAGAGACCCGCCACACTCCCGGGAACACCGGAGGCCAGGTGACCCACCGTCGAGCCGTCAGTTAACTTGCCGAGCGAGTCCAGATACATCGAGGCATGCGCTGCCCCGGGAGCGCGTTCCCGAAAATCCAGTGACGATACTGTCCCGTCCGCCAGACGGACAACAGCAAAGCCACCTCCACCGATATTGCCCGCCTCGGGGAAGACCACGGCAAGCGCAAAACAGGTGGCAATGGCGGCATCAACAGCATTGCCTCCGGCCTCCAGGATCTCCACACCGGCTGCGGTAGCCAGGGGAGCATCAGTCGCGACCATGCCCCGGGCATTCTCTTCAGCCGGCCCCGTGAGACTGTAGGGCCACTCAGGAGGGATGTGCCGAATGACGTCTCGAAGAGGCGGCCTGGAACAGCTCTGGGCCAACAGAATCAGCAGGCCGAGCAGGGGTGTGAGCCCCCGTGGCGAGGAGCCGCGAAGCATCACCTCACCCCTCCCCCTGCGCAGGGGCCGGGCCAGAGGGCAAGAGCGATCTCCCGCCTCTCCTGCTCGTCCACGGCCGTATAAAAGTGGTAGTGCCGGTCTTCGGTCTCGAAAATGAAAGGCTTGCCGGCATGGAGGGAGTCATAGGTGCCCGGGGCCCCAATATCGAGCACCGGGTTCCCCTGGTAGGGAATCCATCCCAGCGGAAACTCCTCGGCGGTGGTCATCGCCAACCCGTCGCGGGAATGCACTCCGTCCCAGCTGTAATAGGCCATATACCACCGATCTCCCCGCCGGTAGAGGGACGGATCGCCCGTGCGCCCCGTCGAATCCCATGCGCCCGTAACCCCGCTTCCGACAAGAAGGGGAGAGTGAGCATCGTCAACCGACCAGCTCATCAAGTCCGGCGAGGTGGCATAGCCGATGAACTCCTCCTCCCTCCCCTTGTGGACTCCCGAGGCGTTAAAGAAGAGGTAGTAGCGTGTGCCCACCTTCACGATGTTCGGATGCCAGATCGCCTCGCACCTCCATCCGTTTCCTGTCGGCGCGATGATCGGATTGCCCCGATAACGCTCCCAGTGCCGCAGATCGCTGGAGGTGGCGAGGTTGAGCGTCTTCCTCCCCCGCTCATACCCGCGGCCGGTGACGCCAAAATAGAAGAGGTAGCATCGACCGCCTTCTTGCCACAGAAAGGGCCCGGTTGCCCCCTGCTCGTCGGGCGCTCCCGGGATGTGGGAGCCTCCAAGAAGAGGAGCGCGAGGATCCCGCTCCCAGTGAAACAGATCACCACTCCAGGCAAGACCGATCTGGGGTTCGGCCACCGTGTCATAGCCCCTCCGCCCGGGGTGAATGTGGGCGTAGCCCGTGTAGACCATGCCATATCTGCCGCTCTGGCGGTCCTTCCAGACGGCCGGCGACTCCACCATCCCGGCGTCCCAGGATCCGGCAGGGCCACAGCGAAGCACAATGCCACACTTCAGCAGTCGCGCCCCCGGAGGAGCCTTCGGCCCGGCAGAGGCCGTCACGCGCTCTGATCTCCGGCAGAGGGGGGGGCCGGGGGAGGCTCAGGGGGCTTCACCCGGACAAGCTGCTCGTGGAGACGCTGCACCTCCGCTTCGAGCTCCTCAACTCTGCGCCGCTGTGCTCCACCGAACCGGTGGGAACGGAACAGGGAGGGGATCGACGCCAGAGAACTCGCAATCGCCCCCGCAGCGAGTGCCACGAGCAGGATCAGGGCGAGCGAACCCTGAAAGCTCCAGAAGAGAAAATCGACGGTCACAATCTCGGTGTTCTGCACGGCGAAGAGCACCGCAAGCGCCGCCACGAGTAGGGCAACGAGCAGAAAGACCTGCATAGGAGCCTCCTCAGCAATGGACTGTGTGCCCGGAGTGGGACCTCTAACGGGCGCGATAGGCCAGGATGACATAGGCCAGAATGGTTCCCAGCGTTACACCCACGAACAATGGGAGGAACGCCGGGCCGAGTCCGGGGGCGTTTCCCATTGCCACCCGGATGGCGGTGAACTTGACGTAACCGAAGAACAGAACAACCTCCATCTTGAGCAGGCCCAGGAAAGCCCGCACGAGGCGGTACTGCCGGAGTGCGTTCGCCTCTGTCACCGCCCAGGGATAGTTGAGACGGTGAGGGATCCTCCCCATAATGGTGAGGACAACGTAGAGAACGAGACCGACGGCCGGGAGAATGAACATCATCCAGCGTGGTCCCCACCCGTCCGGCTCTCCTCCCAGCCCGAAATGCGTCGGGACCGAGGAGGGGAGCGAAGCGTACGAAAAGAGGACCAGGCCGACCGTCCAGACAAGCCCCACTCCGGAGGCAAGCTCCAGGGCAAGCTCAAGCGGTCTGAACGGGAGTGCGAGAACGGGTCTAGAACTCATCGCCGAGGTCTCTCTGCAGTCCACCGAGAACCGTCCGGAGCGAATCCACCAGATGACGATGGGCCGGGGAGTCGATCAGGTTGCGGAGCTCCTGCGGATCGCGTTGAAGATCGTAGAGCTCCCACGCGTCGATGTCGTCGTAGAAGTGGATGAGCTTGTAGCTGGGCGTACGAATCCCGTAGTGCCGCTTCACGGCGTGCCAGCCGTGGGGGTACTCATAGTAGTGGTAGTAGAGCGCCTGGCGCCAGACTCCCGCCGCACCCCCGCGCAGAAGACCGCGCAGCGAAGCACCCTGCATGTAATCGGGGACGGTAACACCCGCCAGGTCCAGAAGCGTGGGGGCTAGGTCAAGATTGAGCACAAGCTCATTGCGAGTGACGCCCGCGGTGATGCCCTCCGGATAGCGCAAGAGCAGGGGCATCCCGGCTGACTCTTCGTACATGAAGCGCTTGTCGAACCAGCCATGCTCTCCCAGGAAGAACCCCTGATCCGAGGTGTAGACCACGAGCGTGCTGGCCGCCAGCCCGCTGCTGTCAAGATAGTCCAGAACGCGGCCGACGCTTTCATCGACGGAGGCCACACACCGCAGATAGTCCTTGATGTAGCGTTGGTACTTCCAGCGGAGAAGACGCTCCCCCTGGGGAGGAGCGCCGAGGAATGCGGCGTTCTCCGGTCCGTAGGCGCGCTCCCACGTGGCCCGCTGCTCCAGCGTCAAGTTCTCCAGTATCTTCTGCCACGCCCCAACAGCGTCGAAGCCGGCAATCAGAGCGTTGTCGGTGGAGAACTGCGCCACGTATTCGACCGGGAGTTTCAGATCCATTCCCAGAAACATGTGGCGCCCGATCTCCAGCTCCTGCTCACGCGCGGCCGCCGAACGGGTTGCGTAGTCGTCTTGCAGGGTGGGAGGTTCCGGCAGGTCCTCCCCCTGGAACATCGTGAGGTGGCGCGGGGCGGGCATCCAGTTGCGATGCGGAGCCTTGTGATGCATCAGGAGGCAGAAGGGGCGGTCGCGATCCATCGACCGCAGGGCCTCCAGCGTCAACTCCGTGATGATGTCGGTAACGTATCCGGTCGTCTCGAGGGTGTCCCCCATCCGGAGGAACCGCGGGTTATAATAGTCGCCCTGACCCGGCAGGATGGTCCAGCGGTCAAACCCCCGGGGCTCGGAGCGCAGGTGCCATTTGCCCACAAGCGCCGTCTGATAGCCCGCCTCCTGAAGCAGTCGCGGGAAGGTGATCCGCTCGGGGTCAAATCTGTCCCTATTGTCACGCAGCCCATTGCGGTGGCTGTACTGCCCCGTTAAGATCACTGCGCGGCTGGGGCCGCAGAGTGCATTGGTGACGAATGCCTGAGTAAAGCGCACACCCTCCTGGGCGATCCGGTCGATCGAGGGTGTAATGATCAGCGAGCTGTCGTAGCAGCTCAGGGCGCGCCGGGCGTGGTCGTCTGTCATAATAAAGAGGATGTTCGGCCGGCGCTCAGCCGTACCGGTGCGGGGGCTCTGCGCCATCAGCGAGACCGGCACGATGGCCAGCGCCAGGATGATCACTCGTGCGAGACTCCGCATGGGACCTCCGGGATCGGGGTGGACAGCCGAGGGTGGCCCGGTGCAGGATCGATCAGGAGATGTACAGGTGTCGCTTGATCTTCTGCGTCGGGGTCTTTTCGAACGGCTCGGGCTGTTCGACAATGCGATGAATTCTGTTGTGCGGTGGGAGACGGGAGTTGATCGTGCTGCGGAGGCTCTCGAGCAGCTCCCGAACGGAATTCCGAACTTCGGGCTCAGAGAGCGTGTTGGCCGGGAAGAGCCGGTCAAGCTTCTCGTAGTCGAGATAGATGCGCGCCACGAGGCGGTCCTGCTCCTCGTAGACCAGCGACTCCAGCACGGTATCCTGTTCGTTGATGACGCCTTCTATCTCTTCGGGATAGATGTTCTTTCCACTGGGGCCGAGGATCATGTTCTTCAGGCGTCCCTTGATATAGAGGTAGCCGTCGGCATCCAGCACCCCCAGATCGCCCGTACGAAACCAACCCTCCGCATCGAGCACCGCCGCAGTCTTTTCGGGATCCTTGTAGTAGCCCTTCATCACCATGGGGCCACGAATGAAGATCTCCCCCTCGCCCGTCTCCGGCTCCGGATTGCGAATCTCGATCTCCGTGCCCGGGAGTGCGGGACCGGTCGAGCGGAACCGTGTCCGCTCCGGCGATGTCCCTGCAACCATGGGCGAGGTCTCGGTCAGGCCGTAACCGATGGCATAGGGGAAGCGCGCCTCGCGAAGAAACAGCTCTACATCCGGGGCCAGGGCTGCTCCCCCGATGGCCAAGATGCGCAGCTCCCCGCCGAAGACCTCCAGGAGCTTCTTCCCCGCGGCACGGTGGAGCCTCCGGCGAACGGGTGAGATCCGATTCAATCCCCTCATCAGGGCCGAGCCATGAAGCCGTGGCTGGATCCTGTTCTTGTAAATCTTCTCGATGACCAGCGGCACCGAGAGCAGCACCGTGGGCCTGACCGTCGAGAGTGCCGGGATCAGCACGGCCGCCGTCGGCGGGCGGTCTAGATAGAAGACCGACGCTCCCACCAGCAACGGGCTGACAAGCCCGATCGTGCACTCGTAGGTGTGGGCAAGCGGGAGAATGGACAGGAGACGGTCGGAGGGCGTCACCGAGACGATGCTCACGGTCGCCAGCGCATCTTCGATAAAATTCCTGTGGGTGAGCATCACACCTTTGGAATGGCCCGTCGTCCCGGACGTATAGATGATCGAGGCCAGATCGCTCTCCTGAACCGAGGAGGGGACGCGTCGCGAGGCGCGTAGCGCCGCGCCACGCATCCTCTGGAGCTCGCCTCTCCCGTGATTGAGGATCCGGCCCACAGTGTCCCTGGTGCTTGTCCGATCCATGAGCGAGAGATCGTCCATCAGGATCAGGGTCGGGCAGGAGCTGTCTTCCAGATCCTCCACCTTCGGTAGCATCCGGCGGGAGACAATCGCTGCCGAGCACTCTGCGTGCCTGAGAATATGGTGGATGTCGGGAGTGGGGAAATCGGTGAGGACGGGAACGGCAACGGCACCCAGGGAGGTGACGGCGAAGAAGGACACGCCCCAGGTCGGCATGTTTTCTCCCAACAGAACGACGCGATCGCCATGGACAATGCCGCGATCGCGCAGCAGGGTCCGAAGTGCTTCTGCCCGATCCTGGAGCATCCGGTAGCTCAGCGATGCGCCACCGACCATACCCAGGGCGGGACGATCACCGAACGCCTGGGCGCTCTGCTCGAGGAGTTCCTTGAGGGTGGTGGGGGTAGTGGCCATGGCACCAAACCACAGAACGCTAGGAAATCTCCACCACGGATGCAAGCACGGGGCAGCCCGCCGGTGCAACGGGGCTTCGTTGACATTTGAGACTGAATGGGTATATTGGGGCGTTGTAGACTACTGCCCGGAACCATGACGATGGCCAGTTCCAGCCCACCCGAGACGTCCGTTAGCGCCCTCCAGGAGGAAGTCCGCAGACTCCGCCGGGCGGTGGAGGAGCTCTCCATCCTCAACGACCTCGCCCGGGCAATCGGGGCCAGCCTCAATTCCGAACAGATCATGCACACGATCATCCACCGCTCGCTGCGCGCCGTCGGCGCTGAGCAGGGAGTCATTACGCTGGTCGACGAAGAGGCCGGCGATTCGATGAAGACGCTGGTGCGGACGGCCGTCAGCTCCGCCGGCCACTCGAAGTACCACTTCAACCAGGCCCTGCTCGGATGGATGCACATCAACAAGAAGCCCCTCACGATCAACAGTCCCGGGACCGATGAGCGGTTCCGGGGGGTGCGATGGGACGAGTCGATCCGCTCACTCCTGTGCGTCCCCATGCTCACCAAGTCTTCCCTGCGCGGCGTCCTGACGGTCTACAACAAAAAAGATGGCGGCCCGTTCACCGACGAGGACCAGCGTCTGCTGGCAATCATCGCGGGCCAGTCAGGCCAGGTGGTGGAGAACGCGCGGTTGAACGAACTCGAGCAATCGCTGATCAGGATGAAGGAGGAGCTCCGCCTTGCTGCGACGATCCAGAACGATCTGTTGCCGCGGGATCCGCCAACGATTGCGGGGTTCGATGTCGCCGGGACCTCCGTGCCCGCACAGGTTGTGGGGGGCGACTACTTCGATTTCATTCGTATGGACGAGCAGCAGGTGGCGCTCTGCCTCGGCGACGTCTCCGGCAAAGGAGTTCCGGCGTCACTGCTGATGGCGAATCTGCAGGCCACGCTCCGCGGACAGACGCACAGCAACGTCTCCGCCCGTGAATGTGTCGGCCGGTCCAACGGGTTCCTCCACCGCAGCACGAGCCCGGACAAGTTCGTGACGCTGTTCTATGGAATCCTCGACGCAACCTCCAGGCGCTTCACCTATTCGAACGCCGGTCATGAGGCTCCGTTCCTCTCCCGTGCCGACGGGGAGTTTCTCCGACTCGAGAAGGGAGGGCTCATCCTCAGCATCCTGGAGGACTTTGCTTATGAGGAGGAGACCATCGAGCTCCAGGCGGGCGATGTGCTGGTGATCTATTCCGACGGTGTTTCGGAGGCAATGAATCCGGACGGAGAACAGTTCGGCGAAGGGAAGATCCAAGAGGTCATCGGCGCACACCGGAACCGCCCGGCCGCGGGCATTATCGACGCGTTGATCAAGGCGGTACGTACACATGCGGGCACCGCCCCGCAGGCGGATGACATGACAATGATCGTTGTGCGCACGAAGGAATCCTGAGCCGGTCCCCCCGGCCGGGCGACCGCCGCGCGGCCTCTCCGTGCCCCCGCACACCGCACAGCTGAACACATCCACCCGGTCAATCCACTCTTGAGACCCATTCCAGAGCGATAGTGAGGCATCCATGACGCGAACAGTTCTTGTCCTCGCCCTCTTCCTCGCGGCATCGTGCACCCAGAGTACCGGACAGGTCCGCTCATCCCTGGTTGTGCCCGGGCCGTACGATCCGGCGATCCCGACGCCGGACAGCGTCCTGGGATATCGACTGGGTTCCAGACCAGCGCGCTACGAAGAGGTCCGTGCCTACTGCACGGTTCTCGCCGAGCGCTCCCCCAACGTCCGGCTCACCGTGCTGGGGACCTCCCATGAGGGACGCGAACTCTTTCTTCTGACGATCACCGCCGAAGAGCACCATGCCGCGATCGACGGCATCCGCACGAGAATCGCGCGGCTGGGGGATCCCCGGCTGGGTGCGCCGGGGGAGGTGGCGGAGATCACGCGCACAACGCCGGCCGTCGTCTGGATGGGATACGGCATCCATGGAGATGAGCTCTCCAGCGTCGATGCGGCCCTGCAGGTGGCCTATGAGCTTGCCGCCGGTCGGGGGGAAGAGACCAGGACGATTCTCCGGGAGCTTGTCATCTGCATCGACCCGATGCAGAATCCCGACGGGCGCGAGCGCTTCCTGGCACAAATGGAGCAGTGGAGCGGAGCGGTCCCAAACAGCGACCTTCAAAGCATGCACCACACCGGTATCTGGCCGGGAGGGCGCGGGAATCACTACCTGTTTGACATGAATCGCGACTGGTTCCTTCTGATCCATCCCGAAAGCCGCGCCCGCGTGGGTGCCCTCATCAGGTGGAATCCCCAGGTGCTCATCGATTCGCATGAGATGGGAGCGTACGACACGTACCTCTTCTCACCGGCAACCGAACCGCTCAATCCGAACATCTCAGAGATCTCCCTCGACTGGTGGCACGTTTTCGCCCGTGACCAGGCCGCGGCCTTCGACCGCTTCGGGTGGAGCTACTACACACGTGAATGGAACGACGAGTGGTATCCGGGGTACGGGAGCGCCTGGACGATGTACACTGGAACGGTGGGGATTCTCTATGAGCAGGCTGGAGTCGACGGATCCCTGGTCAAACGGCCCGATGGCACGGTCATGTCCTATGCTCAAACCGTCGAGCACCATGTGGTCTCCTCTCTGGCCAATGTGAAGACCGCTGCGGCCAACAGGGAGAAGCTCTTACAGGATTTTGCGCGCACCCGTGATCTCCTTGCCCGCCCTGAAAAGGGGGCGCCAGAAGCATTCGTGCTCGTTCCAGGCTCCCGCCCCGGGCGTACCCGGCGCCTGGTTCAATTGCTCCGGCAGCAAGGGATCGAAGTACTGGTTGCCGAGCAGGAGATTGCCGTCGACGGCGCGCGCGCCTGGGATGAGGCCGGTCTGAAACCAAGGCGCGATTCGCGCTTTCCGGCAGGAACCTACGTGATTCCCCTTCGCCAACCCTTCGGCAGGCTTGCCAAGGCCATCCTGGAGTTCGATCCGCGCATGAAGACTTCCTTCCTCCAGGAGGAGCGTGAGGAGCTGGAGCGGCGAGGGGACTCAAAGCTCTATGATGTCACTGCGTGGTCACTGCCGATGATGTTCAATGTGGAAACCTATCAGACGGCTCGTCTTCCGTCGGGCAGGCTCCGGCCCGTGACGGATGACTCTCCATCCCGGGGTGGTGTCCAAAGCGGTGGATCCCCGTACGGATATCTGCTGGACTATGCCGACGATGCTGCCGCACTCGCGCTGGCGCGACTGCTTGAGCTCGGGCTCACGGTCCGTGCAGCGCGAGAGCCGTTCAGCATCGACGGGCACGCCTACGGACGCGGGACGCTGCTTCTCCGCACGAACGAAAATCCGGACTCGCTCGGCGACGTGCTCGAGCGCATTGCCTCCCGGAGCGGGGTCACCGTCCGTGGCGTCCCTACCGCGCTGGCCGCACAGGGGCCCGACCTCGGAGGAAACGACTTTGTGCTGTTGAAGCAGCCCCGGATCGCGCTCGTCGGGGGGGCTGAGGCTTCCAGCACGGGGTTCGGCTCGCTCTGGCATTTGCTCGACACCCGACTGGGCATGCGCGCGAGCCTGTTGAACAGTTCGATGGTGTCCTGGATCGACCTCCGGAAGTACTCTGTGCTGATCCTTCCCGATGGAAGCCCCGAGAGGTACGAGCGGGTCTTCGGGAAGGCAGGCGTCGCCCGGCTCAAAAAGTGGGTCGAGCAAGGGGGAACGTTGATTGGAGTCAGGGGGGCTGCAGCGTTTCTGGCGGACAGCTCCACGCGGTTCTGCCGGACTCGCTTGCGACGACAGGCGCTGGGTGATCTCACACTCTTCGAACAGGCGCAGGTCCTTGAACGGCAGGCACGTCAGGTCAGCCTCGACAGCGCCGCGCTCTGGGACGGAACACTCCCGGTGCAAGAACCCGGGACGCCTGCGGCCAAGGAGCTCTCGGAGAAGGAGCGAACGCTCCGGGATGAGCGGGGACGCCTGTTCATGCCGCGGGGGGCCCTCCTGCGGGTAGTGCTCGACCCCGAGCACTGGCTCGCCTATGGGGAAGGGACACAGATGGCCGCCTTGGTCTATTCCTCGCATGCGTTTCTCTCCCGCGACCCCGTCGAAACCCCCGCCCGCTTTTCCGGAGCGGAAGCGCTCCGCCTCTCAGGCCTGCTCTGGCCGGAGGCCCGGGAGCGATGGGCCAGCAGCGCCTATGCCACCCGGGAGCGTCTGGGGAACGGGCAGGTCGTCCTTTTTGCCGGCGATCCTTCGTTCCGCGCTGCCTCGCCGGCGGCCGAGCGCCTGCTGGAGAATGCGCTTCTGCTCGGGCCGGGCTTCGGGACACGCCCGCCCGTGGAATGGTAAGGACCAGCTTGACAGTGAATTCCGGGCCATGTAGGTTACGGTTGTGGAGCGTCCCGGCTGACGCATCGTTCCGTGTCCACGGAGGAAAGGAGGCCTGCCATGCCCGAGTATGAGTTCGAGTGCACAGAGTGCAAGAAGACCTTCACGGCCCATCAAACGATCAGCGAACGCGACACGAACCCCCCACCGCAATGCCCGTCGTGCGGAAGCACCAAGGTGTGCCAGCTGCTCTCGGGCGCCGCGGTCATCACCTCGAAAAAAAGCTGAACCGTCGCGGTGCCCGCCCCGGCTAGCCGCCCTGACGGTCTCTGACCCGCACGACGACGAGGGGGAGCTGAGGAGAAGGATGCGGCGATCTCCCAGTCTGAATGGCCTCATTGCGTTCGCGAGTGCCCTGTGGCTCTCCTGCTGTGGAGGGGGGAGCGAGTGGTGGCGCACCGTTCAGTGGGAGGACTACACCCTTGCGACCCTTCCGCAAAGCGAAGCCTTTCCCGGTGACGGTGCAGTAGTCCTGCTCGATGAAGGGAGGATGGAGACCTTCGGAAGCGGGGTGCAAAGTCTTCGCGTCGCGGAAGGGTCACAGATCGGCTACAGCATCTTTGAGCAGCACCGCATTGTGCGGGTCTTCGACGCGCGCGGGGAACGCTACGCCAACATCGTCCTGCCGTATGGGTCCTCATCCGAGATCGATGAGATCCGGGCGCGGACCATCACCCCCTCGGGTACCATCGTGCCGCTTCGTGAAGAGGATGTCCATGATGTAAGCCTCTACCCGAACTTCGTGTTCTTCTCCGACCAGCGGGCAAAAATCTTCACCATGCCGGCCATCGAACCGGGGGCGGTTCTGGAATACCGCTACCGCATCAAGGTGCGGGATCGCACCGTGTGGCACGGCTGGCGCTTTCAGAGCGAGGTGCCCACGCTGATCTCCCGCTTCACGATGCTGGCACCGTCGGAGTGGCCGATCTCGTTCCGCACCTACGGCATCGAGCTCGAACCCGAGATCCGGCGTGTTCCCAACGGCTTCAAGTCGACATATCGCTGGGAGGCCCGTGATCTCCCGGGAATGATGACCGAGGCCGGCATGCCCCCTCCCTCCGAGCGGTTTGCCCGGCTGGCCATCGCTCCCCTCGGGTTCAAGTCATGGAACGACGTCTCCGCATGGTACCGGAAACTGAGCGAGCCGAGGGAAGGCGATGATGACGGGATCCAGCAGCTTGTCGACAGCCTGATCGCGGGGGTCTCCAGCCGTGACGAGCAGATGCGCATTCTCTACGAATGGGTGCGGAATCACGTGCGCTATCTTGCCGTTGAAATCGGTATCGGTGGCTACCAGCCGCACCGGGCCGCGGAGGTCTACGCCCATCGCTACGGCGACTGCAAGGATATGACGACCATTCTCGCTGCGATGGGCACTGCGGCGGGCATCAGAGTCCATCAAGTCCTGATCAGCACATGGCAGAACGGCATTCCGGACACCACCCTGCCGTCACCCTACCATTTCAATCACGCAATTGCCTACGCGCCAGAGATCCGTGGAGGACTCTGGATGGACGCGACGGCCAAGGGAACTCCCTACGGAGAGCTTCCCTGGTACGATCAGGGAGTCCCCGTGCTGGTGGTCGTCGACAACGGGGAGGGGAGGATTTTGGTCACTCCCAAAGCCGGGGTGGCGGCCAATAGCGAGCGGGTCAGCTGGCGCGCCGAGCTCGATGAATCCGGCCGGGCACGCGTGCGGGCACGCACGGTGCTCACCGGAGCACTCGCCATGGAGGCACGGGATGACCTTGCCTATGCGACAGAACAGGAGCGGAAGCGCTGGATTGAGGCTCGGCTCCCTCGGGAATGCGCTAGCGCGGCGGCGCTCGAGGACCTCTCCCTCGCGGGATTGATGCCGGTGGAGGATTCGCTGGCAGTGGAGGTGGTCTTCTCCACTCCCGTGTTTGCCGTGCGGGAAGAGGATGCCCTCCGCTTTCGCCCGAGCTTGATCATCGCAAGCGGGCTTCCGGACCTCTTCCGCCCGGGGGCACGCTCCCATCCGGTCCGGTTCCGCTTCGGGATGCGCAGGGAGCTCACGCTGGATCTGACACTCCCGGAGGGGTGGCATGTGCCAGAATCCCTGAGCGTTGACTCACTGAGCACTCCCTTCGGCTCGTGGCACTCCCTGGTCTTGAGGACGCCGACGGGCGTGCGCTTTCGTCGTGTCGTCCACCTGGAGTCACAGGAGGTCGACCCAAGGCAGTATGACTCCTATCAGAGGTTTCTCGATGCGCTGCGAAGAAGTGAACTCCACACGGTAGTCCTCCTCCCCCCCTCGGAGGAGGCTCCCGTGAGCGTGACCCGCCCCGTCGAGCGCTGAGGCGGGAGCGGAAGCGGCTGAGCGGCGATCGGCAGCTCCGAGGAGCTCGCCCGGAAACGCCCACGTGTCTGGCATGTAAGAGAGAAGCTCAGTATATTCCCCGCAACACCCACCTATTACCTGACGGGAGGAGCCATGGCCCTCAAGACATCGACCCTGGAGAATGGCATCGCACTGGTTGAACCGAGCGGTTCCCTCGTCGGAGGGGACGAGACGGTTGATCTCCGCGCGGCGGTCGCGGGGTTCGTTGATCGTAACTATGATAGACTCCTGATCGACCTCAGCAAGGTGAACTACATGAACAGCACGGCGATCGGCGTGCTGGTATCCGCCCAGACGACCTACAGCAAGAAGGGGTGGCAGGTGAAGCTCTGCGGCATCAATAAAAACATCAGCAACATTTTTGTCATCACCAAGCTCACCCTTGTCTTCGACGTCTTCGACACCCGGGCAGAGGCGATCGCCAGCTTCAAGTGAGGGCCATTCCCGCCCCGCGTGAGCAATCCCCAACTCGAGGCGGCAGCGGGAGTTGGGGATCGCTGTTTTCCAGGGGCGCGACAGCGCCCGCTGCTCCGCCACCTAGGAGTGCGTCATGATCGGGACCCGGATCTCGCACTACGAGATCATCGAACTGTTGAGTGAAGGCGGGATGGGCGTTGTCTACCGGGCCCGGGATCTGACGCTGGACCGCCCGGTGGCCCTCAAATTTCCTCTCCCCTCGGCGCTGGATAGCGAACGTGCCAAGGAGCGGTTCCTGCGGGAAGCGCGCGCTGCGGCCGCACTGAGTCACCCCGGTATCGCCACGGTCTATGAGGTCGAGGAGAGCGAACTTGGGATGTTCATCGCGATGGAGTTCGTCCCGGGCCGGACGGTGAAGGAGCTCCTCCGGGAGGGCACGCTCCCCCTGCATCGTGCACTCGAGATTGCCCGACAGGTCGCCGAAGCACTGGCCGCAGCCCACGAGCGCGGCGTGGTCCACCGCGACATCAAGAGCGCAAATATCATCGTGAGTGCCGACGGGCGGTCCAAGATCACAGACTTCGGCCTCGCCCTGCGGGCCGCCGCCGGGCAACGGAGCACGACGGGAGCGATTCAGGGAACAGCCGCCTACATGTCGCCTGAGCAGCTCCGAGGAGATCCAGTAGACCGGCGCACCGATCTCTGGTCGTTCGGTGTTGTGCTGTATGAGATGATCGCAGGGACGCTCCCCTTCGGCGAATACCAACCGGTGCTTCTGCATTTCATTCTCCATGAACCCGTTCCGCCCCTGCCGGCGGGACGCGGCCCGGCTTCGGGGGAGCTTGAGCGGATCATCCTGAAATGCCTGGAGAAGAGCCCTGACGACCGCTATCAGACGGCGGCCGACCTGGTGGTCGACCTGCGAAGACTCCTGCGCGCTGGCGAGGGTTCCCTGCGGCCCCCTCCCGTCCAACGGCCGCCACGGCTGACCCCCTCGACGCGCCGATTCCTGATGGTGAGTGCCGTGGTCCTTCTGCTCGCACTCACACTGGTGGTGGCCTTTCTGCTCGATCCCCTCCGCGCGCTTCGCCCGACGCTCCCGCGGGAAGGGCTGGGCATGAATATCGTGCAGCTGACCGGCGGTGCGGGGATCGACGATTTTCCTGCCTGGTCACCCGACGGGGCATGGATTGTCTATGCCTCGGATGAGTCCGGCAACCTGGATCTCTGGAAGCGACGATCGGAGGGAGGGGAGCCCATCCAGCTGACCCACACTCCGGGCAACGAATCCCACCCGTCATGGTCACCGGACGGACGGGTCATCGCCTGCTCCTCGGACTCCCTCGGAGGGTCGGTGCTCTTGGTGCCGGCCGACGGCGGGACAGCCTCGGTCGTTGCGACCGTTGGAGCCCGCCCCGTCTGGTCACCGGACGGACGCAGGCTTGCGCTGGACTACAACGGTGCGGTCCTGGTGATGGATCGATCCGGAGGGACCCCGCACACCGTGGTGGCACGGACCAGCGGACGACCCTTCACCGTCTGGAGCCCGGATGGCCGTCACCTTATCCTGTGGGACCGCCGCAAAGGCGACATCGTTTCGGTACCGGCCGACGGTGGGGACGCCACTGCGCTGAATCTCATCCCCAGTGGCGAAGAGGTCTCTGGCATTGCATGCTCCCCCGAGGGACGGATGCTCGTCTACAGCCGAGGACAGTTCGGCGGACGCAAGAACCTATGGAAAGTTCTCATCGACCCGGCCCGGTGCCTGCCGATCGAGAGCCCCTCCCCGATCACCGTGGCGACGACCGATGATGTTCATTGTGCGATCTCTCCCGACGGCGGTCGCCTCGCCTATACTGTTCGCGAAGTGAACCGGCAGCTCTGGGCACTCCCCCTCGACTCCCGGACGGGACGCACCGACCGCCGTCGAGAGCAACTCACAAGCGGAGGGAGGAAGAACTACTATCCAGCACTCTCGCGCGATGGAGAGGCGCTGCTCTATACGTCCCAGGAGTCGGACCAGGCATTCCTCTACTATATGGATCTGCCGGCGCAGACGGTGAGCAAGCTGACCCGCGAATGGGTCCTGGCGACGCGTGAGACAGGCGGGGCATTCGCCGGCGACGGCACGCGTATTCTCTTTTCCCGGACGA
>Ga0209536_100006513_pt1 | contig 17834 bp, 12 predicted proteins | sample DeeMarSeWOR28_12_FD_187461 | JGI IMG/M metagenome (GOLD analysis project Ga0209536, IMG submission 187461) | Marine sediment microbial communities from White Oak River estuary, North Carolina - WOR-2-8_12 (SPAdes) (version 2) | ecosystem: Environmental > Aquatic > Marine > Intertidal zone >... | reverse complement strand
GGATTGAAGATGGTTGAGGCGGCTAGAAAGTATAAACGAATAGTACAGGTTGGATGTCAGACCCGCAGTGCCCCCTATGTTGAACATGCGGTCGATTATGTGCAATCGGGCAAGTTGGGAGATGTCCACATAGCAAGTGTTTATCAGATCGTAGACTGGAAAAATGAAATTCATAAAACAGAGGAAGAACCAGTTCCTGATGGGCTGGACTATGATATGTGGTGCGGACCGGCCCCGAAACTTCCTTACAAACCGGGGTACTGGTTCAGGGACTGCTGGGATTTCAATGTAGGATCAATTGGTGGGGATATTTTTCATCAGGTCGATATTGCCAGGTATATGCTCAATGTGGCCTTCCCTAAATCGGCCTATAGTTCCGGTGGTGTATTTCATTTTGAGGACGGACGTGAGATCCCCGACACCTTAAGCACTCATTTTGAATATGATAAGCTGACTTATAAAATAGAAGCAGCAATATGGGCTGCTAATTTTAGAAAGATCCCAACCAGTGTCAGGGATTCAGACCAGTTTCCGGACTGGGAATTTACGAGTACCAAGATTGAGCTATACGGGACGAAAGGTTTCCTCAGGCTGGGCCGACAGGGTGGAGGCTGGCAAGCCTTTAATGAGAATGGTGATATAGTAGCTTCAGAATACGGGCGTCAGGCTGATAATATTCATATTGCCAACTTCATTGATTGTATCCGGTCCAGGGAATTACCCAATGCTGACATAGAAGAAGGCCGTCGTTCTGATCTATTATTGCATTTATCTAATATTTCAGCGAGGATAGGAAATCTGAAACTGAATTATGATCCAAATAATAACAATTTCAGCAATCCACAAGAAGCCAATAAATTCTTACGCCGGAAAGACCGGGATCCCTGGATCATCCCTGACAAAGTATAATTTGTGAATGATCGAGTTGAGAATGGTTAAAAAATTAATATGTACAGGGATAGTTATACTGTGGGCAAAACTTGTATTTCCGCAATGGTTGAATATTTCTGACATAACTATCAATTCTATTCAGACCGAACATGGCGGGCCTTTGATAGAGATTTCCTATTTATTAAATGAAGAGGATTTGACGGAAGATCAGCCAGCGTATATCTTTATCCGTTACTCACTGGACAATGGGAGTACCTGGCTTTTGGCTGATAATGGTTATTTAAAGGGTGAGGGTTTTGATATCGTTTCAAATCCGGGGAAGAAAACACTGCTTTTCTGGGGTAGTGGCGAAATGGGTGTCAGAGAGCCGCAAATAAGGATCAGGGGTATACGGATGGCTAAAGTACCTGCCGGTAATTTTATAATGAGAAGTTTTCCGGCAGGGGGTAAAGATCCCTTTATAATGAAAAGGCCTGACACTAACCTGCCTGAATATTATATGGCCATCAATGAAACTACCATTTCAATGTATTTGGATTACCTGAATGAAATGGGAAAGGAAGGAGGCGGCTGGTATGAACGGATGGCAAATATAAGACTGTGCGGAATTATCAGAACGGACTCAGATGGCAATTATACTTACGAGGTAATACCTGGAAGGGAAAATTATCCGATCACCTATGTTTCCTGGTATGATGCCTATGCTTTCCTTCATTGGTGCGGATTAACACTTCCTTCCGAGGCCATGTTTGAAAAAGCCTATGTGGGCGGCCTTTACCTGGATGGGGACCAATCCGGTAAAGTCCCTAACCCGATACCGGAAAGAAAATATCCCTGGGGGAATGAAGTTCCTGACCAGGGTGGTACATACCGCTGTAACTATGACCGGGAGGAAGATGGATTTTTGAACCTTGCACCTGTCGGATCCTTCGGCGATTACGCCAGTCCGTATGGTATCAACGACCTGGCCGGAAATGTAGCTGAATGGACGCTGGATTGGTATACTACAGCCTATCATGTCGGGCTGGATGGATTCAGAATGGTCCGTGGGGGTTCCTGGCTGGCCTTGCCAGTGGCCTGCGACGCTGTATCAGGTGCTACACAGTTTCCCATCAGGGAAAGCAGTATCACGGGTTTCAGGGGCGTGAAACGGGAATGAGATGACAGCAACCCATAACACCTGATCTTATAGACGGAACTGGCGAGGTACTGAATAACCCGGCATAAGGAGAAGTTTATGTTGAATTAAAATTCGAAAAACCGGTAGTGCCAGTTTTAAGGCAGGGTGAAAGCTGATGTAACCGTGAGAAAGGATATCAGGTTTTTTGTAGGAAATCCAATATTTTCTGTTCAATCATTTTTCCTTCTTTCATGCTTATAACACTGAAACCAATCTCAATTTGGGTGATCCCATTATTATCTTTGATATATTGAATCGAGGGTGGAGTGGAAACTGTAGTCCAGGGATTAAGGACAATTAGTTTCCGAATATCTTTATCCGGGAAATGTTCAGGATCATTAATCTCACAGTTAAATGTGTATTCATAGATCTTATCAGGTTTATCATCTACCGTCGCTTTTGATTTCCTGAACCGATCCTGATATATTTTTTTAAAATTGAAGGAGATTCTATGCCAGTTCATGCTAATATTTCTTTATCCTTTAATGCTATGGAAATAAAAGGCTGGATATATGGATCAATATGATAAATCCCGGAAGCCTTTTCTACAATAAGCCCTGCCCTGAGCATGGCGAGCAGAAGACCTTTCACCTGCATATGGGTCCACCCGGTGATCCTTTCCAGTTTTTCCCGGGTCAGCCGCTTATGCAGGATAAACTGCGTTAAGATCATAGTCCAATCCTGGTTTAAATCTTTAATTATTGAAAGAGACGGGGTCTCAGGTTTTGTAATGCTAAGATCCCCGCCGGAAACTTTCTGAATGTTGGCAAGCCAGCCATTGAGTGCTGTTCCCGGATTTCCCATACTGTAATCAAAGTATCCATTGAATAATTGGGCCATCTGAAGCTCGTTTAAAGGTATTTTACTGGTTTCAATATTAATACTAAGTCCGCTTGACTGATGTCTTCTCATGATCAGTTCTTTTAACTCTTCTGCATTGTAGGGCGTAAAATTGATAATATCGATAAAATGTACACTGAACTCAGTAACCTGGTTTATCAGCTTGAAAGCATGAGGATTCATGTTAACAACAAAAATTATTTTATAGCTGTATGTGTCTATCATACTTTCTATGAGATGAATAATATCCATGCCATTCTGTGATCTCTCCCAGAACAATTCAAGGTCGTTAATTATCAGAACACTTCCCGGAGACAGATGATTCATGATCTGATCGATATCTCCCTCTCTTTGCGTTGCCTTCCGAAGAGCCAGCATGAAATCTTCTTGGGAAACGGTCCCCTGAATGGGAGAAAATACGGAATATACATTGTGTGACTTAAGATACTTTTGAGATGCGTACCTGCAGAATGACGTTTTCCCATAGTTTCGCTCTCCCAGGACCAGTATCCCTCCAAAGAATCCTTCGTGATATCGTCTTATTGCATTAGAGAAAATCTTTTCTTCGAAAGGTCGCGTTATCCAGAAATCCTTACCAATGCTTGAACGGCCGTTGAAAAGGGTGACATAAAATGAAGGCAGTGCTTTCATAACATCCTCATCAGGACATACATTTTCTTTCAGGTCGAGCAATCGGCTTACCATTGATCGTAAATCCTTTGACCTGTTTAATTTTTTGGCGAGCAGAATGCCTTTGCTCCGGCTGTAAAACAGTCTCGTTATGGTCGATTTAAATGAATCCCCGATCACGCCGGTAATTCTATGCACACCGCTTAGCACTCTCTGACCCTGGTAATTCCTCAATCCTGAAACATAATCAGCGGCACTTTCCTCAATTTTGCTGGAAGATAGCGGTTCAAAGGTCCTTTCAAACTGAAGATGAGCAAATTCAATATATTGCTTCAGATGATCATGTATTTTGCTGTATTCCTTTTCAACCTTTGAAGTACATTCCTCCAGGATCTCCATTTGTATATTGTTTGCCTCTGAAGGGGGATTATTGTCAAGGTTAAATTGCGTCAGTACCAGAAGGTCCCTGATCTTATATACAGATTTCTTGATCACCTCCAGCAGTTCTTCAAATTTCTCCTCGACAGCTAACTCATACTTCGATTTAAAATAATATTCTGCCATGCTGGCAACAGGAATAGATAAGGTTTCCTCATCCTTTTTCTGTATACTTTTCAGGGAATATATTTCAAGTGTCTCCGGCATGGATTCCATAACGGCAACCATGCGTTCAATGGTTTCATTGAACCCTTCCTGCAGATCTGCTTCGAACTCCTCCTCAACCTTAATTTTATTCAGATCATAAAACTGCAGTTTTGATCGCTGCAGGTCTTTCAGAGTATGTATCAGGCGTTGAAATTTTTGGTTGACGACGACTGTCATTTGTTCAATAAATTCTTCGTGAAAGGATTCCAGCCTGTTTTCTGCTGAATCTAATGACAATTCCATCAGGATCATATTAAGCATTGTCTTGACTCTCAGAATATGATCATATGGGAAGCCGTTGATTTCCAAAATGAGTTTTTTATAATACTTCTGAGGGCGGGCTTTTCTTCGGATGATGGAATTCGCATGTAATTTACTGAGGTCATTGCTCATCAACTGGAGGTTTTTATGAAACTCTAGCTGTAATCTCCCGGAATAGAATTTCAGTAAGACTAACTGGTTCCGTTTATCTTTTTCGATCTTTTCCTTAAGCTCACCAAGCTTAGCATTGATATTCAAGTCGGCAGGTTCTTTTGTAATTTTTCGTTCGATTTCATCCAGGTAGTTCGTAATGGATTTTGTAATTTTTCTCAGATCATTATAAAAAGCAATATCTTCATCCTGAAACCGCATCAACAATTGTTTTAGAAATACCTGCCGATTATTTAGCTGGTAATACCTTGCCACTTTTCTATAGGGCACATGATTTGTAATAGGGTATCCTGTAAAAGTATGTTTTATCTTTTTTGATATCTTGAAGAGCTTTGATGAGAATCGTTCATTCTTAGCTATTTTAAAATCTTCTTTCTGATAATGAATCTTCAGTTTATCAGGATATTTATAAAAATCTTCTTTTAGTCTATTCTCATACCAGGTTATTCCTTCACTGATCCGTTCCATTTGATCTGGAATGGCAATTTCTTTCAGCTCATGAGTAAATAATTCATTGATCTGAAACAATACTTCATTCTTCAACTTATCGATTCCCCGCCTCCTGCGGTACAGATCAGGATACTCCTGTAACTTGGTTAATTCCCGCTGGATAAATTTTATTCTCCCTGAAAGCTCATTTAAAATTTCCAGATGGTCTTTGATGACCGGTTGAAAAGTTTTTTTATGAAACAGCTCGAGGACTTGCCGACCGTTCATTTCAATTTTAAATATGTCCGCAGCCACTTCCGGATATTTCGATGACGTAAGCGGGATCATTTTCAGCTCTAAAAAACTCTTTTCATCTTCAATTGATAAAATATCCTGTTTATCATAGGTTACTACTTCCATTTCTTCAAAATCTTCGGAAGCGTTTATTACCAGGGCACTGCCCATTATATCGAAGGTTTCGCTGATCTCATCATAATAATTTTCAAGCTGGTTGAAACGCTGATCAGGCAGTTCCATGATGACCAGGTCTGTGTTCCTTGATTCAGCAGCAATAATTTCTTTCGTGGTTTTCGGTTCAATCTGGTTGTTTACAATCTTAATATTAATATCTTCCCTGTAGTCCGCCAAAATTAAGGATGCAGATCTATAGATATTATCATGCTCCTCGTTTACAGGATTTACTATCAATAGGCGAACATATGCCGATCTCCATAATCGTGAATTTTTAATATGCCTGATAATATTAATGGCCATAGCCAGATTTCTTCCGGACCCGCCCCACCAGATATCAATGGTTTGATGTGATCCATACTTTTGCTCATGGTTGTAATTCAGAAAAATCGTATTGTATTTGTAATTTCTAAACGTTTGCAGCAATTCGATAAACTGACTCTTGCTTCCCGGATTTTTACTCCATCCCATAAGAATAGTATTCGGTTCAATTCCTGAAAATCCATACATTCGTACCACCTGATCCATCCCCTTATAGATATTACTGCAATATATTCTGTGGTGAAAATATTCCGAACTGTATTTTTCATCCATCAGTACTGATTTTTCTCTTCTGAAAATATCGGCATTACTTTTTATCAGTTCAAAACCAGACAATATACCGAGTTTACCTGAAATGGCTTCACCAATCTCAATCATATGTTTCCTGTTTTGCGGATTGCCTGTAAACATAATAATATTGGGTCTCCAGTTTCTTTTATGAATTTTTTCCCGTTTCAGATATACTAATCCCGTTTTCACCATGGAAGCCCAGACGCCACTCCAGGCATCCCCTGAATCAAGTTTTAATTCTTTCCGCTTGAGGGATAAGAATAATAATCCCATAATGGCAGTAGCACCAAGCATTGCAACGAAATCGAGTTGTATCATAACGATCAGACATGCAACTGCACCGGTTAAACTAACCCACCCCGATACTTTAAACTCCGGTCGGAAATCGGTGCTGGTCCATCGCTCAAATGCGGCACTGATATTCAAGAATCCATAGGTAGTAATAAAGAATATTGAAACGACTCTGGCGATAATATCCAGTTGACCAATAAGTATCCCGGCCTCAGCAATCAGAAAAGTAAGTAAAAGTGCGTTGCGGGGTTCATTGGCCAGGCCATATCCTTTCGCAAAGAATTTTGGGGTGATCTTATCCGATGCGGTTGCCTGTAAAATACGGGGGGCACCGAGAATACTACCCAGAGCAGATGAAAGAGTTGCTCCCCAGATCCCTGCAATGACGAGCTCCGGGACCCAGGAAATATTCAACAGAACATTAGGATCATTTTTTAAGACCTCACTGTTTACAGTTGTAGCAAAAAAGACAGCCAGGATGATGTACACAACCAATCCGACTAAAATTGCCATGATCGAACCAACAGGTATAGATTTTTTAGGATCCTTTAAATCGCCGGACATTGACACACCCGCTTCAAAACCTGTTACAGCCGGGAAAAATATACCAAAAAGAACCATAATGGGTATGGCAGATGCTGTGCCAGACAACGAAGGAACTACTGGAGTAAATTCATGTTTGCCAAAAAATATAGATAAAAGGGATAATCCTATGGCAGTCATGATGAAATATTGTGTTTTTATGGCCAGAGAAGTACTGATAAAAGTCACGATTGTTACTAAGAGAAGAATAATAGAGCCCGTCAATCGTATACTGTTGATATCTGTCGATAATCCCCAATAATTCAGGAAACTCTCCGAAAAACCAATGAGATATAAACTTACGCTGAATGACAATCCCACAAAAAGTGCCAGTCCCAAGGTACCGCCGATCGGTAAACCAAGACTGCGGGATATCATGTAATAGGTCCCGCCTGCTTTCACCTTTTTATCCGTGGCAATTGATGAAACACTCAGGCCGGTAGTAACAGAAATCAGGTGTGCGACAACAATAATACCCAGTGTGGACCATAACCCTGCCTCTCCAACAATCATTGGCAGGCGCAGGTACATGATCACACCCAGGATGGTAAGGATTGAAGGAACAAATACTCCTCCAAAAGTTCCGAATTTAATATTTTTTACCATAAATTATGTTTCTTACATACATTTATATAATTAAGACATCTAAGGTAGGTTATAGTCACATAATTTATAAGTTTTTTTGTGACTTCAGAAAAAAATCATAGTCTAAAGTATGAACAATTAACCTGATAAAAAATGGTTACACCTAATGCATATATAGAGGTAATGGCCTTCGCACTGGTAGTGATTTTATCCTATTTTTTCAATTATATATCGATGAAGATCAAAATACCCAGTGTCCTGCTGCTGATTGGTCTGGGTGTTGGTGTGCAGGCATTGATCAATAAATATGAAATAGATCTGAACCTTTATATTCAGGAAGTACTCGAATTACTGGGAATTGTAGGGTTGATCATCATTATACTGGAGGCAACGCTGGAGCTAAAAATTAACAAAGAGAAAAAGGTGCTTCTAGTCAGATCATTTGTATCAGCATTCCTATCTCTGGCAATAACCACACTTGGAATTGCCTACCTTCTATCTGAATTAATGATCCATGATATGGTGAAGTCCATGTTCTACGCCATCCCTCTTGCCATTATCAGTAGCGAAATTGTTATTCCCGGTGTCGCGAGCCTGCTCATCAGGAAAAAAGATTTCCTGATCTATGAAAGTACGTTTTCAGGCATCCTGGGTATTTTGTTTTTTTATATTCTGCTGGGTAGCATGGAACAGCAAGGAACGGCAACAATTATACTGGGTATCTCCGGCAAAATTGTAGCTACCTTTGTTGTATCCCTGGTCATCAGCTATGCACTTGTATGGTTATTACAATGGCTGAAGTTGAGTGAAAAGTTATTTTTTCTTATTGCTATATTGGTGGTCTTATACTCCGTAGGCAAGATGTTGAACCTTTCTGCCTTGCTGATCATCCTGGTGTTTGGTTTATTGCTTAATAATTACAGCCTTTTCTTCAGGGGCCGGCTTCGCAATTTAATAAAGAGGGATATTCTGGAGAATATTACCGAAGATTTTTGTGTGGTTACCAAAGAAACTTCATTTTTAATCAAGACCTTCTTTTTCGTCATTTTTGGTATGACCTTGAATTTTAATGGTATTTATAATATGCAAAACCTTTATTTCATTATCGGGGGTCTGTTGATCATATATTTTATACGATACCTCATACTTAAAACCTTCATCAGGAAGAGTATCGTACCGCAATTATGGATAGCCCCCCGGGGATTTATCTCCGTTTTGCTGTTCTTTTCAATACCTTCCCTGTGGGCAGATTCCAATTTCAATTCTATCATACTATTGACCATCATTCTTGCCACAAGTCTGGCCATGTTTATCGGATTGATATTGAAACGGAATGACTTGCCGGAAGTGAATGAATTATCATTTGATGATTGGGACCAACTGGATAATGAGATCAAAGCACTTACCATGGATAAAAAATAAGGCCGCAATGATATTCAATTCACGATTTGTATCTCATCATTAAATAATCTCTGCTTTAGAAATTCATATTTTAATTTTCCGGATTACAGAAAAACCTAGGCTGAATGAATTCCAGGCATGAAATAAATTTTATTATTTAAGTGACAAAATTGAGTTTTAACGTCTAATCGATGAATGTAAATTATCTATATTGAATAAAGTAATGATTAAAAAGATTACAAGTATTATAATCTTTTTCTTGTTCATATCAGCGAATGATATAAATGTTGTCAATGAACATATCCGCAAGCGGGTTGAAGACCTGCTAGCGGGTAATAAAATATCTGTACAGGGTGAACGATTGCATTGTGAAAAGATTATACCTGAGTTTTATAGCCAGCGTTATTATGAACCCGCCTGGAAGAATGATAGAAACAAGAAGGAGTTATTACGCCTGTTGGGTCAGGCTAACGAAGAAGGCCTCCGGCCGGATGATTACCATTACGGAACAATTTTAAGTTTATCAGATTATGCCCGGGGTGCTGAGCAAGTGGCTGAACTGGATATGCTTTTAAGCGATGCCTATTTTCTTTATTCCAGTCATATCCTGAATGGGAAAGTAAACCCTGAGACTATTGACAGTGAATGGAAGGCAACACGGAGAGAAGGGAATCCAGTCCAATTGCTTGATACTGCACTGTCTGATAAAAAAATTTATCAGTCAATCATCGATCTTGAGCCCGTGCATCCTTCATATGCCGGATTGAAAAACGCGCTGAAGGTGTATGAAGAGATTGTAAAAAAAGGTGGCTGGCCACAAATAACCAGTGGTGAAACACTTAAAGTGGGTATGAAAGACAGCCTGAGAGTGCCTTTAATCATCGAAAGACTGATATCCACTGAAGATCTTGAAATCGCTCTTCGTGATAGACATACTTATTCTGATACTATTGCTTTATCTGTTAAAAAATATCAACAAAGAAATGGTCTTGAAGCAGATGGTAACCTGGGGAAGATGACAACAGAATCCATGAATATACCGGCTGAAAAAAGAATGGAACAGATAAAAGTGAATATGGAAAGGTTTCGCTGGATATCCCATGACCTCGGTGAGCAATATATTCTTGTAAATATTGCTGATTTTCAATTACGCGTTTACGAGGGCAATAAGATTGTTTTAAAGGAAAAGGTCATTGTGGGCCGACCTTATCGTAAAACTCCGGTGTTTACCAGTCAGATGACGTATATAGTCCTTAATCCGTATTGGACGGTACCGCCCACTATTTTATATGAAGATATGATACCGGAGGTGACAAAAAATGCCGATTATTTATCATCAAAAAAAATCAGGGTATTTCTGGGAAATGGAATTAATAGAACAGAGATCAATCCTGATTCTATTAACTGGCCGGACATGTCAAGGAATAACTTTCCGTATACACTAAGGCAAGATCCGGGGCCATTAAATGCATTGGGAAAGGTTAAGTTTATGTTTCCCAACAATTACAATGTGTATATACATGATACCCCCAGTAAAGAACTGTTTAACCGTGTTGAAAGGACTTTTAGTTCAGGCTGTATCCGGCTGATGAATCCGATGTTATTAATTCAGTATTTGATTCCGGAATATCTGGATATAGATATGGATAAGATTGAAAAGATTATTGATAAAGGTGAGGAACAAACTATACTGCTTTCTCATCCGATAAATGTGCATACACTTTACCTTACTGCCTGGGTTGAAGATGGTATCGTCCAATTCAGAAAAGATATATATGATCGTGATACCGGGGTATTAATGGCATTAATGGAATCGCCCACTGTAGCATATTAATTACATATGAAAAAGTTGATAATATTATTTTTCTTGCTTCTCCTGGCAATTGACACCTATCCCTATGAACCTGAGAAAGCTGGATTTTCGGTATCTATTCTCGGAGAGGTCAACTCATATAATATTTACTCTGTTTTTGTACTCCCCAATACAGATTTTAACATAACGAGTGATTCCAACATAAGACTAATAAGCGGGGAAGCAGAAATATTTAAGATTGAGTCAAAGAACTGGCGAGTTGTTGCACCGTCAAAACCAGGTGGATATTCTTTGACAATATTAAATTCTTTAAATAACGAGATCCATCTGAATGTTCTTGTCATCACACCCATCTCTGAAAAAAAAGGTGAATATCTTAATGGTTACAGGATAGGTAACTATCCTCTTTCGTCACCACAGAGTAATCCCATTTACCATCGACCAAAGGGATTTTTTGAAGTAACGCAGGAAAACCAGGATATGTTACTAACACCCCATTTTACCCTTGGACAATTCCTGTGTAAACAAACATCTGATTTCCCAAAATACCTGATCTTACGCGAAAGACTATTGCTGAAGCTAGAATACCTTCTGGAAAAAGTGAATAGCAACGGGTATAACATTGAAACATTTAGCTTCATCAGTGGATTCAGAACGCCTTACTATAACAAAGTCATCAGAAATGTATCAAAAAGCCGTCATATTTATGGTGGAGCTGCAGATATTTATATCGACCAGGATCATGATGGATATATGGACGATCTGAATTATGATGGCATCACTGATGAAAAAGATGTAAGGATCTTTTATGATTTGGTAGAAGGAGAATTTGGGAAATCAAGTTATGACCGGTTTAAAGGCGGATTAGGGTTTTATAAAAAAAATGATGTGCATAATGGCTTCATCCATATTGATGTAAGAGGCTGGAGAGCCAGATGGTAATTTATGATTTTCTGACATTCCGGGCTTTAATGAAAACATGACCTACCATTTTGAATTCAAATATGACCATCATTTAAATCCATATAAATCTACCTTTCAAAAGATTGGCATTTATTTTCAAGATTTTTTCCCATTTCCATTGCCACTTAGTGAGAATAATGCAGTTGAAGAAATATCGTATTTGAAAAGCGATCCCGAAAGAACAAAAATTGCTTTGAAAAACAGATTCTTCTATGTAGGCAAATTTCCATACATCAGGGATACCTATGTGCAGGAAGGTGATAATATCAGGAAAATCTATGGTGTATTCAGGTATAAAAAAATAATTCAGTAAAGTACTCTTTTTCGATAACATAGAGCCCTCATAATCGAAAATCATCCTTTTTCAACTTTTTTAAATTCCTGAAGTTAAGTTGATTTTTAATTACTATATTACGCGGCACTAACAAATTAATTTTAACTCAATACGGATGTGGATAATAAGGATTTGCTGTATAATGCTGGCATTCTGGTTAAGTGCCTGTTCACTTGATCAAGGTCTTGATTTTTCGGATATAAAGGTCAGCAAATCCGATAACATATTCCTGACAGAGTATCACGAAAATAAAGAACTGGCGCAGACTTTCGAATATGAGCATGATCAACTCATATACCAGACTTTATATGAGAACAATGATGTGAGAAGAATACAATTTGTTTATTCAGAAAATGGCCAGGTTGATTCGGCTTATATCAGACAACGATGGTTTCCCCGGGACCTTAAATTTCACTATAAGGATTCCCTGGTCATGGAATGGGAGGTTTGGAATAGTAATAAATTACGACAGAGGGTGTATCTGGAACGTGATGAGCAGGGCAGGATCATTAAATTATCCCGGGTGAGTCTTCAAAATGGTCTAGTTCATACCTATTCTTTTACCTGGGAAGGGCAGAATTATTCCAGGTATGAAATTGCTTGGTATGGAGAATTTGAAAAGCTTACTTACGTATACGAGTTTAAATATGATCAATTTAAAAATCCGCATTATTCCGCTTTCCACAATATTGGATTCAATTTTGTGGATTTCCTTCCATTGACAGAAAATAATGCAGTAGAAATGCTTGCCTATCAAAAGGACAACCTTGAAGGAACTAAGATTACCTACAAAAACAAGTTTTTATATGTAGGAAAATATCCCTATATAAGGGAGTCAGCATGGACACAAGGAGAAAACCATGCTGATGTATATGGTGTATTCAGATATAATAGATAGATTCCTATAAATATTTGTTTCTGCTGAGCTTTTTAAGCAATAGATATTAAGATATCTAATAGCCACGCTTATACATGCACGTGTCTTTCTGCATGATAGCTTGACCGTACCAGAGGGCTGGCTTCGACATACTTAATTCCTCTTCGTAAACCTTCTTCCTTATAGAAGGCAAATTTTTCGGGATGAACAAATTCCACCACTTCAAGATGCATTTTTGTAGGTTGCAGGTATTGACCGATGGTTAGTACATCACATCCATGCTCCACAAGGTCATCCATGGTTTTAAATACTTCCTCATCACTTTCTCCCACACCGACCATGATACCTGACTTGGTACGCTTTCCATATTCTTTCGTCTTTTGGATCTGCTCCAGGCTTCGGTAATATTTCGCCTGTGGCCTGACACGCCGGTAAAGGCTTTCTACCGTCTCCAGATTGTGAGATACGACTTCCTGACCCGCACTGATCATCCGGTATAGCGCCTCCCAGGTGCCTTTTACATCGGGGATCAAAGTCTCTATAGTGGTCTGAGGGCTAAATTCTTTAATTTTGACTACCGTCTGGTACCATATTTCAGCACCCCGGTCTTTTAATTCGTCTCTGTTCACAGAGGTGATGACAGCATGCTTTACACCCATCTTCCGGATCACCTCAGCCACCCTCATGGGTTCTTCTTCATCATACTCAGGAGGCCGGCCGGTAGCTACGGCGCAAAAAGTACAGCTTCTGGTACAGACATTTCCAAGGATCATAAATGTAGCTGTACCGGCACCCCAGCATTCGCCCATATTCGGACAATTACCACTTTCACAGATGGTATGCAAACGATGCCTGTCAACGAGTTCCCTTACCCTGGCGTATTCTTTGCCAACAGGTAGTTTTACCCTCAACCAATCCGGCTTTCTTTTATACTTCTTTACATTCGTTTCCAAGACAGACATCTATACGTATTTATATTATTTTGAAGATTTAATTGGGTGAACTGATCGTCACCTTACTCTATCGCCTGGTACCATAATATAAAGTAGCAAAAGCATTTGGGAAAACAGTATAGTTTTCAGCTGTGGGTATAATAGGTATAGGTTTAGTAAATGCTTCAACCATAAAACCCAGCTCGAGGCCGAAGACCTTTTTCTTCTTGGAGCCAAATTCAAATGCCAATGAACCTTTCCAGTTCAATCCGAAAGCCACATCAGACTGCCCCAATCCCTGGAATAATCCACCCGTCCCTAAAATATTCTCCCTGTTCTGGTGTACCTCTGCATTATATTGCTGCCGAACGACCATTCCGTCATTTGACATATATTCGATATAATACGGAGCGATAACGCCTATTGTCGGGCCGATAGCGGTTATCAGATTCACCTGAACACCTTGTTGAGGAGCTTTCCTGAAAACTATCCAATCCCTGCCAAATTGACCGCGTATTCCATACAGGTAATTCGATTTCCCGTAAATATATGTATTGCCGGTAAATGAGTAATACCTTTCCTCTTTGGGATGTTTTATATTGACCAGCTCAACACCAATATAATGAAAAGCATCATTACGATGGTGTATAATATATTTCATGATGAATCCTCCAATCAAACCACTGTTGGTGGCTTTGGTTATCCCGACCGAGATTTCCCTGGAATAGCCAAGTTCATCAGAAGGCTGGGCACCAGCTTCAATGAATAAGCCCACTGAAAGGATAATCACTATGATAATCAGCCTATATCTCATTTTCCTTTAAAACGCGATCAGATCATTTACATCTGTACGATAATTTGTCTGTTAATTTATGCGTATAAATGTGTATAAAGATAACGAAAAAAAAAATTTAATGTTTGCAAGATTTGTCAAGCTTATTAAAAAGTAATTTAGTCGACCGGATAAGGAATATAAATAAAGCTTGTCATTTGCTCATCCACCAGGAAAATGCAGCAAAACTCATCAGGGTCCTTATAGGTATTTTTAAAGGCTTCCATGCGCTCTTTATCAATTAAAGCGCGCTGTATAAATTCATCAAGATAGGAGGCGTAATAATTCCAGTCCAGGTTAAGATCCGTCTTATCGTACAGAAGTTGACCGATCTGAAGGTCACTTTTAGATACCGGGAAGATGGGAAAATCAGAAAATCCATTCTTTCTGATCTGGTAGGATGCTTCCTTTATATTATCAGACACTTTTATAAAATCCTGAGTGATCTCCCCCAGGAACTTGCCATTCAACTCAGGATCATTATTGATTATATTATCCAGCTCCATTATTTGATTTTTTCAAGAATTGCTATGTTTTCAATATGTTGTGTGTGGGGGAACATGTCAACCGCCTGGGTTTTTACCAAACGATAACTTTTGCACAGCATGTCCATATCGCGTGCCTGGGTAGCAGGATTACAACTGATATAGATGATCTTTCTTGCAGAAGTCATCAATATTGCAGTAATAACTTCTTTATGCATCCCGGCCCGGGGTGGATCACTTATAATAACATCCGGGTTACCATATTCATCCATGAGATGTTCATTGAATATTTTCGAGATGTCGCCATCGATAAATTCTGTATTTGTAATTCCATTTACCTCTGAATTTATCCTGGCATCCACCACAGCTTCTTCTACATATTCGATCCCAATAACCTTCTGAACTTGCCTGGCAATAAAATTGGCAATGGTACCGGTGCCTGTGTACAGGTCATATACGATATCGTTTTTATGAAATGCTCCGTACTCCCGGACCAGTTTGTAGAGCTCGAATGCTTGTTGTGAATTGGTCTGGAAAAAGGATTTTGGGCTGATACGGAAGGCCATGTCTTCCATTTTTTCATTTATAAACTTGCTGCCGGAATAATGAACGGCTTCCAGATCACTATAGCTCTCGTTGTTTTTGGGGTTGGTAATATAATAAAGGCTCGTAATTTCGGGAAATGAATCTTTGAGCCCGTCAAGGATTTTTTCTGTCCACCCTTTGTTTTCGTTTTTGACTTGAAGAATTACCATCCATTCCCCGCTATTGCTGTTCCTGACAATCAGGTTCCTCAAAAATCCTTCATGTGTCCTGAGGTTATAGAAAGGGATCATCTCGCGGATACAGATTTCTTTTACTTTTAGCCTTATCCTGTTAGACAGATCAGGTTGTAAATAACATTTCTCAATATCCAGCACCTTGTCAAATTGTCCGGGTTTATGAAAACCAAGGCCCTTTCTTTCGAGGACCTCCCCGGTGAGGATCTCTTCCTGTGTTAACCAGCGCTGGTCAGTAAATGTAAATTCCAGCTTGTTGCGATAGGCGACCTGATGAGGAGCCGCCAGGATCGTTTCAAAGTTAACATCATTAAAATTCCCGATCCGCTGAAGCTGGTCCAGGACTTGCTGTTGTTTAAATTCCAGCTGATGAACATACTGAACATGCTGCCATTTACATCCACCGCAAAAGCCATAATGCTCGCAGAATGGCGTCTGCCGCTTTTCTGAAAATTTGTGAAAATAAACTGGTTTTGCCTCGAGGAAGCTTTTTTTTCTTCTGGTGATCCGTAGGTCGACCAGATCTCCCGGAGCAGCCTGTTCTACAAAAATTACCTGACCATCTACTCTGGCCACACATTTTGATTCAGCCGCAAAATCCAGTACCAATACCTTTTCCAATATATCGCCTTTTTTTATCATCCCAGTGACAAAGTTAAACATTATTGATTTGGGCGATGATTAAATTTAGCTTAAATTAGGAATTCCGGAAAGATTGGATATGCTGAAATATGTACTTCTTGGATCTCTTCTTTTCCTGTCATACAGGCTTAAAGCCACACATATCGTAGGCGGTGAGTTCGAGTTGATACACCAGCAGGGCTATAAATATAAATTAAATATGATCATGTATTTTGATCATGTTAATGGAACACCAGAGGCTGAAGATTTCATCTTTATCGCCCATATATTCAGTAAAAAAGGAAATAATCAGATGGGGACAGTGACACTTGCTAAAACGGGTGACACGTTTGTCTCATATACCAACATAGATTGCACGATCGATGAATTGGTTACGAGAAGGATTTTTTACTCTGGTAATGTTACCTTATCGCCTGATGTTTATAATGACCCATGGGGGTATTATGTTATGTATGATAGATGTTGCAGGAATAATATCATCACAAATATATTAAGACCAGGAGAGACCGGAAATGTTTTTTATTTGGAATTTCCTCCGGTGGTTAAAGAAGGAAAACGCTTTATCAACTCATCTCCTCAATTGTTCCCCCCATTGAGTGATTACGCCTGTGCAAATAATTATTATTACTATGATTTCAGGGGGCAGGACGCAGATGGGGATTCTCTGGCTTATTCTATGACACATCCATTGGCCGGATTCAGTGGTCGACTATCCCCTCAGGGAGGTCAAAATCCGGCACCCTATCCAACGGTTTACTGGGCACCTGGGATTTCTGTGGATGCTGCGGTCCCCGGTGACCCACCCCTGTCGATCAGCCCGGATGGTTTGTTGACTGTTAAACCTTCACAAATCGGATTGTTTGTATTTTCCGTCCTTTGTAAAGAATATCGCAACGGTAAAAAAATCGGGGAAGTCCAACGAGATTATCAGTTATTTGTCATTGATTGCCCTAAACCGGGAAAGAAACCAACCCTCGTGATAAGGAATGAATCAGGTCAAAGCTATTCGGATATTTCTGATACGCTATTTTTATCCAATAATGAAGAAAAATGCCTTGAATTTGTTGCAAAAGACAGTGACGGACTTGAAAATCTTACTTTCCGTGCTCATCCGGTTAACTTCACAGCTGATTTTAATAACAATTTTTCGAGAATAAATGGATATATTGAACTACCTGAAGACTCGGT
>Ga0209536_100006512_pt1 | contig 17835 bp, 14 predicted proteins | sample DeeMarSeWOR28_12_FD_187461 | JGI IMG/M metagenome (GOLD analysis project Ga0209536, IMG submission 187461) | Marine sediment microbial communities from White Oak River estuary, North Carolina - WOR-2-8_12 (SPAdes) (version 2) | ecosystem: Environmental > Aquatic > Marine > Intertidal zone >... | reverse complement strand
TTGGGAGGGGTTGCGAAGTTTCCCGTTCGTGTGAAATGCGCGCTGCTCCCTTGGATGACGCTGAAGCAGGCCTTGGCAGTCCTGAAGGAGGGGCGGGAGGTACCGGCTGAATCAACGTCCACCGAGGAGATGACCGAATGAGTGGATCCCGCATCAACGAGGAGGCGGTCCGTACCGCGCTTCGTCCCGTCAACGACCCGGAGCTCAGGTCATTGGCCGAGTACATCGCGGCGGTGATCCGTGAGATATCGGGCATCGAAGTAGAGACATCGGGGATCGCTGCTGGCGAGGGGATGAATTCGATACTCCTGGAGCTCGCCTCAGATGCTGAGAGCGGGCCCGAGGGTTACCGCCTGTCCGTCAGCCCGAGTCGCATCGCCATCGTAGCGGAAACGTATGTTGGCGTCTTCTACGGCATCCAGACGTTGCGGCAACTTTTCCAGTCGGCTGACCACGACCTCCAGATCGGGTCCATCACAATCCCGGCCGTCGAAATCGAGGACAGCCCGCGTTTCGTCTATCGCGGAATGCACCTCGACGTGGGGCGACACTTCTTCCCCGTGGAGTTCGTCAAGAAGTACATCGACCTGTTGGCCATGTACAAGATGAACACATTCCACTGGCACCTCACCGAGGATCAGGGGTGGCGGATCGAGATCAAGAAATACCCGCGCCTCACCGAGGTCGGTGCCTATCGCAAGGAGACGATACTCGCCAGGAATTTTGACCCCTACATCGGAGACAAGAAGCCGTACGGCGGGTTCTACACCCAGGACGAGATCCGAGAGGTCGTCGCCTACGCGAAGAGCCGCTACGTCACGGTGATTCCAGAGATCGAGATGCCCGGCCACTCGGTGGCTGCGTTGGCAGCATACCCCGAGCTGGCGTGCACGCCGGGTCCCTTCGAGACCGCCACGATCTGGGGCGTCAACGAGAATATCTACTGTCCCAGCGAACAAACCTTCGCGTTCCTGGAAGACGTGCTGACAGAAGTAATGGAGTTGTTCCCCAGTCGGTACATCCACATCGGTGGCGATGAGGCACCCAAGACACGTTGGGAACAGAGCGAACTTGCTCAAGAAGTGATGCGACGTGAAGGGCTCGCCGATGAACACGAATTGCAGAGCTATTTCATTCGGCGCATCGAGCGTTTCCTGCTGCAGCACGATCGTCGACTGATCGGCTGGGATGAGATCCTCGAGGGTGGCTTGGCACCTCAGGCAACCGTCATGTCGTGGCGAGGCACCGTGGGTGGCATCGAAGCGGCCAAGCAGGGTCACGACGTGATCATGACGCCCACCAGCCACGTGTACCTCGACTACTACCAAGGCGACCCCGAGCACGAACCGCTGGCCATCGGCGGCTACACGCCCCTGGAAAAGGTCTACGGCTTCGAGCCCGTCCCCGATGAGCTTTCGCCGGAAGAGGCAGAGCATGTGCTGGGAGCACAGGGCAACGTCTGGACCGAGTACATGAAGACGCCGCAGTATGTCGAGTACATGGTATTCCCCCGCATGCTCGCCCTGGCAGAGGTCGTCTGGTCACCTCGTGACAGTCGCGACTGGGAGCGCTTCACGGCGGCATTGCCGACACAGCTCAGGCTGCTCGATCAACAGCGGGTCAACTATCGGGTTCCCCACGTTCGAGGTCTGGAGCGCGACCGGATCACGCTTGACGACAGCATTATGATCCACCTGACATCGCTGATCCCCGAAGCTCAGATCCGTTACACAACCGATGGAACCGATCCCGACGAGCGGTCGGCGCTCTACACCGCGCCCGTCGACTTGCCGGTGGACGAAGCCGGCGTGGCGGTCACCGCCCGCGCCTACCTGCCCAACGGAAGAGCGAGCGCGAATCGCCAGGCGACCTTCTCTCGAACATCCCTCCGTGAGACCGCTGACGTAGAGACCAATGACCTTAGCCCAGGTCTTCGCTACGCCTACTTCGAAGCCGCGGTAAGCTCGGTGGGCGAACTCGCCGAACTGGAACCGGTCCGGGAAGGCATTGCCGAAAAGATCGGACTACTGGGCAACGAGCGTCCCGAACACTTCGGCCTGGTATTCGAGGGCTACATGCGAGTTCCTTCCGACGGTGTCTACACTTTCGCACTTATCTCGGATGACGGAAGCGTTCTGGATGTCGGCGAGCGAAGGGTCATCGATAACGATGGCGGACACGGCCCGATCGAGAAGATCGGCATGGTCGCTCTCGAAGCTGGCTATCATCCCCTGACGATTCGATACTACCAAGGAAGCGGCGGAAAAGAACTGCAATTCACCGTCAAGGTCGAGGCCGCAGGGGATCTTGACGAAGTCGCCGTCCAACTGCTGCACCAACGATAGGGCACGACTGCGAGTACGAAGTGGAAGCGAACAGCGAACGCCGATGTATGATTTCTGATGTTCGAAGTTCAGATGGCCACCCCGCAGCTCTTCCGAACTTCACGTATCACAAACCACAAATCGGTGTTCGATATTCGCTCTACTTGATACTCGATTCGCTCTTCTCCAGAGCGACTGACGCGGCAAGCTCAGCCCGATTCCGATTCCTCCGAGCGTTCCGCCTTCTCGGCCTGATACCTAACGTGGTCCTGCGATGTGTGAAGACCGACCAGGCGTGCCACCAGTACGACGAGGAATAGCTGGCCGAGGGCCGCCTCATTGACGGCCAACACGCGCGCGAGGTCGGATGCCGGGGTCACGTCGCCGTACCCTAAGGTGGTGAGCGTAACGAAACTGAAATAGGTCAGATACCCTGACGAAGCAATTGCGTCGAAGCTGGTCTCGGTACCCAGTGCCGTGATCGATATCGACCCGGGATTGGCCAACTCGAGCATTCCATAGCCAGTAGCCCAAATGTAAGCTAGGAGAAAGTACACGGTGGTCGCAGCAAATATCGTTGCGACGTCCACTTCGCGCGCATGCAGCACGTGCCTAAAGATCGAAACCGCGACGTACAAAAGGAAAGTCAATGTGAAGGCAAATCTCAGGTAAGTCGTCAGGTCACCCGGGACCAGGTCTAGCCAGGTGAAGAGAAGCGCTGGAGCCCCGAGTATTAAGCCTACTACGCGTTGGCGTCGACTATCAGCCACTGCGGCGAGCGCCGCCAGCAGCACAACCGTGAAAAGCAGTGAAATGGCGTATCTTCCGATGCCGGGAGGCAGGAAGTACGGCAGGAACATGACCAGGATGAGGGACAAGAACAGTACGCCGAAACGACTCTCTATGGCCATGTGGAGGAGCGATTCCCTACGGTTCATATCAAAACCCTGTGGCTGAGACAGCTCTCGTGAACGTATCAGGACCGTGCCCACGGACTTTGCCCGCGACTAACCCCTGCCCCTCTCCCTCCGTCGCTGTACGCCGCGACTATTGTGGAACCGGGGGAGACCGCTCGAAAAACCGTGACTTCGTGCTACGCTTCCAGTGGTGGTATACGTAGGACCTGACCCGGGTAGATCTTGTCGGGATCGGTCAGCATCGGCTGATTCGCCTCGAAGATCAGCGGGTACTTCATCGCATCCCCGTACTGCGCCTTGGCGATCTTGGACAAACTGTCGCCGGATATAACCGTGTAGTAGACCGCCTCGGGCTCAGCCTTGACGACTTGAATCATGTCGTCCACGGACTCGACATCTTTCGTATTCCCCACAGCCAGGATGACTTTCTCTCGTTCTGCCTGAGATTCGGTTTTGCCAAAGACGCTGGCAACGCCGTCGTCGTACGTGATCTTCAGGTCATCGATCTCGAGGCCCAGCCCCATCACGTGTTGCATCAGCAGGTTGCCCTGGCGAAGCTCTTGGAAATCCTCGGTCTTCGTAAGGTCCTTATCCTTCCCCAGCACCTTCGCACCGGCCTCTTTCACAAACTTGATCAATCCCATCTTCTTCACTCCCTCTTGTTGAGTCCAATGAAGTTTCGATTCCACCCTAGCGGCGTCGCAGGAACTTGCTCAACAGACTACCTCCAATACCAGCCACATCGTCAGCAATCTGACCGTCGCTATCCGAGTCCAGGAGCATGGCGAGAGCACCCAGTCCTCCAGCCTGTTCCGCGCGCTGCTTTTCCCCGTCCAGCAACGATGCCACGCCGCTGCTGTCCAGCTTCTGCTCCCGCTGCGCGCGCCCCAATGCCCCCATGACCAGTGGTGCCAACATCGGCAGCAATCTCGCGATCGTTCCTGCATCCAAACCGGTCTCACGACCCAATTGAGTCTCGATGGCTTGTTGCTTTCCTCCAAGAACGTGACGCAGTATTCCGCTTCCCGACCCACCCTCGGGATCGTCCAAGAAACCTGCGACATCGTCGAGGATGCTGCCGTCGTGATCTCGTACGAGTGCACCGGCAAGAGAACTGGCGCCGTCTCCACTCGCGCTATTGCGCGCCAACGCCCCCATCAGCAAGGGCAACGCCGCAGATATGGCGTTCCCCGTTGCCCCCTCATCGGCGCCCAGTTGGTGACTGATCTGTTTCGTCGTATCGCCACCGAGCTGATCAGTCAGCATCTTAAGTATCGAAGACACGACGCTAGACTCCTCTTTGAATCGAACGGCTACGATAGCCCCTTCCCGGCCACGTCAATCCCAGGCGGGCGCCGCGGCCCCATCCGCAGTCTCCCAAAACGGGGCCCAACCCAGCCCCACGACCTGTACCGCGATGTCCTTCTTCTTGGGACGAACCACAACGGTCTCGAGTTCCTCGGCCAGAGGATCGAACCGCTCCTTGATCAGGTCCGTCTCTTCTTGGAATTCTGCTTCAAGATCGACAAGCTTCTGTCGATGCGACTCCAGGCTCTCCCTGGCGCGGTTCACGTCCTGGGCTTCCTTCATCGAACGGCTCACGCCTCGCGCAGCCGTCGTCGCACGTCCGACCGACGATCGACTCGCCGCTTTGCGGCCCATGACGGCGCTGAGCAGCGTCGCACCAAACGAGATCGCGGTTTGCATCTTCTGTTGCTTGGCCTGTTCCGCCTCTCTCGAAACGGATTGCTCGGCCCGCCGTATCCGCTCCTGCAACCGAGCCAGCTTGGGAGCGTATTTCTTTCTCAGCTTCTCCAGTGCCGCGTCGCGGTCTTCGCGAGCCGTCTGTCGCAGACGGATGCGAAAGTCGCGCTCGGACTCGCCCGGGCTGGAGAACTCCTTCAACATCGGGCTTTTCAAGAGTTCCAACTTGCGGTTGCGATACAGCCAGTCCTTGAACTCCCTCTTCCAGGCCGTGTAGCTCGTCTTCTTGGCTGCGACTGCAGGCAACTCGGCGTAACGCACCGATGCGGCGGGCGCACTCTCGAGATCGGTGAGATCGATATCGACCTCCATCGCGTCTTCCCAGTCCAAGGCCACCGCTCCGCTTGTCAGTGGGGTCAGAGAAACCAGATCCTCTGCGAAGTCGACCTTGGTCTTGCGGTCGAAGATCCGGACGGTTCCCGCGGCAAGGAGCATGGGACGATAAGTGAGACTCTTCTCGAGCCCGGGCCCGCGGAGCGGAACGAAGTGCTGTGGGACACCCGGCGGTAGAACCGGACGAACGAAAGCGGAACCCGCCTCGGCACTGACCGTCCCTTCCGCCGGACTCGCTGCGGCAGTCTCCTTGCCAGCTGCCGCCATGGGCTGCGAAGCGTCGGACCCACGCCGCTTTCCCGTCAGCAACCTGATCTGCTCTCTGGTGAGCGGCCCCCGCAAGTACGACATCACCCAGCGTGTCTCGAACACGACCGGTTCGTCTTCGTGTACGTTGTTGAGGAGGAAGACACGCTTCCCTAGCCCGGCCAGCGTTTCTTCCATCGCCCCCCGGTCGAAGGCGGTTCTTGCTCCGGCTGCCACGCCCTCCAACCCCTCGAGCACACGCGCCTTGTCACGCTCGGTCTGCAGGCGCCCGATGAACCATGTCCCTGTGTTGGAGAGGCCTTTGTAATCGAGGTCGACCGGGTTTTGCGTTGCGAGTACGACGCCGACGCCGTAGGCGCGTCCTTGTTTGAGTAACGTCAGCAGCGGCCTCTTCGAAGGCGGATTCGCCACCGGCGGAAAGTAGCCGAATATCTCGTCCATGTAGACGATGGCCCTTAGGCTGGTCGTGCCCGACTGCCCGCGCATCCACCCCAGCACCTGATTCAGCAACAGCGAGACGAAGAACATCCTCTCGGCCTCGCTCAGATGGGCGATGGAGAAGATCGACACGCGGGGTTTCCCCTCGGGCGTATAGAGAATACGGTCGATCTCGAGCGGTTCACCTTGCATCCAAGTATCGAAGCCGGGGGCCGCCAGCAGGTTGTTCAGGGCCATGGCCAACTCGAAACGCTGGCCCGCCGGGTAGAACGCCTCGATATCGAGCACACCGACTTTCTTTACCGGCGGATCCTGAACCGCCTGAATCAGTGCGGGCAAGTCGAGATCACGACCGGTACGCCAGGCCTGTTCCAATATCGTCGATAGCAGTATGTGCTCTCGGCTCCTGATAGGGTCGGCCTCGATGCCCACCAAGCCCAACAAGCTGGTCGCGGTCGTGGCGATTCGATCGCCAAGAAGCTCGGAGTCGTCGACCAAAGCCTGCGGCGGAGCTTCGAAGGACGAGAGTATCGAGACCGGTATGCCAGCCGTGCTACCCGGCGTGTAGACGGCAAAGTCCGCAGAATCTCGGAGCCGAGCGATGCGCGACCCATCCTGCCCCCAGGAAGCCAGACCGTCCCTCCACAGTTCCGCCTGCTGTCGGCCATACTGATCACGAGTGAGGTTCTTCTTTCGTGCGTCGCCTTCGTTCACCCAAGGGGTGAAATCCTCGGGTCTCAACTCGGGGAAAGTGAGCAACAAGTTCGGCAGGTCGCCCTTCGGGTCGATGACGATCGCGGGAATACCATCGATGGCAGCCTCCTCGAGCAACCCGATGCACAGACCCGTCTTCCCACTACCCGTCATGCCAACGCAAACGGCGTGTGTGGTCAGGTCCTTCGAGTCATAGAGAAGGAGACCTTCTTGCGCGATCCTTTCCGCGAGATCGTAAGGTCGGCCCAGGTAGAAGGCGCCCAGCTTCTCGTAATTCTCCAAGTGGATTGGCTCCGTTTCGGCCATTCTTTTCGCAGTGGATCCGTAGTATGATGTCTCACTCACCGCTCAGCAAGCGCGCGGCGAGCCGCAACAATTGGACGACACGGGCAACAGATACGAGGGTGTGATGAGGCCGAATGCAACCATCCTAATTGCAGTTACGCTGTCATCTATCGTCGGATGCCAGCGCTCCGAGGCCCCGGAAGAAGGGGTCGCTACTCTGACCGGGACCGTGACGTACCTTCAGCGGATCGCGCTCCCCCCCGACGCCGTGGTACATGTCAGCCTGGCCGACATCTCGCTGCAGGACGCGGAGGCCCAGAAGATTGCGGAACAGACCATAACGGAACCTGGGCAAGTGCCCATCCCGTTCGAGTTGACGTACGACGCGGAGATCATCGACCCTGCGCACACTTACGCCGTCCAAGCCAGAATCAGCGCAGGTGGCCGATTACTTTTCATCAACACACACGCGATTCATGTCATCACTCGAGGACCTCCTACCCGGGTCGAGATCGTCGTTCAGCCGGTCGTGCACGGCCAAAGGCTCGACCCGCAATAGGCCGAACTTGGAAGCCCAGCGGTGAAGCCGCTCCGATTCTTCTGTGTCGAAGTGCTGCTCCTAGCGGTTGGCCTCTCCGTGTGCCACGCACAGGTCTACGACCGTGATGATTCAGGAATTCCAACGCGGACCATCTGGGGTGTGTACATCGATGGAGGCTACCTTCATAGTTCGACACGCCCTGCCAACCATAGCTGGCGCAGTAAGAGCACGACTTCCGTCCTCGATCGAATAAGAATCCAAAACACCACCATCGCCGTGCAGAGGGCGCCGAGCCTTGACTCACCGTGGGGGTACCAGCTCGGGCTGCAGGCGGGCATCGATATCGACGGTCTGGTCCCCGCCGATGAAGTGGCGGTCAGCGCGGCGGAGCCTCTCAGCCATCTCTTCGCCGCCCGTGTGGGTTATCTGTTCCGTGTGGGACGGGGCCTGGGAGTCGCCGGCGGCTTGCTCGCCGGATTCCCCGGGTACCCGAGTTTCCTGGCCATCGACAACCCATCGTACACGCGCCCTTACCAGGTTGACATGGTGCCTTACTACCTGTGGGGCTTGCGAGCAACCTACCCGGTTGGCGGTCCGTTCGTTGGATCTCTGTTCGTTGTCACCGGGTGGAACCATCTAGAATGGCCGAATGACATTCCGAGCGCGGGATTGCAGCTGGTCTGGCAGGCCGCCGATGGGCTGGAACTGACCCAGAATGTCTACTATGGCTCCGATCAGACCGCCACCGATCTCGAGTATTGGCGCTTCGCCACTAATACTATCGCCGAGTGGAGCACGTCACGATTCCTTGTGGCCGGAAGCGTGCACTACATGAGCGAGAAGCAAGCGGCCGTCACCGGGAACCCGCGCTTCCAGTGGGCGGCGGGTGCAGTGTGGCTGCAGTGGCTTCCCACCACGAACTGGCGCTTCGCGGTTCGGCCCGAGGTGCTTTGGGATTCCGACGGCCTTGCCACCGGCAATCGCCAGACCCTCGCTGCACTCGCGCTCACGGCCGAATATCGGCTGATCCCGGAGCGTCGAAATACGTTTTCCGCCCGGGCCGAGCTGCGCCTCGACCGCTCTACGGGCGAGGACGGCGGTTTCTATATGGGCCCCAACAACGAGCTGGTTCCCAACCAGCGGCTATTCATCCTGGGCGTCATGTGGCGTTTCAGGTCGGACGGTCAGTAGCCCGCGAGATCCTCGCCTAGGCCGTAGAGAACTCGCCCGCATCGATGGCCGAGAGTTCGTCCTCGCTCAGCTCCAATTCAGCTGCAGTAATCGAGTCCAACGCGTGGGCCACCGTCCGCGCCCCCGGAATGACGATCACGCTGGGACCCTGGGCCAGAACCCAGGCCAAGACCACCGCGTGGCTCGAGACGCCGTGGGCAGCCGCGATCTGCGCGGCGACCGGGTGATCCGGCAGCTTCTTGTTGAGCCGACCACCTCCTACGGGACTGTAGGCAAGAAAGCCTATACCTTTGTCATCACAATACTTAACGACACCAGTCTCCAAGGCCTCCCGGAAGAACGGGCTGAGACGATTCTGCACCGTGATCACCTCGAGCTGGCGCTGAGCCGTATCGATCTCGTCGACCGACACATTGGAGAGCCCGACCCAGCGCACCTTCCCCTCTCGCTGTAGATCCGCGATGGCGCCAACGCTCTCCTCGAAGGGGACGGCAGGATCGGGGGCATGGAACTGGTACAGGTCGATACGCTCGACACCCAGTGCCTTCAGAGATCGTTCGCATGCGGCGCGCAGGTGGGCGGGTCGGCCGCTGCGTTCCCAAGCGCCGCCCGGCCGTGTGAGTCCACCTTTGGTAGCGACGATGATAGAATCTCGATCTCCGGACCAAGAACCCAGAGCCTTGGCGATCAATCGCTCGTTGTGCCCGATGTCGTTATCGTCGATGCAATAGACATCGGCGGTATCGATCAGCGTCATTCCATCATCCAAGGCCGAATGCAGCACTTCGATGCTCTGCGCTTCGGACGGCCGGCTATCGAGAGACAGCGGCATCCCGCCAAAGCCGACGATCGAGACCGGCGGAGCGCCGGGGCCGAGTGAACGTTTCTTCATCGCTCTGTGCTCTCCTTTCTAGAGCTGGCAATCGTGCGCGAACTCAGCGCTTGCGAGGCGGCCCGTAGAACTCTCTCGATGGACTCCGGGTCGCGGGAACTGATGTGTCCAGCCTCCAACCAAACGAGCGCCTTCGGCTCGCGCGCCGCCTCGTACAGCAGTTCGACGGATTCGATGGGAATTCTGTCGTCCTCTCGTCCATTCATAATGACCGTGCGTCGAGGAGCGATGAGGCCCGCGTAGTCCAGGGGTTCGATCGGGGCCAGCAACCCCGCCCCTATCCTGGCGATCGCCGAACGCAGCCACAGCGGCTCGAGCTTCAAATTGCCTCGTAGCAGCGTCGCGTAGTCTCCTCCACCATAGATGATCAGGACGCTGCTCGCCCGCTCGTCCAGGGCACCGGCCACGGTGATCAACTGAGCGCCGAAACTGGCGCCTGCCAGGACGAGGCCCGAGATGTCCACGTCCCCTCGTGTTTCCAGATAATCGACCCCAAGCATCACCGCAGAAGGTGTGAGCAGCATGGCACGGCGTACCGCGAAAAGGCGAACCAGGAACTGATTCCAAGTCAGTTGGCGCGGCCCTTCCCACGGGTAGTCGAGGCCCAAGATCACATACGGGTCGTCTGGAGTGAACAGTTCCGCCGCCATTCGCCCCGTGTTGGTGCCCCCAATCACGACGATGGCCGGCCAAGGACCCAGTCCTCGAGGGACTCGCAAATAGCCGCGCACCCTGTAACCGGCATCGCTGCCGAGCGTCACATGGTAGGCTTCGTAGAGCGAGTCGCCGTCCGCGGGCACAAGCTCCGCGGACGACAACCTCCCCTTCTGGCGCCGGAATTCGTCCGGTGCATCGAACGACAAGGCCAGCGTCAGGGCAACGGCCGCCAACGCGAGGAAGACGACCAGGGCACCTAGAAGGACCACAGGCCATGAACAACGCCGCTTGCCGCTCCTGCCTCTTGCTGCCTGCATACAGCAGAATACTCAACCGGTGTAGTTATATCCACAGAAGAGACGACGACACCTTGATCCAGATGGTCAAGGGCGGTATAAAGAGGCGCGACATCCCGGCAAGGGCGGACCGACCCCAGGCTCGAGGAGACCATGAAGGGCGACAAGATCATCATACAGCCACATCACGAGCGTGCGGCCCGACAGGCTGCGGAATTCATGCTGCCCGAACTGCAGCGCTCCTCCAAGCCCGTTATCATAACGGTGGCCGGCGAGTCGGGAGCCGGGAAGTCGGAAATCGCCGAAGCGCTGGCCGAGGTCTTCGCCGAGAACGGCATTGAAAGCGCCATCCTCCAACAGGACGACTACTTCGTCTACCCTCCAAGAACGAACGAAGCCAGGCGCCGGGATGACATCTATTGGGTCGGCACATCTGAGGTGCGCCTGGATTTGATGGACATGAACATCAGAGAGATCAAGGACGGAGCAACGAGCGTAACGAAGCCCCTGGTGGACTTCGATGCCGACTCGATTGGCGAGGAGAGGCTCGAGATCGGCGAGGTCGACGTGGTCCTCGTGGAGGGCACGTACACGACCGCTCTGGAGAATGCCGACCGTCGCGTCTTCATCGACCGTACCTACGTCGACACTCGAGACGCACGGGCTTTGCGGGCGCGCGAAGAACAAGACGACTTTCTGGAGCGTGTACTCAGCATCGAGCACGACATCATATCCTCCCATAAACCGCGGGCCGATTACATCGTAACCCGTGACTACAATGTCATCGAGAATGAACCGAAAGCCTGACACCGGACTCAAGCGGATCGCACACCTCAGTACACACGGGTACGTCGACCCTATTCCCCAGCTGGGAAGAACTGACACAGGCGGGCAGGTCGTCTACGTACTCGAACTGGCGAAGGCCTTGTCTTCGTTGGGTATCGAAGTCGACTTATTCACACGCTGGTTCGACAAGGAGCGCCCGCAGATCGACCCCCTTCCCGACCACCCCGGTGTCCGCGTCATCCGCATCCCGGCCGGGCCATGGGAGTTCATTGCGAAGGAACAGATCTACGATGTGCTGCCGGAATTGGCCGAGAACATGGTCGGCTTCATCCGGGACAACGGTCTCGACTACGACCTGTACCACGGCCACTACGTCGACGCAGGCGACGTCACACTCGCTGTCGCGAAAACAATGGACCGGCCCGCCTTCTTCACTGCCCATTCCATCGGGGCTTGGAAGCGCGAGCAAATGGGCGGCGACCCCGCCGAGATGGAGAAGAAATTCAACTTCGAGCACCGCATTGCCGACGAGCTCAACATCTTCAAGTCGGTGGCTGCTCAGACGGTGACGACGAAGGTCCAGCAAGAGAAGATCGCCGCGCTGTACGACTGGACCGCCGACAACATCGTCGTCATCTCGCCCGGTGTGAACGTACACGTCTTCCAACCCCTCGCGGCTAACGAAGAACGACAAGAAACCGATCTGCCCGACAGCTATATCTTCTGCTTGAGTCGCATCGACACGAACAAGGGGCACGACTTCTTGCTCCATGCCTTCGACCTCGTACGAAAGGCAGTCCCCACCGCACACCTGGTCATCGGCGGCGGGTCTCCAGCGCCCGGCGAGCGCGAACTCGGGGTCAAAGCGATGATGGAGGGCATCGTCGACGAGAGGGGTATGCACGAGCACGTGAGCATCATCGGCTACGTCCCCGATGAAGTGCTGGTTCCCTACTACCGGCAGGCCGAGATGTTCGTGTTGCCCTCGCTATTCGAACCCTTCGGCATGACGGCTCTCGAGGCCATGTCCTGCGGTACGCCCGTCGTGGCCTCACGTCTCGGCGGTATCCGAACCACCATCACCAGCGGGGAGAATGGCTTGCTGGTGGACCCCTCAAACGCGGAAGAGTTCGCCGAAGGGATGATTCGACTGCTGGACGACCCGCAAACCTCCCAGCGACTGGGTGAGGCGGGCCGCGAGACGATCATCAGAGAGTACAGCTGGGAAGCCATCGCCGAGCGCCACATCGCGTTCTACGACGAGTTCATGCCACGCTGACGAGCACCGCTAAAACACAAGACACGAGGGCGGCCCAACCGGGGCCGCCCTCGTGCGTTTCACCACCTGATCCGGTGACGATTAGCTCGCAGGCACGCCGCCCCTACTTGCGGGCGGCCACGAAGGTACCGTTGGGCTGATTGAGCACCAGCTCTTTGACGGCACCCGAGTCATCGCGCTTGAATTCCAGCCAATAGCCACTCAACCCCTTCAGGTCGAAAGAAGTGCCGCGTGTTGGAACGAGCTCGTACGTCGGTTGTCCAGGAACGCTCAGGGCGAGCTTATCGTCGCCTTTGAGTGATACTGCCAGCACGGTCTCACCAAGTTCGTATTCGCCGACAAACGGCTCCAAGAACGCGCGCTCCCGCATCGTCTCGTCGGCGACTCGGGTGAACACAATGTCCTCGACACTCGGCTCCATCGGTGCCAACAGCTCGGTTATTTCCCCTCTCTTGTTGTAACGAAAGACGACTTGGAAGCCGCTGAACGCGACTACGGGGTTCTCCGGCGCCTCGAATACGTCGTAGTGAACATGCTCGAGGGTGGCACTGAAGCTGGTGTAGTTCGCGCGGAGCTGCTCGCCGTCCACCTCTACGCTGATCACACCGTAGCCAGGATGCTCGTAGTTCCCCGCGTAGTCCTCCAGGTCGTGAGACGGCGACGTGCCCTCGACCCGACCGGCGACCTCTTCACCTTCCTCCTCCGTCTCTTCCGCCTCGGCCTGCTGTTCTCTCACCCGTCCCATCCAATCGACGGGGTCAAGCTCGAGCACTCGATCGTATACCCCGCGCATGACGATGGTCGGCACCGGGTTGTTTCCCGACAGGTTGGTCAGAACGATCATCCCTAGCTTTTCGGTCGGCATGAACGATAGCAGTGAAATGAACCCGTCGATTCCGCCGCCATGGTGGACCAGCTTGCGACCCTGGTAGGTAGTGATGAAGAGTCCCATGCCGTATTGGGTATGGCCAAGCTCCTCGTACCGTACCGCGCCGGGGATTACCATCTGCGGAGTCTGCATCTGCCGGGCGTTGGCCTTCGACAGCAGCTGCTCGCCGTCCCACTCCCCTTCGTCGATGAAGAACTGTACGTAGCGGACCATCTCCTCGACGCTGGAGTTTATCGACCCGGCGGGCCCGACCTCGTCGATGTTTCGGAAATCGATCTTTATCACCTCGTCATCCGCCATGGTGTAGGGATAGGAGAAATCGTCTGATTTCTTCATGTCCTCCACCGAGAAATTCGACCGGCTCATGCCAAGCGGATCGAATATTCGCGTCTGGGCCAGGTTTTCCCACGTCGTGCCCGCCAGCTGGCCCGCGAGATAGCCGGCCGTCATGAACATCAGGTTCTGATACTGCCAGACGGCCCGGAATTCTTGGCTCGGCTCGAGGTAGCGAAGGCGATCGAAGAGTTCTCTACGCGTGAGAGACGACCCGTACCAAAGAATGTCATGACGCGGCAACCCAGACCGATGCGTGACCAGATCGCGAGGCGTCATGTATTCGTTGGCCACGTCGTCCATCAACTGGAAGTCAGGAAGGTAGGTGCGGACCGGCTCGTCCCAATCAAGCTTGCCCTCGTCCGCCAACATGCCGAGCGTCGTCACCGTGAAGGACTTGGTGATCGATCCAATGGCGAAGAGCGTTTGCGGTGTGACCGGCAGCTCCTCCTCTACGTTCCTGTAGCCGTACCCTTTCGACAGAACGATCTCGCCGTCGTGTACGACGGCGATGGCGAGTCCGGGCACTTCCCACTCAGTCATCACGGATGTAATGAACTGGTCGATTCCGTTGAGGGTGGCGCTCGCGGTATCACCGTGCGATACAGGTGCGATGTGCGGAGAGGCGAGAGTGGAAGTCGGGGCTGGCAGAACCGCAGTCCCGACGAAGAGTGCTACAAGAATCCCAACGACCCTGCGCATGTGGCCTCCTAAGTAGTCATATTGGCAATCTCACCGATCCGGCGACGGTCCGGTGTTATGTCACCCTGTAGACCTCGTCGTGCGAGCGAACGCGGTCCTTCAACTTGATCGCCACTTCCGTCCCAGCGGCAGCGGATTCCACCGCTGCGTGGTCGACCTGCATCGACGTTATCTTCTGCTGGAAATCGGTCGTGCTACCGCGGAAGTGGAGGACGTCGCCGGTCTTGATCTCAGTGCCGAGTTTGACGACGCCGACCTCCGGCTTGGCGAAGTAGTGGGTGATGCTGCCGACGAGTTCCTCTGCCATGATAACCCTCCAAAATAGAGTTCATGGATCCGAGGTGGATTGATGCGGTTGGGGATCACCGCGAGGAGGCAACGTAGGTCTGCCCGGTGCCCACGGAAAGCCCTCCATCGGGTTGCCCTTCTACGGATGCCCCGTTCTCATTATACTGACGCCGACGGGATCCTCTCCCACGACATCTCGCGCAGTCCGTGCGCGCCATATATCCAAGCCACGTGACGGGCGACAGCCCGCCTGGAACCTTTGAGCTGTTGAGGAGATTTGAGGGAATGGCCGAGACCAATGGCACGATTGGAATTCTCACGGGCGGCGGCGATGTGCCGGGGCTGAACCCCGCCATTCGAGCCATCACAATCCGAGCGCTTCGCGAAGGCTACCGGGTACTGGGCATCCGCCGAGGTTGGGCGGGGCTGGTCGATATGGTACCCGAGAAGGGCGCCGACAATTCAGGTTGCTACACGGTGCTCACCGAGGATGTGGTCAACCGCGCAGGAAGGACCGGTGGGACGTTCCTTCACACTTCGCGCACGCGACCCAGTCACCTCCCTAGGCCCTTGGTGCCCGACCGTCTGGCGGACACCTACACGGACGAAATCAACGATATCACGCCTGACATTCTTCGTAACCTCGATTTCCTCGGCATCGACACACTGATCCCCATCGGTGGCGACGACACTCTCAGCTATGCGGAGCACCTACACGAGGCGGGGGTGAAGATCGTGGCCATCCCAAAGACGATGGACAACGACGTCCCCGGCACGGACTACTGTATCGGTTTCAGCACCTGTGTGGCACGCACGATCCAGCTCACCCACAGCTTGCGCACGTCAGCAGGTTCGCACGAACGCTATCTGGTCATCGAAGTGTTCGGACGCTACGCCGGCTACACGGCGCTCCTACCTACCATGGCCGGCGCTGCCGACCGTTGCTGCATTCCCGAGCAGCCTTTCGAGATCGAACACCTGCTCGACCTGCTGACCTACGATCGCAATCGCAATCCGAGCAAGTATTCCGTCGTTTTGGTTTCGGAGGGTGCACAAATGAAGGGCGACGAAGGCATGTCGTTCGAGGGGGCCGAGGCGGACCAGTACGGGCACCGCAAGCTAGGCGGGATCGGCGATAAAGTCTCAGCGGCGTTGAAAGAGCTCTCGCCGAAATACAACGACGGCCGCCGGGTCAACGTGGTGAATCAGAGGCTGGGCTACCTGGTCCGCTGCGGTGAGCCGGACGCCCTGGACGCCATCGTCCCCATGGCCTATGGCAACCTGGCCCTCGACCTAGTTCTATCCGGCAGCTACGGCCGCCTGGTCAGTCTGCGCAACGGGGTGTACGACAGCGTTCCCATCGACGTGGTCACGGGACGCAAGAAGGTCATCGACGTGCACAAGTACTATGATGCGTCGAGGATGAGGCCGAAGTACAAGACACTACTGAGGCAGCCGCTGTTTATTATGACGAGTGATGTTTAGGGGGGAGACGAATATCGAACGCCGATATACGATAAGTGAAATTCGAAGTCCGGATCGACGCTTTGCATCGATGTCTGAACTTCACATATCAAGTATCACATATCGGCTTTCGACATTCGTCTCCCTACATCGACGGCTGCTCCATCCACCTCGCCAGCCAAGACAAGACAGTCTCATGCCACAGAACACTGTTCGCCGGGCTCAGGACCCAGTGATTCTCATCGGGGAAGTACAAGAACTCGCTGGGTATTCCCTTCCTTTGTAGGGCTGTGAACGCAGCGATGCCCTGAGGGATCGGGATACGGTAGTCCAGCTGGCCGTGAACGACGAGCATGGGTGTCTGCCAGTTCTCGACGTAGTTTACAGGATTGTGCTTTTCGAAGCCCTGGGGATTCTTCCAGTACGGCCCGCCGTGTTCCCACTCCGGGAACCACAACTCCTCGGTTCCGTAGTACATCATCCGATTGTCGAACACACCATCATGATTGACCAGGCAACGGAAACGGTCCGGCCAATTCCCCGCGATCCAATTGATCATGTAACCGCCGTACGATGCACCCAACGCACACGCACGATCGCCATCCATCCATGGGTAGCGATCGAGCGCCGCGGCCAGCCCCTTCTGCAGATCTTCGAGCGGCTTTCCGCCCCAGTCTCCGCTTATGGCGTCCGTGAAGGCCTGGCCATACCCCGTTGAACCGTGAAAATCGACCATCACGGCGGCGTAGCCGGCGGCGGCATAGATCTGTGGGTTCCAGCGATAGTGAAAATCGTTGTCCGACGAGCCCTGGGGACCGCCGTGAATGATGAACGCCACAGGATAGCGCCTGCTCGGATCGAAGTCTGCCGGCTTCACGACCCAAGCAAACACTTCCTCGTCGTTCCAACCGGCGAAGCTGAACTGCTCGGGTTCGCCCAGAGAGACGGCGGCCAGCCGTTCGTAGTTGAAACGCGTTATCGCCGAGATATCGGTCCCATCGTGCTTCGCCGAGTACAATTCCACCGGCGAGCGCAGGTGATCCATCCCGAAGATGATTCGATCGCCGGCATAGGACGGCGAGCGCACGTGACCCTCTTTGATCAAGGTGCGGACGGAACGGGTCTCCACATCGATGGCAAAGAGCGAGACGTTCCCGAGGTTCTGGGCCGTGGCTAGGATCGTTTTGGCATCCTCGGACCAAGTCAGTGAACCTACCGAACGATCCCAGTCCTGGGTCAGCGCGATCGTTTCACCGTCGGGCCAAGGCTTCAGCATGATGCGAAAACGGTCAGCCTCGAAGTCCGGCCTCTCCATCGCCTGGTAAGCCAGGAATCTGCCGTCCGGGGAGAAGACGGGTCCCGTATCCCAGGCCCGGTTGTCCACGGTGATCAACGACGGCATCGCCGTCGCGTCGATCGGTACCCAGCACAGGTCGAAGTCGGTGGACCACGGCTCTTCCCGGCCAGCCGTCCGA
>Ga0209536_100006511_pt1 | contig 17838 bp, 25 predicted proteins | sample DeeMarSeWOR28_12_FD_187461 | JGI IMG/M metagenome (GOLD analysis project Ga0209536, IMG submission 187461) | Marine sediment microbial communities from White Oak River estuary, North Carolina - WOR-2-8_12 (SPAdes) (version 2) | ecosystem: Environmental > Aquatic > Marine > Intertidal zone >... | reverse complement strand
GCAGAAGATGCAGATCAAAGGAATTAAGAGTAAAGGCAAAGGAAGGACGAGGAGTCTAATTCCTATTTTTTTCCGTTATATTTAAGAGTATATTTTCTTTTTTGGTTTGCAGGTTGAAACTCAATGCCAGAGACAAAAGTTAAAAAAAATGTCGATTTCAATGAATGGTACAATGAGATAGTTGAACTTTCTGATTTATGTGATAAAAGATATCCGATTAAAGGTATGAATGTATGGAGACCATACGGCTGGAAATTAATGAGCCATGTTGATGAACTTATTAGGGCTGAAATGAATAAAACAAATCATCTTGAAGTCAATTTTCCACTTTTAATCCCTGAGTCTTCCTTTAAAAAAGAGGAAGAACATATTGAGGGGTTTGGAAGTGAGGTATACTGGGTTACACATGCTGGGCTTAACGAACTTGAAGAAAAATGGCTGCTCAGACCTACGTCTGAAACAGCTATGTATCCTATATTTTCGCTATGGATCAGATCACATGCAGATTTACCATTAAAAACCTATCAGATTGTAAATACCTTTAGATATGAAACAAAACAAACACGGGCTTTTATTAGAGTTAGAGAAATTCATTTCTTTGAGGCTCATACTTGTCATGTTGATTTTGAAGATGCTGAAAACCAAATCCAAGAGGATAAGGAGATTGCAAAAAGACTATTTCAAAAACTTAATTTACCATTTATTTTAAGCAAACGACCAGAATGGGATAAATTTGCAGGTGCATTTTATACAATCAGTATAGATGTCTTAATGCCTTCTGGAAGAACATTACAATTAGGTTCAATTCATCAGTATAAAGATAATTTTTCAAAACCATATGAGATATCTTATGAAACTGAAGATGGAAAACATGCAAATTGCCATCAAACTACTTATGGAATGAGTGAAAGAATATTAGGTGCTCTTGTTGGGATTCATGGTGATGATAAAGGTCTTATTATGCCATCAGCTGTAGCCCCGATTCAGGTTGTGATAATTCCGATACTTTTTAAGGATACAAAAGAATCTGTCATGAAAGCATGTGAAAATCTTGATAAAAAACTTAAAGAAAAATGTATAAAATCACATATCGATAAAAGGGACATAACACCTGGAAATAAGTATTATGACTGGGAATTAAAAGGTGTACCAATAAGAGTTGAATTAGGACCAAAGGATATAGAAAAAAAACAAGTTGTTGTTGTTAGAAGAGATACTGGCAACAAAATATCTGCTCCAGAAAATTCTTCAGTGGAAACAATAATAAATGAACTTGATAATTTATCTGAAAATTTATACAATAATGCTAAAAAAATACTTGATGATAACATGCACAGAGTTCAAACAATTGAGGAAGCAAAAAATTTTAATGGTATTGTTGAACTACCATGGTGTGGTATTGAGTCCTGTGCCCTTGAGATAGAAGAAATCTTAGAGGGTAATACATTAGGTGAACCAATTGATGAAAAAAAATGTGAGGACATCTGTCCTATATGCAGTAAACCTGCAATAACATGGATGAGATATGCAAAAACATATTAATGGAGGATAAAAAATGGCTGGAAAAATAACAAATTTTATTAGAGAAACCCAATTATATTTAAGTATAATTTTAACAATTTTTGGTATAATTATACTTTTTATAGGAGTAACAGGTATCTGGTATCAAGATTTTTGTAAAGATGTTTTTAGCTTTTCTGATGAATTTTTAAATTGGAGTTTGTATCTTTTGATTGCTGGTTTTATTATCTTCTTAGCAGGTATCTGGTATCTATACACCTTTATTAAAAACAGGAAATTTATTTTAGATGAACTAGAGACAAATAAGAGATCAGAACTAATTAAAAAACATATGGAACTAAAAAACACAGTTAAATATATGCCTTCAAAATATCAAAAGATGGTAAAAGAAAAAGAAGATGAATTAAATATGAAATAAACATCCTTTTGGATGGTGATAATGAATCATTGAGTTTTATATCATACTTGTTGAGCCTAAATATGGAGGTAATATTGGTTCTGTAGCCAGGGTTATGGCAAATTTTGATTTTAAAAATCTTTATTTGGTAAATCCCTGTAAATTTGATGATGAATGCTATTCTAGAGCAATGCATGCAGATCACATTGTTGATAATGCAAAAGTTTTTACTTCTTTTAAGCAATGTATTAAAAATTTAGATTATCTAATAGCTACATCTTCAATAGATAGTACTAATGATAAAAAACATTTAAGAAATGCTGTTTTACTAGAAGATTTATCTGAAAAAATATTTCAAATTGATGGGAAAATTGGAATTGCTTTTGGAAGAGAAGATTATGGTCTTTTTAATGAAGAAATTGCAATGTGTGATGCTTTACTGAAAATTCCAACAAGTAAATCATATTTGTCATTGAATCTTTCACATTCGGTAGCTATTGTTTTATATTCAATTTTCATCAAAATAAATTCAAGTCCCACTGAAAAAAGAAAAATCGGCAAAATTGAAAAAGAAAAGCTTTATGATTTTTTTTCTGACTTACTTGATGAAATAGATTATCCTTTGCATAAAAGAGAAAATACTGAGATTATGTTCAAGCGGATTATGGGGCGGGCAATGCCCTCAAAGTGGGAGTATCATACATTTATGGGAGTGCTTAATAAAGCACTTAATAAAATTAAGAAAACTTGTAAAAAATAAGTTTTTATTAAGGATTTAAAAATTTTATTTGATACCATTTATTTTTTATTATCCGCCTCTTTTTTTGGCTTAATATGTGAATATATCCAATAAATAATTACCAAAATAGAGCTGATTGCAATTGATAACATAACAGCTGTATGACTATTGTCGGTTAAAAAAAATATAATTATTAAAAAAACAATTAATGAGGTGGACAGAATGAGCCATATGTTACCAAATATATCTGTATCAATGATTTTTCTTTCTTCAGTCATATAACCAGCAGTATACTATTTTATTTACTTTAATTTTTTTATGATTTTTACTATAATATTTACAAAAACAAGCTAAACTATATTGTTTCAATGGTGAAATATACATTACTCTTTTTTAAGGTTGAATGAACCTTATCAGCAAACCATATAAGATCTTCTAGATTTTTTGATTTATCACTCCACTCATAAACAAAATCGTAATTTCCTTTGGTTGCTTTGAATCCAAGATTTAAAAGTTGATCTTTTATTTCTGATGGAGAACTTCCTTCGCTGTTAAACATTATCTTTAGATATGTTTTCATTTTTTTTCACAACTATAAATATGAATATAAATTGTAAGTATTAAATAGTTACGATAGAGTAAAAAAATACTCAAGGTGCAACATATATTGGAAAAGGAATGTAGCATAGTATTAAAATTGCTATAGCGACAAAAAAAAGTAATTTTCTTTTTATATCAATTTCAGTATCATCATTGAGTGGTGGAGGGTGCATCATACCCATCATAAAAATAATGATAAATGCAAAAAACCACCATCCTGTAAGTATCATAACAAATATTGCTACCCAGCCTGCATATTTTTGTTTTTCTCCTAGAATAGCTCTAAAAATATGCCCTCCATCAAGTTGACCTGCAGGTAATAGATTAATGGAAGTTAACAATAGACCAACCCATCCTGCAAATAATATAGGATTCATATCTATTGTAAATCCTTCAGGTATGTCTAATATTAATCTAGATAATATATCTATAAGAATTGATGGGCTAAAAACAGCTTGTCCTGAGGGAAGTTGATCTAAAGATAAAATTGGAACAATTTTAGCAGTATAAATTCCAATTGCAGTAATTGGTATTGCTACTAAAAAACCTGCAAGAGGACCAGCCATTCCTACATCAAATAAAGCCTTTTTATTAGGCATAGGATCTCTACTATGTATCAATGCACCAAAAGTTCCAATATTAAAACTGAGTAAAATTGGTGGTATTGGTAAAAAATAAGGAAGAGATGTTGCAATTCCATGTTTTTTTGAGATATAATAATGTCCCATTTCATGAACAAGTAAAATGCTCATCAGTGGTAAAGAAAAGAATAATGCTCCATAAAATAGGTTGTTTATATTTAATACATCCATCATATTTGGAATGCTCCAAATATCAGAGTAACCGATGTATAGAATAGAGCCTGTTAGAATTGTAGTAATAATAACTGCAATCAAGAGACTGATGTTAATCCAGATTGATCTTTCTTTTTTCTTAGGTTTTTTTACTATATATATGACATGTTCTCCCTTATCATATCGTAACATTGGGATGTATCCCTTTTCTGACAATGATTTCCTGAGAGCATCAAATTTTTCTTCTAATGTTTCTTTGTCAATTCTACAATAAAAAGCAGCAGTTTCAGTATTAAATTTAAAATCATAGAATGGAAAATGTATCCCTATTTCTTTTTTTAGTAATTCTATATCAAGATTTGTTTGTGATGGTTCGAAAGGTTTCCAAGACCAAGAATTAGACATTTCTTTGAGCGAAATAATCTATCTTTTATATAACCTTCGTTTAAAGTATGATTTTTAATACACTATCTTTATTTATGCCTTTTATTATGCCATTTAAGTGAAAAACTATGACTGTTAACCTTGTCATTGGAACTCAGTGGGGAGATGAAGGAAAAGGGAAAGTCGTTGATTATTATTCAAAAAATGCTGATTATGTTGTAAGATTCCAAGGAGGGGCAAATGCTGGTCATACCATAAAAGTTGGAGATGAAGTTTATAAACTTCATTTAACACCCTCGGGAGTTTTACAAGGAAAAGTCGGTATTATTGGAAATGGTATGGTAATAGATCCTGAGACCTTAATTGAAGAAATGGATGAGCTTACAAAAAGAGGAATAACACCAAATCTTCTCATAAGCGATCGTGTAAATATCATAATGCCGTATCATAAATTACTTGATGGAGCTGAAGAAAAACTACTTGGTGATAAAAAAATCGGTACAACAAAAAAAGGAATTGGTCCATGTTATACAGATAAAATCGCTCGTAAAGGAATTAGAGCAATTGATCTTATAAATAAGGATACCTTAAGTAAAAAACTTGATGATATTATCCCTGTTAAACAAAAGATATTTTCAATTTATAATATTAATAATAAACTAAACAAAAAAGAAATTTTAGAAAAATACTTGGAATATGGTAATTTTTTAAAAAATTATATTGTTCCTACACAAATAACAATTAATAATGCAATAGCATCTGGTAAAAATATATTGTTTGAAGGTGCTCAGGGTACAATGCTTGATGTTGACTATGGAACTTATCCTTTCACTACTTCTTCACATACAATTGCTGGCGGTTCATGTATTGGAGCAGGTGTTGGGCCACACAAAATTGATGATATTATAGGTATTGTTAAAGCATATACAACAAGAGTTGGAGAAGGTCCATTACCTACAGAACTACTTGATAAGACAGGCGATTATTTGCAAACAAAAGGTGGTGAATTTGGAGCAACAACTGGCAGACCCCGCAGATGTGGATGGCTTGATTTGGTAGTTGTTAATCATTCATGCATTATATCTGGAGTAAACAAACTTGCAATTACTAAACTTGACGTTCTTGAAGGACTTAAAACAATAAAGGTATGTATAAAATATAATCTTAATGGCAAAGAAATAGATTACTTCCCAGCTGATATTAACTTAGTTAATAAATGTATTCCGATATACAAAGAATTCAAAGGATGGGAAAATGTTAAAACAATTCCAGAAAAAATCACTGATTTACCAAAAGATGCACAGATTTATCTAAAATTTATAGAAAAACAACTTAAGGTTCCAATAACCCTTGTATCTATTGGCCCGGGAAGAAATGAAACTATAGAAGTCTAAACTGTTTTTTTAACGTTAAGTGCAGTATTTATCCAGCGTAGATAAGAATTACATGCAGCCCTTAAGGAACTTATATCTTTTGCTTCGATTGTTAAATTAAAGGTGTTATCAGATAAAGATACCTTGACATTTGTTTTTGGGATTTTATGTTTTATCTCTGGGTCAAGGGATTCATATATAATTTCTGCTTCTTTTTTTGTATCAAAATTAAAAACAAAACTTGCACTTTTCATATCTATTTTTATCTTGATTTTATCCGTTTTGCAATAGTCGGTCGTTCCTTATAAAAAATCTTACTCCCACAGTATGGGCACTGCATTCCTATGTTTTTTACATCAAACTTTACACTTTTTTTGCATAACCCACATTTATATCCAGTCATAAATTATTCTCCTTTCTTTTCTGGGGTTTTAGGTTCTTTTTTTATCTCAGTTGGTTTGATTTCTCCTCTTAATATCTTTTCAACATTCTGACCGGATTCAGTTCTAGGAAAATACGCGCCACCTGCATATTTAATATTACATTTTCCACACTGCCAAATACTTGTTCCAACTCTTTTTACTTTATTATGACCGCAACTTGGACAAATATGTTTTTCCTTTTGTGCCATTTCGACATTACGAACTCTTGTTCTTGCCCGCACACCATATCTGGCTTGGTATCTTCCTGCAGATCCAACTTTCTTTGTTCTCTTTGCCATATTTATTTACCTACACTTTTATATAATTGTTCTTGTATTTTCCTGCCGTTATCTATAGATGCTTTAATAACTTTTTTTATCTCATCGACAGTAAAACTACCATTTAATCCTTTTTGCATTGCCCTTAAATGGCCGTTTATATCTGTAGCTACTGTCAGTCTAGCCTCTGCTATCTCTTCTTCATCAAGTGAAGGATCCATAACAACAGTGTCTTTATATTTAACAGAAGTGCATGATATTGGCGGTTCTTTAAGTGGTAATGGATAATCTTCACCTAGATCAAAACGTTCAGCTGGAACGTTTGTGGTAAGCAGGGCAGCAAGTGATGCAAGTGATGCTGCGTCAAACAAGTTTCCATCAAAATCAAGGATATGAATATCGATAAAAACCATCCAAACTTTTTCACCTGGTTCAATACAAAGCTTGTCAACTTCAATTAGTTCAGATTCTCTGATACCTCTGTCAACCACTCGTGCAAGTTCGATTGCATTCTCTCTAGGAGGACCTGCTTCAAAATCAGGGGATGCAAGTGGAATAAGTTCAGCAGCTGTTGTCATAACACCTGATTCTGGTGAGTCAGGATATGGTTCACCTATGTCCATTTTAATACCACTTATAACTTGTGTGTTCCCAATTTTCACACGAGCTGAACCTTCAGCTTTTGATATAACGCCTGTTTCAATGGAAATTTTTCTAAACTCATCAAATTTTCTGCCATCAGTTCTTTTTCCATTTTCTGCAAGATTTATCAAATAATCTTTTTTAATAGATGGTGTTATTGTCATTGTGTTGTTCCCCCTTGAGTTGATTGATATTTATCCATAATTGCTTTTTTCTGAATATCTGAAACTATGTGACAGCCTTTTATTGCCAAATCTAATGCTTGATCAAATTCCGCCAATGTTAAATGTCCATCCATTTGTAAAAGTAAAACCTCACCTGTACGTGGTGAAATAGCAATAGGTAGATCTGCATTTCCGAAATTATCCTCATCTTTTCCTAAATCAAGAACCACCTGATCTTCAATTTTACCTGCTGCACAAGCAACTGGTATATCCTTCATTGGAATACCGGCATCAACCAATGCTACACCTGCTGCAGTAAGCCCTGCACATCTAGTTCCTGCTTCTGCATCTAAAACTTCAATGTTTACATCAATAGATGCTCTCGGAAATCTCTCAAGTAAAATAACATTTTCCAAAGCTTCGGATATTACCTTTGAAATTTCTCTACTGCGTCTGTCTGGTCCTGGACGCTTTCTGTCATCAACGCTGAAAGCAGCCATATTATACCTGGCATTTACAATAGCTCTTAATGGGTTTTGGGTATGTCTTGGGATTGCTTCCCTTGGACCATAAACAGCAGCAATAACCTTATTACCACCCCATTCTAAATAACATGAGCCTTCTGCTCTATGAAGCACTCCTGCTTCAATTTTAATCTTGCGTAATTCATCTGGTTTTCTGCCATCAATTCGCTTTCCATTCTCAAATAATTTAACTTCTGTATTAATCATTTAATGCACGTCCTTTGCTTCTTTTTTTAATAATTCTTCAATCTTATTTGTAAGTCCATATGATAAAGCTTCATTTTCTATCATATTTATTGTATTAATCACTTTTTTAATGCCGTCATCTTCGCCATCAACCCAAATTCTTCCATTTTGACCGACAAATATTCGGCATTTAGTATATTTTTTTAATAGGGAAATCATTGAACCTTTCTTACCAATAATTCTAGGTACCTTAGAAGGTTCAACATTGATTATCTGTCCGCCTTTTATTTTATATAAATTCCGATCTTTCAGAGTTATCTGTAGTTTTTTTTCTTGATCTACCTGTAGAACTTTCGCCATTATGCAATCACCATAGTTTAAATATCTTTCGGTTTCTCCAAAATCTACATCCCATGGTACTTCATTTACATGTAAAAGTGCAGGGTATGCAGCATTGATATCAACTAGCCAACTTGATGACATGGCCTCTTCTACAATACCTATAACAAAGTCTTTTTCTATAGGATCATATCGACCCTTTAATGGAGTTACATTGATATAATTTGAATTTTTGTTTAATATACCTAATATTTCTGCATATATCTTACCATTTTCTACAAATGTTCCTCTGCCGGCTTTTTTATTTTTAATATCTCCTAAAAGCTGACTTGGAATAACTATTTCACGTTTTTCTTGAGACATAAAACAATAACTCCTATTACAATAATTACTTTAGAATCTTAGTTGATATATTTCCTTTGGTAAGATCATTTAATCTGTCATAAAAATCAGTTTGCATACCTGCTGGAAGTTTAACTATTCCAATCCAGGAGCCATCAGATTGCCAATCCTCTCTTTCAAGCACTCCAAAGCCTCGTACTGCGCCATAAGCTCTTCCTATATATTCTGCAGGAATTTTTACTGAGATCCTTACATTTTCCATAGAGATTGGTATAATAGGTCTTAATAGTTCAATAATTGTTTTTACTTGTTCGCTTACTGGTTTAAAAGGATCAATATGTACACCTGCTTGTTCCATAGCAAGCTCTATTCTTTGACGGGGATGTGGAGATTTTGTTTTAGGGTCCATTGCATTTTTAACAATTGTTTCAATGATTCTATTTCTTTTATTCTTCTGCATTTTATGTCTTTGATCGGTTGTTAACTGAATATCACCTTTTAAAATAATTTTTTTACTTATTTCTGCAATATTACTGGTCCCAAAATTTTTTTGAAGAGATTCTTCAGATGCATGTGTTCCTTTTTTTGAATCCTTAAAAATGGCATCTATTGCTAGATTTTGAGTTATATCAATCTCTTTTCCATCAATAAGATCAGCTGCTGCATATGGATCAACTAACACTTCAAAGTGTTCTTCTCCCTTTTTCAATCGTGCTATAACTGCTTCATCAAGACTAACCAACTCTAACTTCCTCCAATTGCCTTACCTACGTATTCTTTTGTTTTTTCAGGAGATAAAATGTGAAACTTGATATCTTTATCAACGATACCAATCTCAGTAGCTTCAGGATTAAGTTTTCCTTCTGTACCTTTATGCAGAGCTTTAATGGCCATATCAATTGCTTCTTCCTGAGAAAGACCTTCTCGGTAATTACTCTCGAAAAAACTCATAGCTCCATTTCTACCTGATCCTTCACTACTTGCTTTATATTCCATCAATGCACCAGACGGATCTGTTGAAAATAATCTAGGTCCTGACTCGTCAACACCTGCAACTAATAAAGCAGTACCAAATGGCCTAACTCCACCATACTGAGTATAAGTTTGCTTAAAATCACATATTCTTTTTACAAGGGTTTTTACTTGTATCTTTTCATTGTATGTTATCTCATTTATTTGCGCATCTAAACGTGCTCTATCAATCAGTGCTCTAGCATCTGCCACAAGACCTGAAGTAGCGCAGCCAATGTGACCATCTATTTCAAATATCTTTTCTATTGATCCCGGTTCAACTAAGCGAGAGGAAACGCGTTTATCAACAATTAAAACAACTCCAGTTTTATATTTTAAACCTACTGTTGTTGTTCCTCTTTTTACTGCTTCTCTTGCATATTCTACCTGAAATAATCTACCATCCGGAGAAAATACAGTAATAGCTCTATCATATGCCATATTTGCTGGTTGCATTTTTTAATTTCACCTCTATTCTTATCAAATAATTACTGATATAAATAATTCAATTTTTTAACTCTGAATACACTTATTGTGTATATACTTTTTGATAACGTTTTGCATTTTAACCTTATCAAACCTGTCTTTTGTCGCCCCATATTATCTTATGAATTTGCAATCCAAGTTTAATATCAAGCCCATCAGAAATTATCCATTTGGCAATTTTTTCTGGGCGGATTCCCCAAACTGGTTGGAAAAAAATCATACATTTTGGTTTATATTTTTTTATAATTTCTTTTGCATATTCATAATCTTTTTTATCTTTAATAATAAATTTTAGTTGATCATCTTTTCTAAGTAATTGTATATTTGAAAAATCATTTCTCTCATGCATTTTTGATGAAGGGCATTTTATATCTAGTGATATCATTACAGATTTCCCTGATAATTCTTTTATATTAATACTGCCGTTAGTTTCAATACTTAATTTATAATTTCTTTCCAATAATAATTTTATTAGCTTTTGAGTTTCTTTTTGTAAAAGAGGTTCTCCTCCAGTTAAACAGACATAATTACATGGATATTTACTTATTGTTTTTATTATATCATCCAAACTCATTTCTTTACCAAGATCATATGCATATTTTGTATCACAAAAAGAACATCTTAGGTTACACCCAGTGGTTCTTATAAATATGTTTGGAAGTCCAGTCCATTTCCCCTCCCCTTGCAAGGAGTAGAATATCTCATTTATTATCATTTTTTAAAACACCTAAAAAAATCATACTTAAAATATTTGTTGTTTTAATAAGATAACTATTGTTCAAATTTACTTTATAAAATGAAAGTTTTTTATTGAAAAAAATATTTAAATAATTCTTTAATACAAATCTCTCAGGGAGTGAATGTTTAATTATGAAAGATAATGAGTATAATAATGATTACATATCAGAGTTAGAAATAAAAGTTTTGAATGAATTACAAAAAAACTGTAGAGCCAATCTTGAGGATATTGGTAAAAAATGTGGATGTTCAAGATATAAGATAGGAAGGATAATAAAAAAATTCGAAGATAATAAAACAATAATAGGTTATAGTGCAATAATTAATCCTAAGAAGATAAATCTTAAACATTATTTGCTACTTGTTAAAAGAACTAACGTACCTTTAGATGACAGTATAATAAAAAAGCTTCCGATCAATATTGTCTCAGATTTATTACCTGATTATGAAGTTGATATTAATCTTCAAGATACTTTTTATCTCCATGGAAATTATGATTGGATCTCAACTTTTACAGCAGATGATATTTCAAAAGCAAAAGAATATGCTAATCAGATTTTGAAATATTTTTATAAATTTGTTGAAAAAGTAGATTTATTAGAAACAGTTAGACCGATTAGAATTAATGGATTCATTATTCCTCATGATAAATCTGTCCCTGAACTAATATAAAATTATTAATTACACTTCTACGATTTTTTAAGCTATTAGCTTTGAACAAAAACTTAGATCGAGTTTTTCTAGTAGTATTAGCTTTTTATTTTTTTAATTAATCCCATAAAATTTCACAATATTTTATATATTATTAACTTTTTATTAATTTTCATATTTTAATTTGCACGTAAACAAAAATAAAATACATAATTTTTGCAAAATGTGGATTTCTAACCATAATTGTTAAATATTATTTAATAATTTTATTTATGATGGAGTCTAGACTGGAAGATTGTTATGAAATTTCAGTTAAATCTTTTTTTCATTCCATACTTCCTCCCTCAAATATTCCTAGACTCCATTTAACCATACAAGAGGGACTTTACTGTTTAAGTGCGCAGTATTGTTCTAGTGATATGGTTCGGATGAGGACACATGGATGGGTGAATATTAGATAAAATTTTAAGAGTAGAGAGGGTCTTTACTTTTTAATTTTTTATCTACCCTACTCTTCATCCTTGTTATATAATAGTTAAAAATCTTCTTAATTCTTAATATCAAAAAGTCATATATTTCTTCCGATATTGCTTTGTTATTGTACGAGTGTTTCTTTTGTTTATTGATATGGGCCCGCTGAGATTTGAACTCAAGTCTATAACTCCCGAAGCTACAAGGATACCAAGCTACCCTACGGGCCCGATTTTCAATTTAAAAATAAAAGTTGTAATAATTATTGTTTATGTAGAAGCAATAATAGATTTTTTATACTTTTGTAAGAAGTTTTCTTAGTTCTTCATATTTTTTTTCAAGAATTTTTGCTGATTCTAAAATTGCTACCTTTGCACTAAATGAACCATCGGTTTCTAAACTAAAAATTAAATTTGTAGGGTCTCTTTTGATTGTGATAAAATCCACATCTTCTTTATCCATATAAGATTCTAAGACTGGTAATTTATCAATATCCTTTAAAATAAGATTGTTTCCTTTTATTTCTACAAGGTCCTTTGGGATTTTTTCTATGAATTCCTTAACATCATCTATTCTTTTCTTATCAAATTCAATAATAGTTCCCATTTTATAAGCTGGTGCCTGAACAGCTTGCCATTTAGCATGATCTCTACCACATCCAAGAATTGCTTCAACTTCAAGGATTAAACGTTGATCACCATATAGTTCTACAATTGGAATTTTACTTTCGGTAATAGTCCAACTTTTTTCGGCAGGCTGAAGATCTCCAGAATAAACTGTTCCTTCCCCTTCCTTACTAAGAGTATATCTTACAGTACAATTTGGACATCCTTTTCCTTTGCAAACACATTTATCTCTGAAAGTTAAAAGACTTAAATCAGTTGGAATCGAAATCAGACCTAAACGATGAGAAATAATCTCATCAAAAAGTGTACTTGTATTGTCATATATTACTACGTCATTAACTGCAAGTTTAGGTAGCTCAGAAAGCATTATTCTTCTAAGAGAATTAACAAAATATGGTCTAGTACCCTCTATTTTTAAAACAGCTTTTTTTGTTTTTAATTCCTTGACTTCAACTTTCATAAATAGGTCACCTAAATTCTTCTGCCTCTTCTACCACCTTTTTTTCTGCAACCATCATGTGGGATAGGTGTCACATCTTCAATTTTACCGATTCTAAGACCACTTCTGACTAAAGCTCGAATTGCAGCTTGTGCACCACGCCCTGGTGTTCCACCTTTGTTACCACCTTGACCTCTAATTCTGACATTGACTTTATCAATTCCCTTTTCACGAATTAAATCTGCGACAGTCTGTGCAACCTTCATAGCTGTATATGGAGCTCCTTCATCCTTTGCTGATTTTGTCACCATGCCCCCTGAGCATCTTGCTATTGTTTCTGCACCAGTTAAATCTGTAATTGTAATTATAATGTTATTAAAAGAGGCAAAAATATGCGCAATTCCCCATCTTCCCATTTTTAATCTTCTCCTTTTTTATCTTTTTCTGTTTTGTTCATAACATCTTTATTTTCTTCTTTTTTTCCAGCAGGTTCTTTTTTGGGTTTATCTTCGGTTTTTTGTGGTTCTTTTATTTTTTTCTCATCTTTTTGTGTTTTAGAAATCTCATTTGATGGTTTTTCTTCTTTTTTTATTTCAGCATCTTTAGAAATTGGTTTTTCATCGACAGGTTTTTCCTCTGCTGTTTTTTTCTCATCTTTAGTGGATAAATCCTGAGGTTTAGCTACTTCTTGTTTAGGCTCAGCAGGTATGTCCTTTTTTTGAATCTCACTTTTTGGTTGAGTTGGCTTTTGCTCTTTTGGTGGTTTTTCAATTGGTTTTTCACCCTTTAAGTCTTTAGGTTTAGGTTCTCTTCCAAATGGAATTGATTTAAAATCAGCTCGAGGTCTAGCTGGATGCATTATATCATTTAATGGTGAATCCTTTGTATATCCTATTTCGCCTTCTTCATCTTTTTCAACCATATAACCTGGAACTGTTACCCTTCTCTCGCCAATAGCAATATGACCATGTGATATCAATTGTCTTGATTGATCAGGCGTATTTGCAAGTCCCTTCAGATAAATAAGAGTTTGCAACCTTCTTGATAAAATAGATTCTGTCTCAAGGGCTAATACATCATCTAGTGTAGAATTTGCAGGTAATATGTTCATCCTATTAAGATAGAGCAGTAGTTGATCGCTTTCCTTTTTACTTTGTATATCACCTCTTGATACCCTTGCTAAAAGCTCTCTTGCTTGCCCACGATATTTCCTTAAATGGGTCTCTGCTTTCCATACCTCTCTTTTATTTTTAAGACCATATTTCTTAACTAGTTCATTTTCTGCTTTTATACGATCCTCTTGCCAAGGATGACTGGGAGTTACGTATTTTTTTCTAGAAAATTTAGGTTTTCCCATAAAAATCACTTAGTTGTTGGTTCCCTCTTTTTGGATACGCCAAGAGCTAATCCTTTTCTATTATTCGCCCTCGTTCTTTGACCTCTTACTGGAAGCCCACGTTCATGTCTAATCCCTCTGTAGGATCTGATTTTTTTCATAATATTTATTTCATCTCTTAATTTCATATCGATTTCTGAACTAATCAAATGAATGTCTTCACCAGTCTCATAATTTTTACGATGATTTAGCATCCAAGCTGGTGCGATTTCAATAACATTATCTATAGTATTTTGTAATTTTTCGATTTGATCATCTTTTAAATCTCCAATTTTTATGTTTTTCGGTATACCTGCTTTGTCAGTAATTAAGGTGGCCATATGTATACCAATTCCTTTGATACTGGAAAGTCCATATACAACGCTTTTTTCACCATCTACATCTGTATTTGAAAGTCTTACAATATACTTAAAGTCAGGACCTCTATCCTTCTTAGGTTTCCCCTTTTTTTCATCTGGTTTTTCTTTTGTCTTTGCTTTAACTTTTTTATCTTGTGTCTCTGCTGGTTTATCCTTAGGTTCTATTTCTTTTGTATCATCAGAAACATCCTCAACTTTTTTGACATTTTCGTCTGGCTCTTGTATTTCTATTTCAGATTCTTCGGATTTATCGTTGGATTTATTTTGTGATTCATCTGATTTTTTTTCTTCAGGGTTATCTGGGGAATCCTCAGACATGTTTTCATCTGGATTTGATTTATAATTCAAGTTTATAACCTCTATTACAATATTTTTTGATAATTACTCCTTATATATAAAAGGAAGTATTGCCATTAATAAGAGAAGTTATATATAAGCGTTTAGGGGAATATAATATAATTCAAATTTTACATGATACCGTAATTCATATATGCTAAAATTGTATCCAGGAACTGAGTGGCTAAACGATGACAAAAATTAGTTGGACAGAGATAGATGAGATTCTAAAAGGTAAAAAAACCGGGAAAATTGTAAACATTCGTGGGTGGATATATAGAACACGTAGTAGTGGAAACATTGTTTTTACAATTATAAGAGATGTTACAGGTGTTATTCAAGCCACGATAAAAAAAGGAAATCTTCCAGATAATGAATTTGAGGATGGAAAAAAAGCATTAATAGAATCATCTTTGGAACTAAAGGGTTTAGTAAAAGAGGATAATCGTGCACCAGGTGGATTTGAACTTCAGGTTAATAATGTTAAAATTATTAATTTTGCAGAGCCATTTCCAATAGTAAAGGATCAAAGCCCTGAGTTTTTACTTGATCAGCGACATCTATGGATTAGATCACAAAACTTGTCATCAATTCTAAAAATCAGATCAACTATTGTTGGTGCAATTCATACATTTTTTAGAGATAAAGGATATTATGAATTTGATGCACCAGTCCTACAGCCAAACCAATGCGAAGGTGGATCAACACTTTTTGAGGTAAAATATTACAAAAATAAGATATATCTATCTCAATCCTGGCAGCTTTATGCTGAAGCTGCAATTTTTTCACTTGAAAAAATCTATAATATGGGACCAACATTTAGAGCTGAAAAATCAAAAACCTCGCGGCATCTCTCTGAATTTTGGATGGCCGAAATGGAAGTAGCATGGGCAAACCTTAACGACATCGCTGAGATTGCAAAAGAAGAAATAAAATTTATTTTGAAAGAGGTTCTAAAAAATAATAAACGAGAACTTGAGATTCTTGGACAAGATATTGGTAAAATAGAAAAAATGGCTAAATCAAAATTTCCAACAATTACATATACTGAGGCATTAAAGATATTAAAAGAAAAAGAACAGCTGGATATAAAATGGGGTAAGGACCTTAGAACAATCGAAGAAGAGAAACTAATGAAACACTTTGAAACACCTGTTGTTGTAAAAAATTATCCTTTGGAGATAATGGCATTTTATAAACCAAAGGATCCAAAGGATCCAAAGACAGCATTATGTTTTGATATGATTGCGCCTGAAGGTTATGGGGAGTTGATCGGAGGTTCACAAAGAAGTCTTGATATCAAAGAAATGACTGATAGACTTAAAGAAATGGGTGAAAATGTCAAAAATTATGAATGGTATTTTGATCTGAGAAGATACGGCTCTGTTACTCATAGTGGTTATGGTTTAGGTGTAGAAAGGGTTGTTGCATGGATTTGTGGGATTGACAATATTAAAGATGCTATTCCATTTCCAAGAACATTACTTAGATTTAGACCATAGGGGATGTGATTTATGAAATCTTGTGTCCGTGTAATAATATCAGGAAGGGTTCAAGGTGTATGGTTTCGAGCATCAACCAAACAAAAAGCCAAACAACTAAAATTGGATGGATGGGTAAGAAACAATCCGGATGGAAATGTTGAAGCTGTTTTTGAAGGTGAAGAAAGTCATATTAAAGAAATATTAAACTGGTGCAAACGTGGCCCTCCACTTGCAAAGGTTACAAATGTTGAAATAAAATATGAAGAACCAACAAATGGTTTTGAAAACTTTTTCATTAAATAAATTTTTTAAAAGAAGTTACCATATCTTGATTTCTGTCTATTAATATAATTTTATCAATTTTTTTCTCAAAACCTTTTGCAATATCTACAATTGCTTGTGCTGCATCACTTACTGGTACTCCTCCAACACCTGTTCCCATGCCAGGAATTGCAATAGAACTCAAATGTAATTCGACACCAAGTTTAAGAGCAGCAAGTGTTGCAGTTTTTACATTTTCTATACCAATTCTCATTGCAGGTTGTTCCATAGTAGGAGCATGTATAACATAACTGCAAGGAAGATTTCCAGCAGTTGTAAAAACAGCTGATCCTACTGGAATGGGTGCTTTTGCTATTGCTTCATTTTCAATTTGAGTGCCACCCATACGTTTTATGGCTCCTGCTACTCCCCCACCCATAAAACCAAAGGAATTTGCAGGATTGACAATTGCATCGCATTTGATTTTTGTCAAATCACCTATTTGTACAACGATTGTCATTATTTTTTCTTCTTCCTTTTCTTTTTTTCCTTTTCTTCCTTTTTCTTTTCTTTTTCCTCAGCTCTTTCCTCGATATGCTGTTTTTCCTTTACAGTTATTCCTTTTAACACATGTACTCTTGACTTCATCGCTTTAATTCTTTCATTGATTTTCCTTTTTTCAATATTTAATTTGGCTTTTGTAATCTTTTTATTTGTATATTTTTCCTCCAATTGCGATATTTTCATCTCTTCTTTTTCAATGCGTTTTTCTAGCCTTCCAATGTTTTTTTCTATTCTATCAAGGAAGCTCATTTTATTAACCCCATAGTTTCTTTCTATTTGCCTCAAGGGTATTGTTTTCTTTATCTAAATAT
>Ga0209536_100006510_pt1 | contig 17838 bp, 19 predicted proteins | sample DeeMarSeWOR28_12_FD_187461 | JGI IMG/M metagenome (GOLD analysis project Ga0209536, IMG submission 187461) | Marine sediment microbial communities from White Oak River estuary, North Carolina - WOR-2-8_12 (SPAdes) (version 2) | ecosystem: Environmental > Aquatic > Marine > Intertidal zone >... | reverse complement strand
GAGGCCCCTGAACCTGGAAGAGACGATCAATCCACTGTTAGCCACAAATTTGTGATGGCCCCATGACTCGATATAGCAAAAACCGGCCCAGTAACCTTCATCGCTGAATGCGATCACGGCTTTCCCTTCCACCATCTTTTCAGAGAGGTAGGCCTGGCTTCGTACGGCTATACCTGTTCCCTTTTGCTGGGAAGCTTCAAGCAGGGCCTGTTCGATCTCCTGCACATGGTGCAGGTGTGCTGCAGAAGCTATCGTGAGTGTAATATTGTGCGAACCCATTTTCAATGCAAATTACCATGATTTAATTGCCAGATCAGGTATCAGTCCGGGTACCCTCAACCTGAGCAGATTTACCAGATCGGACCTGGAGACACCGTCACGCGGAATCAGTAGAATGGTATCATCGCCTGCAATGGTACCCGCAATTTCATAGGCATTCAGGTTATCGATGGTGTAAGCGATGCTTCCTGCATGCCCGGGTAACGTTCGTAAGATCGCCATACCCTGTGCAAAATCAACAGATACCAGACCGGTGAGTCCGGCACCCTGCATTTCCACCTCTTCCACTGCCTGCTCCTTGTCAGGCAAGATATACACATACCCGGCCCGGTCATCGGGCATCTTGGCCACCTTCAGATACTTCAGATCCCTCGACAGGGTAGCCTGAGTCAGTTCAAATCCCTGTTCCTCAAGTAACTTCATCAGGGCTTCCTGGCTGGAGATGTTCCTGCTTCCAATCAGCCTTCTGATGGCCATCAAGCGTTCATTTCTGTTCCGCATTTGTATATTTATGCATTTAAAATGCAAATTTATACATTTTATCCTAACCGATGCAAATCTCTCACCTTTTTTTTCTATTTTTACACTCCGGATCAAATGAGTGCCGGCCCCTTCCAGCGGATCATCCTGATCCATATATGCTTAGTAACTCAGCCCATGATGACGATTGACCAGATCAAAAAGGTGGTGATCCTTGGTTCCGGCGCCTTAAAAATAGGAGAAGCAGGAGAATTTGATTATTCAGGATCTCAGGCACTGAAGGCTCTGAGGGAAGAAGGGATCTTTACTGTTTTAATCAATCCCAACATCGCCACAGTGCAAACTTCAGAGGAGGTAGCGGATAAAATTTATTTCCTCCCTGTAACCCCGTACTTTGTTGAAAAAGTGATAGAGAAGGAAAAACCGGACGGGATCCTGCTGGCTTTCGGCGGACAGACCGCCCTCAACTGTGGTGTGGCACTTTCTACATCCGGTGTTCTGGAGAAGCACGGGGTCGCTGTGTTGGGCACCCCTGTCAGGGCGATCATGGATACAGAGGACCGTGAACTCTTTGTGGGGAAATTGAACGAAATCGATGTAAAAACCCCCAGAAGCATTGCAGTAACTACCGTGGAGGATGCCCATGCAGCTTCGGAAAAACTGGGATTCCCAATCATTATCAGGGCGGCATATACCCTGGGCGGGCAGGGTAGCGGGTTTTGCTACAACAGGGATGAACTTGACAAGCTGGCCAAGAAAGCTTTTTCCTATTCACCACAGATCCTGGTGGAAGAATCACTCAAAGGCTGGAAAGAGGTGGAGTACGAAGTGGTCAGGGACAGTTTTGACAATTGCATTACGGTTTGTAATATGGAGAACTTCGATCCACTTGGGATCCATACCGGTGAGAGCATAGTGGTTGCACCTTCTCAAACCCTTACCAACAGTGAGTACCATAAACTCAGGAAGCTTTCAATTGATATCATCAGGCACATTGGTGTGATCGGTGAATGTAATGTCCAGTATGCCCTCGATCCCCAGTCCGAAGATTACAGGGTGATCGAAGTGAATGCCCGGCTTTCCCGTTCCTCGGCTCTGGCCAGTAAAGCAACCGGGTATCCCCTGGCTTTTGTGGCTGCCAAACTGGCGCTCGGATTGGGTTTGCACCAGCTGCGTAATTCCATCACCAAAACCACTTCAGCCTTCTTCGAGCCGGCCCTGGATTACATTGTATGTAAAATTCCCCGGTGGGACCTCAATAAATTCCAGGGAGTCTCCAAACTGATCGACTCCAGTATGAAATCGGTGGGCGAGGTAATGGCCATCGGACGCACTTTTGAGGAATCGATCCAGAAAGGCATCCGGATGATCGGTCAGGGCCTCCATGGTTTTGTGGGGAATCAGGATATCGAGATCGCAGACATCGACAAGGAACTTTCGGAACCGACCGATATGCGGATCCTGGTGATTGAAAAAGCATTTGATGAGGGATATACGATTGACCGGATCCACGACCTGACCAGGATCGACAGGTGGTTCCTGGTAAAATTGAAGAACATCTTCGATCTGAAAAATAAACTGGTGAAGGTCGGTTCACTGGATAAACTGGAGGATGAAATGCTCTTGCAGGCGAAGAAAGCGGGATTCAGTGATTTTCAGGTGGCACGGCTGGTAATGAAAGGGGATGTAACCCAGAACCTTTTGGCCATCAGGGAACATCGGAAAAAGCGAGGAATCGTTCCCAGCGTGAAGCAGATCGATACCCTGGCCGCTGAATACCCTGCCCAGACCAACTACCTTTACCTGACCTACAGTGGGAATGAGCATGACATTGAATTCAGTCCGGATCAACGAGCTGTGATCGTGCTGGGATCAGGAGCCTACCGGATCGGTTCAAGCGTGGAATTTGACTGGTGTAGTGTAAATGCACTTAAAACAGTCAACGAAGAAGGGTACCGTTCCATCATGATCAACTACAATCCTGAGACCGTTTCCACCGATTATGATGTATGTGACAGGCTCTACTTCGATGAACTCTCGTTTGAACGTGTCATGGATATTTACGAGCTGGAAGCGCCCCGCGGGATCATCGTATCCATGGGGGGGCAAATTCCCAATAACCTGGCCATCAGGCTGCATAAGCAGGGTGTGCCGATCCTTGGAACATCCCCTGAATCCATTGACAATGCCGAAAACCGGCAAAAATTCTCACTGATGCTTGATCAGCTGGGTATCGACCAGCCCAGGTGGAAAGAGCTCAGCAGCATGAAAGAGATCTACCAATTTGTTGATGAGGTAGGATTTCCGGTCCTGGTCAGACCTTCCTATGTGCTCAGTGGTGCCGCCATGAATGTGGTTTCCAACAAAGAGGAGCTGGAGGGATTCTTGACACTGGCCGCTCGTGTATCCAAACAATACCCGGTAGTTGTTTCTGAATTCATTGAGCAGGCCAAAGAGATCGAGATCGATGCGGTGGCCAGGGAAGGTGAACTGTTTTCTTATGCCATTTCGGAACATGTGGAGTTTGCAGGCGTACATTCAGGCGATGCGACCATGGTATTCCCTCCCCAGAAGATCTATTTTGAGACGGTCAGGAGAATCAAGAAGATAGCCCGTCAATTAGCCGGTGCCCTTGAGATCTCCGGACCCTTCAATATCCAGTTTCTGGCCAAGGACAACGACATCAAGGTCATTGAATGCAACCTCCGTGCTTCCCGTTCCATGCCTTTTGTATCCAAGGTGCTAAAGTCCAACCTCATTGACCAGGCTACCAAAATAATGCTCAAAGTTCCTGTTGAGAAGCCCCACAAATCGATCTTCGATCTGGATTACATAGGTTGCAAGGCACCCCAGTTCTCATTCTCCCGCCTCAAAAAAGCCGATCCGGTCCTGGGCGTGGATATGTCCTCCACCGGAGAGGTGGGATGCATCGGGGATAATTATTACGAAGCGGTCCTGAAGGCCATGCTCTCGGTCGGATACCGGTTCCCGGAAAAAAACATTTTGCTTTCCACGGGCGAAATGCGCTCTAAGGTTGAACTGGTAAACTCATGCAGGATGCTGGTTGATAAGGGTTATCAGCTCTACGCCACCCATGGAACCCATGAATTCCTCAGGCTCAACGGGATCGATTCCATCGATCTGGCCTGGCCGGATGAGGATCGCAAACCCAACGTAATGGATTACCTGAGGGCAAAAAAGATCGACCTGGTGGTTAACATCCCCAAGGACCTCTCCTCCCATGAACTCTCTAATGATTACAGCATACGCAGGGGAGCCGTTGATTACAATATACCGTTGATTACCAATGCCCGCCTGGCATCTGCATTTATCTATGGCATCTGTAAAATGGAGATGGACGACATCTCCATCAAGAGCTGGGATGAGTATTAGCCTTTGAGTGCTTCTGCTCCGCTGACAATCTCAAGGATCTCCTTGGTAATGGCTGCCTGTCGCGCTTTGTTGAACTGTAGGCTCAGTTCTTTCAGAAGTTCGGTGGCATTGTCGGTGGCTTTATGCATGGCGGTCATTCTGGCTCCATGCTCGGAGGCGTGTGAATCCAGTATTGCCTTGTAGAACTGGAGTTTAAGCGACCTGGGGATCAATTCCCTGACAATATACTCCTTCGAGGGTTCAAAGATGTAGTCGACGTAGGTATGTGTTTCCTGGTTACTTGTAATGTCATCCACTTCAATGGGCAGAAACTGTTCTTCTGTCAGCAGTTGCGTGGCGGCGTTCTTGAACCGGTTGTAAATCAGATCAACATGATCATATTCTCCTTCGATAAATAGATCCATGGCCATCTGGGCAAGCGCAGAAGTTCTTTCGAAAGTTAGGTCATCGAATAGTTCATTCCCATCATAGATCACATTGTATCCCTTTTTCCTCAGAAAATCATGACCCTTTTTACCAACAGCGATGAAGTCCACCTGCTGAGCCATCATCTGGTTCCCGTATTGAGTAAAGGACCTTTGGATGGCAGCTTTGATGGCATTTGAATTAAACGTCCCGCACAAACCCCTGTTTGAAGTAACCAGGATCAGCAGTATGCGCTCCTTCTCCCGCTGCTGTGCAAATTCATTATCCTCTTCATCTTTCATGGCATCCCCCACACTGGCCAGGATCTCTTTCAATTTATCCGCATAGGGTCTGAATCTGACAATGGCTTCCTGAGCCTTTTTTAATTTGGCAGCCGACACCATTTTCATGGCACTGGTGATCTGCCTGGTTGAAGCAACAGAGGCCCGTCGCTCCCTGATTTCCTTTAAACTGGCCATGCCCTATTTCAATTTCTCAACAATTTCACCGGCAACCACCTCCAGGATTTGAGTGATCTCATTGGAGAGCTTTCCCTTTGCCAGATCGGTCAATATTTTCTTGTGCTTGAGCTCCAGAAACTCCAGGAATTCTTTTTCAAATTCCTTTACCTTGTCAACCGGCAGATCTGCAAGCAATCCCTGTGTTCCACAAAAAATGATTGCGATCTGTTTTTCAACAGGCATGGGTGAGTACTGGTCCTGCTTCAGTATCTCTACATTCTTGCGGCCCTTATCAAGTACAGCCATGGTAGCAGCATCCAGGTCCGAACCAAATTTGGCAAATGCTTCCAGCTCACGGAATTGCGCCTGATCCAGTTTAAGTGTACCCGCAATTTTCTTCATGGATTTAATCTGCGCATTGCCCCCCACCCTTGATACTGAGATCCCCACGTTGATCGCAGGTCTGACTCCTGCATTGAATAGATTGGATTCCAGAAATATCTGACCATCAGTAATGGAAATCACATTGGTGGGTATATATGCCGATACGTCTCCGGCCTGGGTCTCAATGATCGGAAGTGCAGTAAGAGAACCTCCTCCCTTTACCATCGGTTTAATCGATTCCGGCAAATCATTCATCTGTCTGGCAATTTCATCCGACTGAATAATCTTAGAGGCCCTTTCCAGCAGCCTGGAGTGGAGATAAAACACATCTCCCGGATAGGCTTCCCTTCCTGGAGGCCGCCTGAGTAAAAGCGACACTTCCCGGTATGAGACTGCCTGTTTGGACAGATCATCATATATAATCAGTGCGGGACGACCTGTGTCACGGAAGTATTCGCCGATGGTGCACCCTGCGAATGGAGCGTAAAACTGTAGTGCAGCCGGATCTGAGGCAGTAGCGGATACGATGACCGTATATTCCATGGCCCCTGCTTCCTCCAGTGTTTTCTGGATATTAGCCACTGTGGATCCCTTCTGGCCAATGGCAACATATATACAATATACGGGTTCACCCCGTTCAAAGAATTCTTTCTGATTGATGATGGTGTCGATGGCAATGGCCGTCTTCCCGGTTTGCCTGTCACCGATGATCAGTTCACGTTGTCCCCTCCCGATCGGAATCATGGCATCGATCGGTTTGATTCCCGTCTGCAGCGGTTCATTCACAGGTTGCCTGTAAATCACCCCCGGGGCCTTCCTTTCCAAAGGCATTTCAATCATTTTTCCGGTGATGGGGCCCTTTCCGTCCAACGGCTCACCGATGGTATTGATCACCCTGCCCAGCAATGGTTCCCCAACCTGTATGGAGGCAATTCTTTTGGTTCGCTTGACCGAATCGCCTTCTTTGATCAATTCTGAGGAGCCAAGAAGTACAGATCCTACATTGTCTTCTTCCAGATTCAGGACAATCCCCAAAACCCCGCTGTCAAATTCAATCAATTCATTGGCCTGCACCTTATTCAACCCATAAATCCTGGCAATGCCATCCCCCACCTGGAGTACTGTTCCCACCTCCTCAAGTTCAACTTCACTTTTAAATCCTTCGATCTGCTTTTTGAGAATTTCCGATACTTCGGAAGGTTTAATCTGAGCCATATTGGTTTACTTTTCAATGCTGGTTTGCACTAGTTGATTCTTCATGTCACGGAGGTTTCGGGCCACACTTGCATCATATTGCATATCTTCGATAGTCAGGACAAAGCCACCTATGATCTCCTCATCGAGTTTTTCTGTCAGTTCCACCTCACCGGGAAAGGTTTTTCCGATCAATTCCCGAATCATGCTTACCTCCTTCTCTTCGACAGGATGCGCCGTGATCAGGGTAGCCGATCTGATTCCTCTGGCTTTCCGGTACAGGTCCTGAAAATTCCTCGCCATTCCCGGTAAATATATCTCCCTTTTGTTTTTTATGACAAGCTCGATCAGGGAGAGCGAAATCCTGGTCACACGATTTTTCAGTACGGATTCAACCATGTTACACTTCTGGCTGGCTTTCAAAAAAGGTTGTACCAGCAGGTTTTGAAATTCCGGAATCCCATAGGTAATCGTGAGTATCTGCATATCTCTGAATACCTCATCCAGCAGCTGCTTCTCAGATGCTATCTGAAACAATGCCTTGGCATACCGGACTGAAATCTGGCTCTGGTTCATACCTGTTCTAGTTCAGATCTGCCTCTTTAATCAATTTACTGACCAGCTCCTGATGTGTCCTGGTCTCTTTAAGTTCTGCTCTCAGGATCTTTTCTGCAATATCCACCGATAGACCTGCAACCTGCTCTTTCAGGTCACTGATGGCTGCAGCTTTCTCCGCCCTGATGGATTCACGTGCCGATTGAATCATCTTTTTGGTTTCCAGGCTGGCCTGCTCCTTTGCTTCGGCCATGATTCTCTCCCTGACTTCCTTGGCTTCGCGAAGCAATGCATCCCGCTCCGCCTTTGCTTCAGCCAGTATCTTTTCATTCTCTGCCTGAAGTTTCACCATCTCTTTTTTCGCTTTTTCGGCAGCGTCCAAAGCATTCCGTATGTTTTCATTCCGGGTCACGATGGCAGCAAGAATGGCTGGCCATGCATACTTTCCCAACACAAATAACAGAATGAGGAAAAACAGGGTGGACCAAAAAATAAGTCCGATATCCGGAGTTACTAAATTCATTGATATGTTGATTTAATTGATGTCTTGAATGGACCTGCAGCCAACCGCTGCAGGTCCTTCTTACGTTCCGGGGTCAGTTTGACATCATGGCTACAACCACTGCAAACAGTGCTACCCCTTCAATCAGAGCTGCTGAAATAATCATGGCAGACTGGATCTTTCCACCGGCTTCCGGTTGACGGGCAATGCCATCCATGGCTTTCGATCCAATCCAACCGATTCCGAAACCGGCTCCAATTACTGCTAATCCTGCTCCGATTGCTGCTAATGTTCCTGTCATAACTTCATTGAATATTTAGTGAACTATTAATCATGGTGATGCTCAGGCATCGCTAATCCGATAAACAAAGCTGATAACAATGTAAATATGTAGGCCTGTAAAAAGGCTACCAATATTTCAATACAATACATGAACAGTACCATCACCAGGGAAGGAACCGACATGAATACAGATTTAAAGATAAAAATCATGGACAGCAGGCTCAATACGATGATATGACCTGCTGTGATATTGGCAAAAAGCCGGACCATCAGTGCAAATGGTTTGGTAAACATCCCGATGATCTCAACGGGTATCATAAGAGGAGCCAGCCAGACCGGGACCCCCGGTGTGTTGAATATGTGTTGCCAGTATCCCCTGTTCCCACTGAATGTGGTGATGAGGAACGTGAAAACAGCGAGCACCATGGTCACTGCAATGTTCCCGGTCAGATTGGCTCCGAAAGGAAAGAAAGGGATCAGGCCCATCAGGTTATTTAGCAGGATAAAGAAGAATACCGTCAGCAGATAGGGCATATATTTGTGATGTTTTTCCTCCCCAATGTTGGGAATGGCCACATCCTCCTTGATGAAGACAATGATCGGTTCAAGCAGGCCCTGTATTCCCCTGGGTTCACTGATCCCAGAGCGCTTGTATGATCTGGCCAGGCTGAGAAAAACCGACAGCAGCAATATCACTGACAGCATCATCATGACTACATTTTTGGTCATGGAGAAATCGAGTGGCAGTCCCGCTTCCACCATCTCACCCTGCTCATCCAGCTCGACGATCTTGCCATCGAGACTTTTCTCCTCCCAGGTTCCGTGTCCCATTTCAAATCCTTTGTAGGAATGACCATGAGCTATCTTTTTAGAAGAAAAAAGGTGCATGCCTGAATGTTTGCTGTACAAAATGACCGGGAGATATACACTTACATGATCACCATTCTTTTTCGTCAGAATATGCCACTCATGAGCGTCCGAAATGTGATCCATGATATATTCCCTGGGATTAAACTCCTCTTCATGGGTACCCACCTCATGGATCTCCTCTGAATGATCTTCCTGACCTGCAGGATGGTTCTCCTGAGCGAAAAGCCGGGGATTGGGAGCGACAACGACAAATCCAATGAGAAGAATGGTAGAAATGAACTGCAATCTCAAACTCACAATCAGCCTAATTATTTATTTTTCAGCAACTTATAAAGGTGAATCGCCAGGAAAACAGTAAAGACTAAATATAATGCAAAAAATGTTAGAATAAAGTCTATGTCCAGTTTTTTTGTCACCAGCCAGAGAACCAGGATTACCAACAAATAAAGCAGAAACTTCAATCCTATTCCGGCCTGAAGTACGACCATTCCAGCCTGATCACGTTTGCTGATGCCAGCCGCCATGACCAGATAAGAAACCAGGTTGATCACAGTTACAGAAGCCACCGTAATCACATAGATCCCCGGTGAAATTGAAAGTGTGGTATGCTGAATAAATAAAACTCCGGTAAGCAGAATTGCAGCGCTCAGGATCAGTAGCTGCCATATATATCGCAGTGAGCTAATCATCCTTCTTACCAATAAAATCTTTCAGTATGATATAGATTCCGGCAAATACCCCAAGCAAGGTAAAAATGGCAGTGTATACCGGTTTTTCTGAAGAAGCACGTTCATCAAGCCTGGATCCGACCCAGTAGAAAAGCAGAATGATCACTATCATCTGGAATCCCATGCCCGAATAGCGGGCAAAGGATTTCAGCCCGGATGTGTCACGGTTGCGTTCCTTTCGGTTTTGGGATTGGTTGTTCGGTGCTGATTTCTTTTTTTCCACCCATATCACATTTGCCGGTAAAAACGGCACCCGGCTCAATGGCAAGCTTGCCAGTCTTTATCTCTCCGTACAATTTGGCCATTGAACGTAAGGAGAGCAGCTCCTCAACGACAATCTTGCCGTCAACTACCCCCTCAACCTCACAATTTTTGCATCGGATCTCTCCATTGATCTTTCCACTCTGTCCGACAAATACTTTGCCCCTGGTGTTGAGGTTCCCGACCAGGTTGCCATCAAAGCGGATGTTTTCACTGGATGAGATGCTCCCTTCAATGGTCGTACCCGTGCTGATCATGTTGATCTTGTTCGTATTTTCGTTTTCGCCCATTTTTGCCATATACTGCTAATTAATCAATTTCCATGCAAACTTAATGATTATTCTTCTTTCCATCATACGCCCATCGAAGATACATCGATCCCCACGTAAAGCCTCCGCCAAATGCTGATAGAATCAGATTGTCACCTTTTTTCAACCGGGGTTCCCATTCCCAGATGCAAAGTGGGATGGTAGCTGCGGTGGTATTGCCGTATTTTTCAATATTGATCATCACTTTCTCTTTTGGAATTCCCATCCTCCGGGCAACTGCCTCAATGATGCGCATATTGGCCTGATGCGGAACAAGCCAGTTCAGGTCATCGGGAGAAAGCTTGTTTTTCTTCATGATGTCTACAGATACATCAGCCATTTTAGAAACGGCAACCTTGAAAACTGCCTGACCCTCCTGGAATACGAAATGCTCCCTGGCATCCACTGTTTCATGCGATGGAGGTTTGGCCGAACCGCCGGCCCTCATAAGTAAATGTTTCACTCCACCTCCGTCTACCTCAAGCATCGAATCCCTTATTCCCAGACCTTCCTCAACCGGCTCGAGCAGCACTGCAGCGGCCCCATCTCCGAATAACGGACAGGTGGTTCTGTCGGTATAATCAGTAATGGAGGACATCATATCGGCACCCACCAGTACCACCTTGCGGTATACACCTGATTGCACCAGGCTGGCAGCCACCTGCATACCGAAAACAAATCCTGAACAGGCGGCCGAAAGATCAAAACTCCATGCCCTGGTGGCTCCCACTTTGTCACTGATCAGATTGGAGGTCGCCGGAAAATGGTAATCGCCGGTGATGGTCGAACAGATAAGCACTTCAACTTCTTCAGGGTTTGTCCCTGTTTTTGTCAGCAAACCCCTGACTGCCTCTGCTCCCATATCCGAAGTGGCTCCTTCCTTCAGAATCCTTCTCTCTTTGATCCCGATGCGCTGCATGATCCATTCATCCGTAGTCTCGACCATGGTGCTCAGTTCATCATTGGTGAGCCTGTATTCCGGCACCCAACCATGAATACCTGTTATGCCTGCGTCAATTTTACTCATTTATTCAATTCTTCTTTGATTCGATTGACCAAGTCAGCCTCAATCACATCATAGGTGTGAAGAAGCATGTTCTTAATAGCCTTTTCCGTAGAGATTCCATGGCCGATCAACAAAGGAGCCCTGACACCCAATATGGGTGTGCCTCCGAAGTTCTCAAAATTAAACATTTCAAAATAACCGTTACATACACCCTTTGAAGAAACTACCCGGTAGAAAGCTTCTGCCTCCTTTAAGAGCATATTTCCCACAAATCCATCCGTTACAATCACATTTGCCCGGTTGGAAACAAATAATTCATTGGCTTCAAAATTCCCCACGAAATTGTACTCCGATGTTTCTTTCATCAGCTGGTAGGTGCTCCGGGTAACCAGGTTTCCTTTGCTCTCCTCATGACCCACATTGAGCAAAGCTACTTCAGGCGATTCGATCCCATGAACAAGTTTTGAATAAATGGTACCGATGGATCCATACTGGTATAAAACATCGGGGCGTGCATCTGGATTCAATCCCACATCGAGCATGACCGACGGGGCACCCTCGAGATTGGGAATGGGAGCAGCTATGGCCGGTCTGATAATGCCCGGGATGGAATTGATGACCTGCATGGCTCCCACCATCATGGCTCCGGTATTCCCGGCACTGCAGAATCCATCGATAGCTCCTTCCAGCAAGAGCCTGTGACCCAGAAACACACTTGCGCCGGGTTTTTCTTTCAGGGCTTTTAAAGGGTGGTCATCCATACCTACATAATCCGCGGTATGGATAACTTCCAATGATCCTACATCCAGGTGATTTTCTTCCGCGTATCGATTCAGCTGTTCCTGGTCACCGATGAGTGCAATCTTCACACCATCCGGCAGTGAATCCATTGCAGAGATCGACCCACGTATGTTGGATCCGGGCGCAAAATCGCCCCCCATCATATCGATTCCGATTCTCACGGACATGAGATTCGCCGCTTTGTCGGGTCAGGTACTTACCCTAATTCTGCTTCGGAGTCGATAACAAGCTTGCCCTTGTAATAGAGGTTTCCGTCCACGTAGTAGGCGCGGTGGCGCTCATGAACAGTACCCGTGGTGGAACAGGTAGAAAGTGTGGGAGCTTCGGCTTTATAATGGGTCCTTCTTTTGTCCCTTCTGGTTTTGGAAGTTTTTCTTTTCGGATGTGCCATAGCTATTCGTTTTTTTCAATGATATTTTTTAATGCATCCCATCTCGGATCTGCTTTCTCATTCATCTGTGTTCTGCCTGAACTTAAATCGTTCAACCGTTTAATCATTTCCGGATTGCATGCCGATTTTCCCGAAGCGTCTGAAGGATGAACCCTCTGAACCGGCAACGAGAGTATAATGTATTCATACATCAGTTGCCCCACTTCAATTTCATGGTCATCTTTACCGATCATGATCACATCATCCTCCAGTTCTCCGGGTGTTTCCCCGACTTTCACGAAAATGGTCTGGGTTGCATTGATCCCGGCGCTGAAAAAATCGAGGCACCGGTCACACTCCAATTCAACCTCACCCTTCAGGGTGAAATGTATGGCCATCAAACCGGGCCTTTTTTCCAGAACCGCCTTCGCCCTGCATGCTCCCTTTTGAACATCCGGATGATTGAAAGATGCAAAGAACTGCTGATCCAACTCAAATGAGAAATGGTGTTCCCCTTCTCCCAATCCCGAAATACGCAATGCATATGTCCCCCGCTTACTCACCATTCTTCAATTTGGGTGTGCAAAAGTATAAATTTATATCATATAAAAAAACAAATCATCCGCTTTAATTGATGATTAATAGCGGATTAAGCAGAATATGCCGGAGCCGGGTTACTTGATAACCTGTTGAATGGTTTCTATCAGAGAATCAATAAAGAAATGATCCTTGGTCAGGTAGCGGTCAGCTCCGTGATCCATAAACTCAGTAAGCAGCTTATCATCCCCCTGGCCTGTAAGTATCACCACAGGAACATCTTTGTTCACTTTACGGATCTCTTTTAAAGTTTCCAGACCGTTGAGCCTGTTGCTATCCCTGTCGGCCAGGATGTGATCCAGGACAATGAGGCTGGGATTCTGGTGGAGGTTTTCAAGGCATTCCTCTCCTGTTTTAAAACAGACCACATGATAGTCCTGCCTGCTCTGGAAAGTATATTCCAGCAGATTCAGGATTATTTTATCATCATCGATGAAAAAAATTAGTCTGCTCATTTGGAATCCAACACTCAGATTTAGGTCAGCAGTAAAAGTAGCAAATAAATTTTTACCTCAAAACCGGCCAGAGATGTGCGAAATCGAACACTCAAATTACGAATTCGGACAGTTGGCCAGCAAAGGAATTTCCTTTATTTATTGATCATTAGAAGATTAAGGTTTTTGGCATTATGATTGGAGATTTATTGGATTGCATAACTAAACCCTGCTGCTCCCATGTCCCTGATCAAAAATTACTTCCGCTCCCTTTTCCGCAACGCGCTGAGGGATAAGTTCTTTGCACTGCTGAACCTGATGGGTCTGGCGGTCGGAATCACTGCATCCATCCTGATCTTCATCTATATCCAGGACCAGGTCACCTACGATAAACACAATGAAAATTTTGACCGGATCTACCGGTTGGAAAGTGACTTCTTTATCAATGAAAAGCAGGACCTGATCGCACTGGTCCAGTTTCCACTGGGCCCAACGCTCAAAGATGAATACCCGGAAATAGAAGAATACACCCGAATCCTTCGCAATCCAGGCCTCTATTTCGAGAAGGGAGAAGATTCGTTTAAGGAAGACAGCATTGCATTTACGGACTCTACCGTATTCAATGTATTTACCATTCCGTTTGTGAACGGGGATCCGCAAACCGCATTGAGGGAGCCTTACACCATAGTCATCAGTGCATCCATGGCCCGGAAATATTTCGGGAGCACCGACGTGATCGGTGAAAGCATGAAGGTGCTGGATGGTTCCAATTATACGGTGGTCGGTGTGTTCCAGGATTTACCGGAAAATGTTCACCTGCGGTTTAACGGGCTCCTGTCGTCAACCACCATTGAAGAGCAGATCGGTACAGAAAGATTCAACGACAGGAGTGCCCCTTCCTTCTGGAACGTATCAAACTATACCTATGTCCTGATGGCTGAGAATACCACCCCGGAGATGGTGCTGAACAAATTTCCCGAATTCTATGACAAATACATGGCCCAGCTGGGAGAGCAGATCAATGCGGAATTCAGCCTCAGAATCACTCCCCTGGCAGATGTACACTTTCAGAAAACCGAACTGCAGTACGACATGCCCAAGGGGAACATGAACTACGTATACATCATGGGGATCATTGCCGTTTTGCTCATTGTGATCGCCAGTATCAACTATACCAACCTTACAACGGCAAGGGCCACCAACCGGGCCAAAGAGATCGGCATCCGCAAGGTGGGCGGAGCCGGAAAAAAGACGCTTCGATCGCAGTTCCTGGGAGAATCGTTGATTATGGCTGTTGTTGCAGGACTTTTGGCCGCCCTGCTCACCATCCTGGTACTGCCGCTGTTTAATACCATTACCTCCAAATCGTTTGGCTGGGATGTTATTCTGCAGCCCCCTGTATTCCTGTTTATCCTGGGCATCTCGCTGCTTACCGGACTGCTTTCCGGAATGTATCCCTCTTTCTACCTGGCCTCCTTTAATCCGGTATCGATCCTGAAAGGAAATGGTGTGGGCTCCTCCGACCGCGGATGGCTCAGGAGGGGGCTGGTGGTGGTCCAGTTCCTTATCTCTGCCGTCATGGTCATCGGATCTGTGGTTATCGCGCTGCAAATGAGGTTCATCCAAAACAAGGATCTGGGATTTGAGAGTGAAAATATCCTTTTGCTCACACTGAATGATACGGCTGTATTTAACAATGCGAATGCCTTTAAGATGGAGATCGAAAGGCATCCTGATGTAAAAGGAACCGCCCTGGCATTTTCCGCACCTGGGGGAATTGTATTGAAAAATGCCATGACTGCGGAAGATAACAACGGAGAGATGCAGGAGAAAGCATTTAACAGTGTGATTACCGATTATGACTATCAGGAAGTATTGGGTTTGTCCATGGCGGAGGGGCGCTATTACAACAAGGATTTCGGATCCGATGAGACCCGGTCTGTGGTTGTGAATGAAGCACTGGTGAGGGAGATGCAGTGGGGCGATCAGGCCATTGGAAAAAGATTTATCATCGGTGTCAATATTGAAGGGGCCAACAATCCGGAGGTAGAGGTGATCGGAGTTGTGAAAGATTATAACTACGGATCCCTGCACAATCCCATTGATCCGCTGGTTTTCGTTTGCAGGGAGAGCTTCCCCCAGCTGCGGACGCTTCTTATCAATGTGAGAAATCCCGGTAGTATGCCGGAAGTGCTGAGCTGGGTGACGGAAAAGCGGGAAGCCTTCAATCCTGCATTCCCCATACAATACAGCTACCTGAAAGATGAGCTGGATGAGCTTTACAAAGAGGAACACATTGTACTGACCCTGGTAATTTCCTTCACCATTCTGATTATATTCATAGCGGCCCTGGGGTTGCTGGGACTTGCCTCGTTCATGACGGTAAAACGAACCAGGGAGACCGGAATCAGAAGGGTAATGGGAGCATCCCAGAATCAGATCCTGACCCTGTTCCTTGTTCAGTTTTCAAAATGGGTCATCATCTCAAATGTCATTGCATGGCCCCTCTCTTACCTGGTTATCAAACCATGGTTGCAGGATTTCACTTACAGGATTAACTTTCCATATTGGACCTTTATTTTATCTTTGCTGTTGTCGCTTGTAATAGCGTTACTGACGGTGAGCTGGCAATCTCTGAAAGCTTCCCGGATGAACCCTGCGACCTCCATCAGAGTAGAATGACAACACAAAAGATACTGGGAGAAACATACATCATTGACGGAATATCGGCGGACACCTCGGGTTTTACCCCGGATATGTCCGCCGATATCTATTATGAGGTGGTGAGGATGATCGATGGTAAATTCCTCTTTCTGGAGGACCACCTGGACCGTCTTGAACACTCTTTGGAGGGATCCGGGATTCAATCACCCGGGCATCAGGTGATCAGGGAACACCTGCGCATGCTCCAGCTCAACAACAGTTTCAAAACAGGTAACATCCGCATCTGCCTTCAGAGAAAAGAATCCGTCGGTCTTCACCTGCTCTGTTATTTTGTTCCCTACTACTATCCCGAGGAATGCATGTACCTGAGCGGGGTTCAGCTGCTCACATTTCCACATATGCGACCCAATCCGGGCATTAAGAAATGGGATGATCAGTTCAGGGTAGCTGTCAGCCGGTTCATCAGGGATACAGGTATTTATGAAGCGATTCTGCTGAACAACAGGAAAGAGGTAACAGAGGGGAGCCGTTCAAACCTGTTTTTTATTAACCACCACCATCAGCTGGTATCGGCCCCTGAACAGGAGATCCTGCCTGGAATTACACGCAAATATGTGCTGGAAATCTGTCAACGGGAAAAGGTTGAAGTCATTCACCGCCCCATTCCGCTGGATGAAATTGACTCTTTTGGCTCATGCTTTATTTCCGGGACATCCCCCAAAGTACTCCCGGTATGGCAACTGAACAGTATCGGATACCGGGTGGATCATCCCATCCTTAAATTGCTGATGGATCGGTTTGACGTGGTGATCCGGCAGCATCTGGTGGACCTTCTACAATAATCCTGGTCAAGAACAAAGAATCAAGAAAAACTGTTATATTTCATATACAATCCTAAAACTGATCAGATCATGAAACGTGCATCCATCATCCTTCCCATGGCACTAATGCTCATCGCCGTCCAAACCCAGGCTCAGAAGATATACCATTCCAACGGGGGCGAGATCATCTTTTCAGGTGCTGATGTGGGCTTTAACGGGACCGACGTCAACACCAATGTAAGGTTCACCCTCTTCTTTCACACACAGCATCATGCAAATTTCGATCTCACCAACAACATCGGACTATTTACCGGATTCGGAATAAGGAATGTGGGATTCATCGTGGAGGATTTATATCAAAATGTGGGGTTTTCGGGCGTAGACAGCGGCAATCCCAACTGGAACAAATCGACCAAGGTAAAACGGCGCAGTTATTCGCTCGGGTTCCCGCTTGCACTGAAGATAGGCAACTTCGACAGGAATTTCTTTCTATTTGCAGGGGGTGAATACGAATGGATGTTTCATTTCAAGCAAAAACTGTTCATCGACGGGAACAAGACAAAATTCACCGAGTGGACCAGCGACCGTGTCAATCCCTGGATTCCATCCCTCTTTGCCGGAATCCAGTTTCCTCAGGGATTCCGCCTGAAATTCAAATACTACATGGACGATTTCCTGAATACTTCATTCACCGGGCAGGATTTTGGGCAGGATGTGGATTACTCCCAGTTTGAAAGTACGGGCATGTGGTACATTTCAGTGGCATTCTTCATCAGCAGGAAACAGATACAGCGGCTGATGGACAGCAGCGGGTTTGATAAATCTGCCAGCCTTTAAGAACCGGATAGGTTGTATTGAAATCCCGGGAATCCTTGTCCAGATTCCGGTGAATGATTAAATTTGTCCACCCATCCGGGCAAAGGGGTGTTAGCTCAGTTGGTTCAGAGCGCATGCTTGACAGGCATGAGGTCACTGGTTCGATTCCAGTACATCCCACAAAAAAGGCACGCTTGACGTGACAAACGTCATGGTGCCTTTTTGCA
>Ga0209536_100006509_pt1 | contig 17839 bp, 10 predicted proteins | sample DeeMarSeWOR28_12_FD_187461 | JGI IMG/M metagenome (GOLD analysis project Ga0209536, IMG submission 187461) | Marine sediment microbial communities from White Oak River estuary, North Carolina - WOR-2-8_12 (SPAdes) (version 2) | ecosystem: Environmental > Aquatic > Marine > Intertidal zone >... | reverse complement strand
GGCTTGTTTGAAATCCTCATGAGCGACAATGCTGTGGACAACTTCGATGTCAGGATTTGCTTCCATGAACATTTTGACAATCTCTTCGTCCGCAGCGCGGGGGTCGGGGTCACCATGCATGGAGTTGTAAATCAATACATCTTTAGCAACGAGGACTTCCACCTCCTTTTCAACTGGTACCTCTACTTCTTTTTCAACCTCGACCGTTTCGACAACTGTTATAGTCTCGGGCGTGCAGGCACCTAAAGCCATCGCTATTATTAGAAGCAAGCCGATGGTGATTTGAAATGTTTTATGGTTCATAATATGTTTTCTCCTCTTAGAATGTTGTTGACAGAAAAAGGATATGGATTATTTGATTATTTGTATCTGGAATTGCACCTCCTATGAATATTTATATGGCCCGGTGGACTTACGCTGGATAAGTTGGGCCTGCAACAATAGATGTTTTGGAGAAGTTTGACGCCCTTCTACAGTGTCGATTAGTAGGCGCGCAGCTTCTTGACCAATTGAAAGCGGATCTTGTCTCATGGTTGTCAGAGGGGGATCAAAATAAGATGATAAGGGCATATCATCTACTCCAATAACGGATAACTCACTCGGAACATTGATGCCCATTTCTCGGGCTCCTCGTAATATACCGATGGCCATGCGATCATTTTGGGCGAAGATTGCGGTAGGAGGAGAAGAGAGCTTAGATAATTTTTGAAGGGCTTGATACCCTGAGGTGGCAGCCCAATCCCCAGTGATGACTAAATTAGGGTCAGGGTCGATACCACTTTCCTTGAGCGCTTGGTTGTATCCAGAGTTGCGATCTTGCGAACAATCCTCCACCATCGGCCCGGTGACCATCGCAACCTGGCGATGACCTAGTTCAATCAGATATTGGGTAGCCTGGCGTGCTACGTTGAAGTCGTCCAAGGCCACTGAACTGACTGTATCTCTCTGGCGTGGGCGGGCCGCAACAAATACCGTAGGTACTTCGGGGGGAAGGAGATTGTGACGCCCGTCTGCATAGGGATTGATCACAAACAACCCTTCGGCTCTGCGACTGGTGAACAACTCATCTATAAGAAGTGAAAACTCCTCCTCCGTAGGCGCGGAAGAGGAGACCAGGAAATAATCGTGCTTTCGTATTTCTGCTTCAGCGCCTTCGATGATGCTGGCAAAGGTGAAGTCAGTCAGATTTGGTGAAATGCATGCTAAAGTGCACGTACGCCCACGCGCCATTGAACGAGCGACGGCATTAGGACGGTACCCGAGTTCATTGATAGAGGCCTCCACTATAGCCCGCGTTTCAGGACTGACTCGCTCAATTTTATTCATCACCCGCGAGACTGTCTGGTGAGATACACCAGCATGGGCTGCAACATCACGAATAGTCACACGAGAACGAGGCATTAGAAGATGTTTGTTTTGGAGTGAGAAAAAAACATTATGTTACCGGTCACGTGACCGGTAACACCATAATACAAAATTTTACTCCCTTTGTCAATTATGACATTTGACACTTTTTAAGTTAGGTAGATGTTTCTGTATGAGACACAAACGAAAAGCCGCTACAATTACTTTAGGCGGCTTTCTAGATGGTCCTGATAGAAATCAAGCTTTCTAGCTTTTTTGTTTCTCCGCGATCTTCTTCCAACTATCTCTCAATGCAACAGTACGGTTGAAAACCAGCTTTTCAGGCGTGCTGTCCTGGTCAACGCAGAAGTAGCCCTGGCGCTCGAACTGCAGGGTGTAGCCCGGCTGCATGCCACCCAGAGTCGGCTCGACGAAGGATTCCAGCACTTCCAACGAGTTGGGGTTGAGGTATTCCTTGAAGCTGTCGCTGTCCGGGTTTTCGACGCTGAACAGGCGGTCGTACAGGCGGATCTCAGCAGACAGGGCGTGCTGTGCTGAAACCCAGTGGATGGTGGCTTTCACGCGCCGTCCATCAGGGGCGTCGCCGCCGCGTGTGGCCGGGTCGTAGGTACAATGCACCTCGGTCACCTCACCAGTTTCTGGGTCCTTGACGACGCGGGTGCAGGTCACAAAGTAAGCGTATCGTAAGCGGACTTCATTTCCGGGGTAGAGCCGGTAGAACTTCTTGTGCGGTTCTTCTTGGAAGTCATCCTGCTCGATGTACAACGTCTTTGAGAACGGAACCATGCGAGTTCCCGCTTCCGGGTCTTCAGGGTTGTTGATCGCTTCCAGTTCTTCGACCTGATCTTCGGGATAATTCTCGATGACCAGCTTGAGCGGACGCATCACGCCCATGCGGCGTGGCGCGCGCTTGTTCAGGTCATCACGGATGCAGGCTTCAAGCAGGGCGATATCGACGACCGTGTTGGCCTTGGCAACCCCAATGCGGCGGATGAAATCGTGGATAGCTTCCTTGGTATAGCCACGCCGACGCAGCGCTCTTAGGGTGGGCATGCGTGGGTCGTCCCAGCCGCCGACCAGGCCCTCGTCGACCAACTGCCGCAGGTAGCGTTTGCTCAGGATGGTGTAGCTGAGCACCAGGCGCGAGAACTCGATCTGACGCGGTTCGAACACTCCCAACTCTTTCAGGAACCATTCATACAACGGACGATGATTCTCGTATTCGATTGAGCACAACGAATGAGTGACGCCTTCCATCGAGTCGTTCTGGCCGTGGGCCCAATCGTACATGGGATAGATCTTCCATTTGGAACCAGTGCGGTGGTGCGGCGGCTCGTGGATGATGCGGTACATGACTGGGTCGCGCATATTGATGTTTGGGTGTGCCATATCGATTTTTGCACGCAGCACGCGAGTGCCATCCGGGAACTCACCGTTCTTCATGCGTTCGAGCAGGTCCATGTTTTCTTCGACATCGCGGTCGCGGTAGGGACTATTCACCCCAGGCTCGGTCAGTGTGCCGCGGTTCCGGCTAACTTCTTCCGGCGTCTGGTCGTCCACATAGGCTTTTCCCTTGAGCACCAGTTTCGTGGCCCACTCATAGAGCAGGTCGAAGTAATCGGATGCATAGGTTTCTTTGACCCATTCGATTCCCAGCCAGCGGGCATCATCTTTGATGGCTTCCACGTATTCCACATCTTCTTTAACCGGATTGGTATCATCAAAGCGCAGGTATAACTCACCGCCCTGCTCGTGCGCTACTAGGTAGTCGATCAGGAAGGCTTTGGTGTGCCCGATGTGCAGGTAGCCGTTCGGTTCAGGTGGCAGCCGTGTGCGTACGTAGTTGAAGCGTCCAGTTGCCAGATCTTCGGCTACGGCTTCGCGGATAAAGTCAGTTGGGCGGGTTTCGTCAGTAGTCATGGTGTAATCTCTTTGGAACTTTCATCTAAGTATCTGTCCAAAAATGCTCAAGCTGGAGTCTTTTCGTAGCATCCCTGTGGGGCGCCAGCTGGAACGCTGGCTTTGAGCGGAATTTGGTCTCTATGGAACTTTCTTCGAAGATATTGCGTCTATTATAAACGATGAGGTGACAGTATAATTTGCACATTGCATATAAGAGGAGTTTACAATGGATGAAAATCAGGAAAAGAGGCCAGGCTTCATAGGAACATATTTTGACCGTTCAGTCGTCTTGCGTATCGTGCGGGTAGCGGAAATTTCATCCTGGGTTGTGCTGGTGGTGTATGCTGCCCAGCTGTTGGTTTCTGCGACCGTGTTTGCATTGTCGACACTGCGAGGGTTTATGCAGTGGGCCGGGGTCACTGACATTGCCCAACAGATTTTGTTTGTGTTGGAGCAGCCTTTCCGTGGAATTGTTTATTTTGTAGGGTTGCAGGCGATTGCCAAGATCCTGTTGATGTTCATGGATATCGAAGATAACACTCGCCGGGCAGCGCGAAAATAGCGACCTTTGTTTGACTTCCATATCATGGCGTGGTAGAATTTTGCCCGCTGGAGAACATGAACTTGGGGGCTCGTCTAACGGCAAGACAACGGTCTCTGGAACCGTCGATCGGGGTTCGAATCCCTGGCCCCCAGCCTAGAGAGACTCTCTCATGAGAGTCTTTTTTATTGGGGAAATAAGTTTTCTGCCGCTGTATCAAACTACTCTTCGTCTCCGATCAAATCGTTGTTGATGCATGTGAATTTGATGGTGGAAGGGGGAATCAGAAACGGCAACCTTAAAATTTGTTGACATTGCACTCCTTTTGTGCAATAATAACCCTGCCGGTATCGTTACCGGCATTGATACCGGCAAGGTTACCGAAAATCGCACAAAATAACTATCGATTCTGATATGCCAACAAAAAAACGCTCGGTCACTATCCAGGATGTTGCTAAAGCGGCGGGAGTATCTATTTCCACGGTATCGCGTGTGTTAAACGCGAAAGTCGATGTTGCAAGTGATACTCAGGAACGCGTCCTGGCGGTAATTGATGAGTTGGGTTACACATCAAATCTTGCTGCGCGCAGCATGCGCAGCCGCAGGAATAATTTGCTGGGACTGGTTGTACCCGATGTCGGTTTCCCTTATTCTATTGAAATCATGAAGGGTGTCGATCGGGCGATCGCAGAATCTGTTTTTGATTTGCTGTTATATACAACTGGTGGAATTCATAAACCTGGGACAGCTTCTCGGGAGCAGCATTACGTATCTTTGCTCAACAATTCCCTCACAGATGGCGTATTAGTTGTTGCATCTTCGGCGTCAGAATTTATTACACATGCTCCCATTGTTGCGGTGGATCCACATCTCATTGATCCAAACTACCCATCGGTTCAGGGCACTAATTATCAGGGCGCTTTGGAAGCGGTGGAATATCTTTTGAAATTGGGACACCAAAAGATTGGCTTCATCGGTGGAAGACCGGAAATTATGAGTTCGGGCCGCAGGTTAAAGGGATATCGGGATGCCCTTACTCAAGCTGGGGTAGAAATTGATGAATCTCTGATACTTCCCGGAGATTTTTCTACAAATACTGGTCATGAGCGCGCTCTCCAGCTACTTTCCCTTTCATCTCCTCCCACTGCAATTTTCGCATCCAATGACCAATCAGCCCTTGGAGTTCTCCAAGCCGCTGATGATATCGGTTTGCGTGTTCCGGAAGATTTTTCACTTATTGGTTTCGACAACATTTCAGAGGCAAGGTATTTGGGGCTCACAACTGTTGATCAGCATCTTGCTGAAATGGGTTATGTTGCAACACAAATGCTGATTAAGTTGGTGAATGGAGAAGAGCTTGATTCAAAAGTTTATAAGATGCCAACCAAATTAATTGAGCGTAAATCTTGTAAGGCTTTGAAAGTAACGATATAGGTAAAAAATGCAGATATTTAGAAGCATGGTTTTGTTCCCGAAAATAAAGGCGAAAGGAGGTGGTTGACAATCCAAATTGAAATAAATGGCAGGCCTTCCATCAGCTTAATCAGAGTAGGAAGACCTGCGAAATTGTGTAGAGAGATCTCCACACAAAAAAAGTATATCCTAATTTAGTATGAAGGAGAAGAAACATGCGTAAGTCAATTTGGTTACTCTTGAGCTTGATTTTAGTATCTAGCTTAATACTCGCAGCCTGCGGTGGCGGCGCTGCACCTGAAGCACCTGCCGATGAACCGGCTGCACCTGCTGATGAACCTGCTGATGAACCGGCTGATGAACCCGCTGATGAACCGGCAATGGAAGAAAAGACTGTGTTGAATGTATGGTCATTTACCAATGAAATCCGGACCATGGCAGTTGCCTTTGAAGGCAGATACCCCAATGTGGATGTTGTCTATACCATGATCCCGATGACAGATGGTGAATATCAGACAAAAATAAAGGCTGCTGTTGGAACCGCAGACGCCCCTGATGTAGTTGCCCTGGAAGCTGCCTTTGTCAAAGAATGGGTTGAGGCTGACATCCTCGCCGACTTGAACGATCTGCTCCCCCTGACCGAAGAACTGCAGACCTTCCCGTTTGCGGTTGAAACAGCCACCTACAATGGCGTTACCAAGGGCTATTCCTACCAGGCAACCCCTGGCGCCTTTGAGTACCGCCGCAGCATCGCAAAAGAATGCCTTGGCACCGATGATCCTGAAGCGGTGCAGGCCATGGTCGCCGATATGGACAAATTCGTTGAAACTGCCGCCAAAATCAAGGAATGCAATGAGAATTACTTCATGGTTGGTACCTCTGGCGCTTTGTTCAACCCGTTCCTGGCTAACCGCTCTCAGCCATGGATTGTGGATGATACTCTGGTCATCGATCCCGTGTTCATTGAGTATGTTAAGTTCGCCAAACTCATGCGCGACAATGGCTACGAATCACAGGCTGGCCAATGGAGCGAGGGATGGTTTGCAGGCATGAATGACACCCTGGCGGCTGCTGATGGCACCCCCCAGAAGATCTTCAGCTACTTCCTGCCCACCTGGGGCCTGCCCTACGTCTTGATCCCGAACTCCACATCCGACACCACCGATACCGGCGGCGACTGGGCCATGATCCAGGGCCCACTTCCCTATCAGTGGGGCGGCACCTGGGTAGGTGTTCTGGATGGCAGCCCGAACATGGACCTGGCGAAAGAGTTTGTCAAATTCGTTGCTCTTGACGAGGAAAATCTGACCAATTGGGCTACCGGCGTGTACACCAACGAATATCTGAAAGCCATTGATCCCGAAGTGCCCGATGATCAGCAGCAGCCTCCTGGTGATTTCGTCTCCAGCCAGGTGGTGGTTGAAAAGATCACCCCCGAATTCGATGGCTCTGCTATTTACGAATGGCTGGGCGGCCAGAACAACTATGAAGCCTTTGGCGAGGTTGCTCCGAATGTCAACGGCAAACTGCTGACCGGCTCGGATGACGCCATTCAACGCGCTTTCGAAGACGCACGCGATTCTTATCTCGCTGGCGATATCACTGAAGCCGAAATGTGGCAGCAATGGCTGGATGCGGTTCGCAGCGAATTCCCCGATCTGACAATTCCAGAACCTCCAGTAACCGAGTAGTAACGTTTAGGCAACCTAGTGGGTCAGTGCATTTCCAGATGCACTGACCCACTCTTATAATGATTTATAATTGAGCTTATGAAGTTTTATTGACGCGAGGAGGCACTATGAGTTTTTCCAAAGTCAGGAAAGAATATTACGGCTACCTATTTATCGCACCGTTCATTATTGGATTTCTGCTGTTTGGATTGTATCCAGTGTACAACACCTTTGCTCTGAGCTTTACCAATACAACCATCATGTCGAGCGGGGCGGAATTCATAGGATTTAAGAATTTTGAACGCTTATTCGCTGATAAATTCTTCTGGACCGCGATCAAAAACACCTGGCTGATCTGGATATTGAACTTCATTCCCCAGGTTGGTATCGCCTTGTTATTGTCAGTCTGGTTTACCAGTACTCGCTTGAGAATCAAAGCCGTTGGAGTGTGGAGAGCGATATTCTTTTTGCCAAATCTCCTGGTGCCGGCTGCTGTCGCTGCTTTATTTTTCAGTCTGTTCGGATTTTACGGACCCGTAAATCAGTTCATGGTCCGGGCCGGTTTTTTAGAAGAAGCCATGCACTTTTTACAGAATAAAACCGTCGCTCGTGGTCTGGTGGTGTTCATCCAATGGTGGATGTGGTTTGGGCAGACGATCATTATCTTGATGGCAGGCATGACATCCATTCCAATTTCATTGTATGAAGCTGCCATGGTGGACGGCGCAACTGCCACGCAGATGTTCAGACGCATCACCATGCCATTGTTGAAGCCGATTATGATTTACATCTTTGTCACCTCGCTCGTCGGCGGCATGCAGATGTTTGACATCCCCTTTCTCTTGACAGATGGTAGGGGGGGGCCGGGCAATGCAATTCTGACAAACAATATCCACATGTACCTGAAATTTGCCAGCAGCAAAGGACACATCGGCGCTGCATCAACAGTTGGTGTCGTGGTATTCATCATGACCTGTATTGCTGCATTAGGGATATTTTATTTCTTGCGCGAAAAGGATAGTTCAGGTTACGACAAATCAATCCGAAAGTTGCTTCCCGGAAAGAAATCAGAGAGGTAATAATCATGTTTCAAAATTATAGATTTAATACAGCCCTAATGCGTATTTTTATATACGCAGTGTTGATTATTTTGCTGATCGTTACAATTGTCCCCATCTGGTTACTCATTGTAAACGCAACCCGTTCAACCTCGGAAATCCAGCAGGGTATTAGTATCTTGCCAAGCACTCACCTGTTGGATAATTATGATATTCTTTTGGGCAGGGGACTCAATATGGTTAGAGGCTTTTCAAATAGTTTGTTTGTAGCAGTTGCATCAACAATAATTACTGTTTATTTCTCTCTGCTCACCGCTTACGGAATTGTTGTATATAAATTTAAAGGCAAACAATTATTTTCAAACTTTATTGTTGTACTTGTCTTAATACCCATGCAACTTTCCATCATTGGCTTCTATCAATATATGTCCAAATTAGGGCTTACCGATAATTACGCCTCCCTTATTTTGCCACTTATCGCCAACGCAGGTGCTGTTTTCTTTGGCAAGCAATATCTTGAATCTATAGTAATTCACGACCTGATTGATGCAGCCAGGATCGACGGTGCCAGTGAGCTGGGTATCTTTCACAGAGTTATGATGCCTATAGCTGCCCCAGGCGCAGCTACCATGGCCATCTTTGCCTTTGTGGCTTCCTGGAACAACTTCTTCAACGCGTTCATTCTGATTTCCTCCTTAGATAAATATACATTACCAATGCTAATCCGAACATTATCAGGTGATGTATATCGAACAGAATACGGCGCGATCTATTTAGGCCTTGCAATCACAATCGTGCCAATCATCATCATTTACGCCATCTTCTCCCGCTATATCGTTAGTGGTATCGCCATGGGTGCTGTAAAGGAATAATGGCAACTTACAACGAGGCCCCATGCGTTATGGTCATTTTGACGACGAAAACCGTGAATATGTAATTGAACAACCCGACACACCGTTACCCTGGATCAACTACCTGGGTTCCGAAGAGTATTTTGGCCTGATCTCCAACACAGCAGGTGGATACTCGTTTTACAAAGACGCTCGCCTGAGACGTCTGACTCGCTATCGTTATAACAATGCGCCACTCGATATTGGTGGGCGCTATATTTACTTACGGGACGACGATCCGCATCTTTCGGAATCCTCATTCTGGTCGCCGTCATGGATGCCGGTCCGTGCCCCGTTGGATTCCTACGAATGTCGACATGGGATGGGGTATACCGTTATTTCATCAGAGAAGAACGGTATCCTGGCCTCTACCCGTTATTTCGTCCCGTTGGGAGAATCTCTCGAAATCTGGGAACTGACCATCACCAACCAACGTGACGAGCCTGCGGACATCTCCATCTTCTCGGCTATTGAGTTCAACTTGTGGGATGCGATGGACGATGCAACCAACTTCCAGCGCAACTATTCGATTGGCGAAGTAGAAGTGGTTGAAGGTGTTATTTATCATAAGACGGAATACCGCGAACGCCGCGACCACTTTGCTTATTTCGCCTGTTCTGAGCCCCTGGCCAGCTTCGACACTCAGCGCGAAGCCTTCCTTGGCCCATGCCGGGGCTGGGATTCGCCGTCCGCGGTGGAAGCAGGCCAGTTGTCCGATTCGATCGCGTATGGCTGGCAGCCCATCGGCGCGCAGCATGTCAAGGTCCAGTTGGAGCCGGGGGAACAGAAAAAAGTCATCTTCATCCTGGGCTATCACGAAAACCCGGTGGACGAGAAATTCGACCCGCCAACTTCGCAGATTATCAACAAGGCGACCGTTCTTCAGATCATCCAAAAATATTTCCAACCTGATGCAGTAGAAAGCGCATTCAAAAGCCTGCGAACTTATTGGGATGAATTGTTGGGGAAGTTCACAGTCAGCACACCAGACGAGCACACCAACCGCATGATCAACATCTGGAATGCATACCAGACCATGATTACGTTCAACATGAGTCGTTCGGCTTCTTACTTTGAAAGCGGTATCGGGCGTGGGATGGGATTCCGAGACTCGAACCAGGATTTGCTCGGCTTTGTACATCTGATTCCAGAGCGGGCGCGGGAACGCATCTTGGATCTGGCGGCCACGCAACTGCCAGATGGGGGCGCATATCACCAGTACCAGCCACTGACCAAACGCGGCAACAACGATGTGGGCAGCAACTTCAATGATGATCCACTCTGGCTGGTGCTGGCGGTTTCGGCTTATCTTAAAGAAACTGGTGACTGGGGCATTTTGGATGAAGCTGTAACCTATGATAACCAGCCCGGCAGTGAAGAACCGCTTATCGGACATTTACAGCGCTCGATCCAATACACGCTCGACCGCTTGGGCCCGCACGGCCTGCCCCTGATTGGCCGCGCCGATTGGAATGACTGTCTGAACCTGAATTGTTTCTCGGATAAGCCGGGGCAATCCTTCCAGACCACCACTAGTAAAGATGGCAAGGTTGCCGAAAGCGTTTTCATTGCGGGGTTATTCGTGCTGGCGGCAAAAGAGATGGTGGGGTTGAGTAAAAAGTTGGAAGAAAACGGTAAAAGGTTTGAAGGAATCTTTTCGCTTCTTACTTCTCGCTTTTATCTTGAAAAAACTGCTGAGATGGAAAAAGTCATCTGGTCCCACGGCTGGGACGGGGAGTGGTTCCGGCGTGCATATGATGATTTTGGTCGAGCGTTAGGTTCCAAAGAAAACGATGAAGGGCAAATTTTCATCGAGCCGCAAGGAATTTGCGTGATGGCGGGATTAGGCTTGGATGATGACCGAGCAAAAAAGGCATTGGATTCTGTTAATGAGCACTTGGCAACCCCTCACGGCATTGTTTTGCAGCAGCCTGCTTTCTCGAAATACTATCCTCATTTGGGTGAAATTTCTTCCTACCCGCCTGGGTACAAAGAAAATGCAGGGATTTTCTGCCATACCAATCCCTGGATCATGATCGCCGAGGCGATGGCCGGGCGAGGGGATAAGGCGCATGACTATTACCTGCGCATTAACCCATCGGCGCGGGAGGAGATCGGTGATTTACACAAGTGCGAGCCCTATGTTTATGCCCAGATGATCGCGGGGATGGATGCGCCTATGCATGGCGAGGCCAAGAACTCTTGGCTGACGGGCACCGCCGCCTGGAATTACGTCGCTATCACACAGTGGATTCTGGGAATCCGCCCGACGTACGACGGATTGGAAGTGACGCCGGTCATCCCGTCGGGTTGGGGTGATTTCGAAGCAGTACGCAGCTATCGGGGAGTCCGATACGAGATTCGAGTGGAGCGAAAAAGCCCAGGTAACAATGTCCGCCTAGAAGTGGCTGGCAAGACCGTCAAGGGAAACGTTATCCCGCTGCCCGATGGTAAAACCAGCGCAGTGAATGTGAAGGTTTTTCTGGGATGAGTGGAAGAAGAAAACTTTACATTGGCGCTGAAGAAGTATGGGAACGCTCTGGCAAGGTCGAAGGGGGGTATGTGACACGTTTTGGCGAGCAGTTTTACTGTATTCGAAATTATGATCAGATGCCGCCCTTTTTTATGAGTTTGGTGAGCAGTTCCGACCATTGGATGTTTATCTCTAGCACGGGCGGGCTTTCGGCGGGGCGCAAGAATGCTGAGTCGGCACTGTTCCCTTATTACACAGATGACAAGCTCACCGAGAACCATGTAAACACCGGCCCACTAACAGTGCTGCGCATCACGCGTGGAGATCGTATCCAATTCTGGGAACCATTCTCAGTCCGTTATGAAGGTCTGTATTCTTGTCAGCGTAACCTATACAAGAATAACTATGGCAGTGTGCTGATTTTCGAGGAAGAAAACGTTGATCTGGGATTGACTTTTACCTATGCCTGGCGCTTCAGCGAAAAGTATGGTTTCGTACGCACCTGTTGGCTGACCAATGACACAACCGAAAGTTGCCAAATTGACTTACTTGATGGGTTACAGAACATTCTGCCTTATGGCACAACATCCGTAATGCAGAACATCTTCAGCAATCTGCTGAACGCGTATAAGCGCAGCGAGCTTGAGCCCAGTACCGGCCTAGGGATGTTTGGTTTAAGCTCTACGCCAACCGACCTGGCTGAACCGAGCGAAGCTCTAAAGACAACAGTGGCATGGCAAATAGGGCTCGATTCAGCGGGTTATCTTTTGTCAACAAAACAAGTAGATGGATTCCGCTGGAGGGGCAAAGTTGACCTGGAAACGGATGTTTGTGGACAGCGCGGTGCCTACTTGGTAAATGCTTCTTTCGCCCTCGAACCTGCTACTGTAAAAGAGTGGAGCATCATTACTGATGTGGACCAGGATGCGAGCCAGGTGGCGACGCTCATCCGAGTGTTAGCTGATACGCCGGATACGGTGCAGACTAACTTGCATGAAGATATTGAAAAGGGCACGTCCGACCTGGTAACTATCGTTGCCAGTGCAGACGGTTTGCAGGAATCGGGCGATCGGCTGAGCACGGCACATCATTTTTCTAATGTTTTGTTCAATGTAATGCGCGGTGGCATCTTTGCCGATAATTACACCATCAGTCGGGACGACCTTTTCAATTTTGTGGGGACGTGCAACAATCCTGTTGGGTCCAGCAACAAGGCATTTTTTTCTAATTTGCCAGAAAAAATCGATTACCAGGATTTGATCGAGAAGGCTGCATATACCAACATCCCCGATCTGGAGCGGCTGTGTTATGAATACCTTCCATTGACCTTCAGCCGCCGACATGGTGATCCAAGCCGACCATGGAATAAGTTCTCTATTAACGTAAAAAATAGCGATGGCTCACAGAAGCTTGATTATCAAGGCAACTGGCGCGATATATTCCAGAACTGGGAAGCGCTGGCCTGGTCCTATCCTCATTTTGTGGAGGGAATGATATGCAAGTTCGTCAACGCGACGACTGCAGACGGCTATAATCCATATCGGCTGACCCGCAACGGCATCGACTGGGCAATCCCCGAACCCCAAAACCCTTGGGAAAATATTGGTTACTGGAGCGACCACCAGATTATCTATCTGCAAAAGCTACTGGAAATTTCACATCGTTTTCACCCCAAGCAGTTGCAAGCCCTACTAGCCAGACCGATTTTCAGTTACGCCAATGTACCGTATCGTATAAAACCATATAAGTCGGTATTGGAGGACCCCGCCGAGACGATTTCCTTCAACTGGGATACCGAACGTCATGTTGAAGCAACCTGCCGTGCCATGGGAAGTGACGGCAAGTTGGTGCTGGATTCCTCCAACCAAGTGTTTCACGTTACCCTGACTGAAAAACTGCTCGTTTTGCTGCTCGCAAAATTAACGAATCTCGTCCCTGAGGGCGGCATCTGGATGAACACCCAGCGTCCCGAATGGAATGATGCCAACAACGCACTGGTAGGCAAGGGACTTTCAGTGGTAACACTCGGCTACCTGCGGCGCTATATTGCCTTTGTGCGTGACCTGTTGGCCGAATCGGTTGAAACAACTTTTGCGGTAACGAACGAGGCCGTTGGGTGGTTTGCTGCGATACATTCCATTTTGCAGAAGCATGTATCAGTTCTACCAATCGGCTTCACTGATGGGCAACGCCGTACTGTGATGGACGAACTCGGCAAAGCAGGTAGTGATTATCGCTGGCATTACTATGAGAAGGGCTTTTCTGGTGAGCACGGTGAGTTGTCAAGAACTGATTTGCTGGCTTTCCTTGGCTTGGCACAGGGATATATAGAACAGTCGCTTAAGGCCAATCAACGTTCTGACCGGCTGTTCCATGCTTACAACATTCTGCATTTGGATTCGGGCGGGGCAACGGTTGTTTATCTTACTGAAATGCTGGAAGGACAGGTATCCATCCTTTCATCAGGGCTGCTCTCACCGAAGGAAGCGTTTGAACTGCTCCGCAACCTGCGTCAGAGCCGCCTGTACCGTGCTGATCAAAACAGCTATCTGCTCTATCCACAGCGCCATCCAGCCGGATTTTTGAAAAAGAATCGAATAAACGCAGAGCAAGTGCAAAACTTATCATTGGTAGCAAAACTGATTGAAAATCACGATACAACTCTCATCAACCTTGATATTAACGGTGAGTATCATTTCAATGGTGCCTTCCGCAATGCCAAGGATGTCAAGAAAGCGCTTGATAGTCTTTCTCAACAAAAGCAATATGCCGCACTAGTAGATCAGGAAGCTGATGCTGTGTTGGCGTTGTTCGAACAAGTGTTTAACCACGCCGCATTTACGGGCCGCTCGAGCACGTTTTTTGCTTACGAGGGTATGGGCAGTATTTACTGGCACATGGTTTCCAAATTGCTGTTGGCTGTGCAGGAAATGTATTTCCGTGCCTTGGATTTGGATGATGCATCGGCCCCAGCAATTGCGGATATTTACTTTGATATACGCCGTGGCTTGGGCTATAAAACATCCCCAGACGTTTACGGCGCTTTCCCGACCGACCCTTATTCCCACACTCCGTCAGGAGGGGGTGCCAAGCAACCCGGCATGACTGGCCAGGTCAAAGAGGAAATCCTAACCCGTTTCGGAGAATTGGGCATATTTGTGGATGCTGGAGTTATTACCTTCTATCCAAACCTATTATGCATGGAAGAGATGACCGCATCCTCCAGCATATTTCGTTATATCGATATTTCTGGCGCGAGGCGTGAAATTGAGTTATCCCCAGGCTCGCTGGCGTTTACCTTCTGCCAGGTGCCTATTGTGTATTGCACCAAAGCGGAAAGCAATATCAAAATCCATTATGCTGACGGCACCCGGAGCAAAATAAATGGTAATGTCCTTGACTCTGAAATCAGTCAACATATTTTCAGCCGTAATGGCCTGATCGACCGCCTGATAATTAGTGTAAAAATCTGAACTATCGCATTGGGTATGTGAAGGGTACAAAGGAACACAAGACCAAAACTTAACGCAAAGAGAAAAAGGCTTTGCCAAAACTATAAGATCTCGGAAAGTTAGAACTCCTGTGTATTGGATTTGAATTTGGAAGCACCTTGAACTCTATATTTATGATTTCATCTTCTGTTAAAGGAACAAAATGACGAAAAAACTTTATTCATTCCCAGAAAACTTCGCTTGGGGAGCGGCTACAGCGTCCTATCAAATTGAAGGTGCATGGAATGATAATGGGAAAGGTGAATCGATCTGGGATCGCTTTAGCCATACGCCTGGCAAAGTGGAGAATGGCGATACAGGCGATATAGCCTGTGACCATTATCATCGCTGGCAAGAAGACATTATTCTGATGAAAGAGATTGGACTAAAGGCTTATCGCTTTTCAATTGCCTGGCCACGAATTTTTCCCTCAGGGCGCGGTGAGGTTAATCAGGCTGGTATCGATTTTTACAGTCAGCTTGTAGATGCGCTCTTGGAAGCTGGAATTAAGCCTTTTGTAACCTTGTATCACTGGGATTTACCCCAGGCACTTCAAGATGAGGGAGGGTGGCCAAAACGAAAGATAGTAGACGCCTTTGTTGAATACGCGGATTTGGTTAGCCGTGTGCTGGGAGATCGCGTTAAAAACTGGATCACGCTGAACGAGCCATGGGTCAGCGCTTTTGTTGGGCATGAAGAGGGACGCCATGCGCCTGGAATCAAAGATATGCATACGGCAGTTGCAGCTTCTCATCACTTGCTATTGTCACATGGGTTGGCTGTGCCGAAAATTCGAGAAAATTCACCAGATGCAAATGTGGGAATTACGCTGAATTTAAGCCCGCACGAACCAGCTTCTCCAAGTATTTTTGATAGAAAGGCAACGATATGGGGAGATGGATACCTCAATCGTTTTTTCCTTGATCCATTGGTTGGTCGCGGTTATCCACAAGATATAGTCAATAACTTTGGAAGTGCAATGGAGTTTGCCCAGCGTGATGACTTAGATACGATTGCCGTTCCAATAGACTTTTTAGGTGTCAATTATTACACACGCAAAATAGCTCGTTCCGAAGTCGTGAGTGAGGGAGAGAATGAACCGTGCACAGTATTTCGAGGTGATGAAATTACCGAAATGGACTGGGAAGTTTATCCTGAAGGCTTATACAACCTGCTTGGCCGTATGCACTTTGACTACAATTTTCCGGCGATCTATATTACTGAAAACGGCGCAGCCTTCAAAGATCAGGTTGTGAACAGTGAAGTTGATGACCCCCAGCGCCTGAGCTACATCAAACGTCATCTAAAGCAGGTGCATCGCGCCATCGAAGTGGGCGTACCGGTCAAAGGATATTTTGTCTGGTCGCTGATGGATAATTTTGAATGGGCTCACGGGTACACAAAGCGATTCGGCATTATTTATATAGATTACGAAACTCAACAGCGTATTCCAAAATCCAGCGCGAAATGGTATGCGCAGGTCATCCGCGCTAACGCAGTTGAATAAAAAAGGAACTTCATGCAATACGGACATTTTGACGACACCGCAAAGGAATACGTTATCACCCGCCCCGACACGCCTACATCCTGGAGTAACTATCTCGGCTCCACCGAGTACGGCGCGATCATCACCAACAACGCGGGCGGCTACGGTTTCTATCAGTCCGGCGCGCGCGGACGGTTCCTGCGCCTGCGCTTTAACAGTGTCCCGATGAACCAGCCCGGCCGCTACTTCTACTTGCGCGATAACGCCAGCAGCGATTACTGGTCAGCCTCCTGGCAGCCAGTTGGCAAGCCACTCGATGAATACAAATCGACCTGTCGGCACGGCACGGCTTACACGGCCATCGAATCGCGCTATGCGGGCATCGTTGCCGAAACCACCTACTTCGTCCCGCTCGGTCAGAATTTCGAGTACTGGCGGCTGAAGCTCACTAACGAAAGCGAACAGCCCCGTGACCTATCCATTTTCTCGTTCTGCGAGTTCACCAATCAATGGGATACTTACCAGGACAGCGTCAACCTGCAATATTCGCTCTTCATCGTCAAAGGTGAGATAACGGATGATGATCTGCTGCGCATTGCCATTCAGGACAATTTGACACCTAAAACCATCCCCGAAGGGGAAACGGACGGATTCTTCATCCACGACATTGCGCGTCACACCTGGATGGGGATGGCTGCTTCCGCTATTGACGGTTTTGACACCAGCCGGGAAGCCTTTCTCGGTACCTACCGCGGCTATCACAATCCACAGGCTGTGGAAGAAGGCCAATGCAAGAACAGCACTGCTTATGGCGACAATGCATGTGGAAGTTTGCAAACGAACATCATCCTCCAGCCGGGCGAAAGCCGTGAGATTCTGGTCATGCTCGGCATCGGGGATGCCCGTTCGGTCGGCAAGAAAACTATGGCCGAATTCGGCTCACTCGAACGTGCCGAGAGTGAACTCCAAAAACTGAAAGACCACTGGCACGACAAACTTGGCAGCCTGACCGTCGAAACCCCTGACGAAGAGTTCAACAGCACAGTCAATGTGTGGGGTTTATACAACAGCCTGATTACCTTTGCCTGGTCGCGCGCGGCCAGCCTGATCTATAACGGCGAGCGTGATGGACTGGGATTCCGCGACTCGGTGCAAGATATTCTCGGTGTGGTAGCTGCCATCCCCGAAGAATCCCGTCAACGCCTGGAACTGATGCTGACCGGTCAGCTTGCCAACGGTGGTGCGATCCCCGTTATCAGACCTTTCGAGCATCTTCCCGGCCACGAATCTCCCCCGCCGGACGAAGAATATCGCTCGGATGATTGTCTGTGGTTCTTCAACGCCGTGCCCGCCTACGTCAACGAGACAGGCGACTTCGAGTTTTACAACAAAGTTCTGCCCTATGCCGATATAGGCGAAGAGACTGTCATCGGTCACCTGCGACGAGCGCTGGAATTCAACCTGGAGCGCATGGGGAAGCACGGCCTGTCCTGCGGTCTGTCCGCGGACTGGAATGACTGCTTGCGGTTGGGCTACTATGGCGAGAGCCT
>Ga0209536_100006508_pt1 | contig 17845 bp, 16 predicted proteins | sample DeeMarSeWOR28_12_FD_187461 | JGI IMG/M metagenome (GOLD analysis project Ga0209536, IMG submission 187461) | Marine sediment microbial communities from White Oak River estuary, North Carolina - WOR-2-8_12 (SPAdes) (version 2) | ecosystem: Environmental > Aquatic > Marine > Intertidal zone >... | reverse complement strand
CTAAGAGTTTTTGATTCTCCTTCAAGTATATTTTTCAATTCACGTTCATATTGGCTTGCGCTCATACAAAAAAGGTAAAATACAGCGAAAGGTTTTAATGTTTGGGCTTTGTTTATTTTTTACAAGTAACAAATAAGTTTGGTGGCAGAAAATAATGGGTAGGGAAGTAATTGTAAAGGAAGCAATGAAAACAAACCTGGCAATTGTTCAGCCAAATGTATCTGTCCTAGAGGCAGCCAAACTAATGAAAAAAAGAAAGATTGGTAATGTTATTGTTGTTGAAAAAAAACAACCAATTGGAATTTTAACAGAAAGTGATATCCTAAAAAAGGTAGTAGCTGAAGGGAAAAGCGCAAATGATGTAAAGGTAAAAGATGTCATGAGCACACCAATTATCGTTGTTGATCCTTATATCACACTTGAAGAAGCCATGAAAACTATGGGTAAATGTAATGTAAGAAGATTACCAGTGATAGAAAAAGACGAATTAATAGGAATTATTACACAAAAAGATATCTCAATTATTTCCCCAGTTCTTCATGAGATATCTAGAGAATGGTATGATATAACAATAAGTGATGAATCTCACTTAAAAAAGCAAATATTTTCAGGCAAATGTGAAGATTGCGGAACCTTGTCTGCAAATCTAAAAAATATTGAAGGTCGTCTTCTATGCGAAGATTGTATAGATGCTTTGAAATATGAAGAATAATATCTATTCTAGCAAGATATTTTAATTTCGTTAAGGGATGGTTAAAAATGAAAGTAAAAGAGGTTATGACAAAAGATATTATTTCCATTGATAAAGATGTAGATTTAAAATATGTTCTTAATCTTATGAAAAAACATGAAATTACAAAAATTCCTGTTGTTGAAGATAAAAAACTAATTGGTATTGTAACAGATAATACTATTGCATACAAACTTGGTTCAATTAGAAAAAAGGGAATTCCTCCTTCCAGAATGCATGCATCATCTGTAACAGAAAAAGATATTGAGATATTTACATCAGATACAGATGTTAAAACAATTTTAAAGAAAGTAGGTGATCCCGGACCGACCATGCTTTGTATTGTTGATAATGGAAATCTAGTGGGAATTATAACAAAAGCTAATTTATTACCACTTGTTAAAAGCGACAAACTTGTTAAAGATATTATGAACAAGAAAATTCAAATTGTGTCACCGGATGATAGAGTAATTCATGCTAGAAGAATAATGATAGATGAAAATATTGCTAGAATTCCAGTAGTTGATAATGGTAAACTTGTAGGGATTATATCTGATAATGAAATTATTTTTGCACTTGCTGACATAAAAAAATATCCTTTAGGAAGACAAAAACACCAACTTGATGAGCTTCTTATCAAAAGTGTTATGAAATCTCCAGCATTTTGGACTGAACCAAATATAACTGCAGCTGAAGCAGCTAAACTTATGATAAAAAATAACATCGGTGCTTTACCAATTATTGAGCATGATAAACTTGTAGGAATAGTTAGCAGAACTGATCTTTTAAATACAATCCCACGCTAAAAGAGTTTAAGTAACCCATATTTGATTCTTCTTTGCAATGCGTTATCATATACCATCCGATGAACAAGTTTTAAATGGTCTGGAAAAGGTTTTAAAAGAATTTCGAACAGTACATTCACAAAGTAAACTAAAAAAATTAGTCACAAAAAAACTTTCAACAAAAAAGAAAAATTATAATGTAAGTGCTTCAAGACTTCGTAACATTGCAATCAATAGCGATTTTGTAAAACTTGAAATTCAATCACGAGAAGGTGATCCAAAAAAACTTATGACAAAATGTCCGGTATGCAGTAGTACATTGAAAAGAGTAAAAAATCTCACAATATGGGGAGGAGAGGTAACAATAGAATTCAGATGTAACAAATGTAGCTATTGGACGGGTAAGAAAAAAAGGATTCCCACAAGATATATTTTTCATTTTAAGAATTAATTAAATTAATTTTTTTGTAAAAATTAATTTTTATAAATTAAAAAGATAAATATTTATATAAAGTATCTATATTATTTGTAATATGGGACGGAGGCTACAAAAAAGTATATTTTGCATTATTGCAGTCCTATTCTTAATTTCAAATAATTTTTTAATTAATAATATTGCTGAAGCAAAAGAAACTGAATTTACCAATGCAGAACAATTCGAAAAAGGTTTTAGATATAATATTCAAGGTTGGATTTATCTTCACATTGAAGGTGAGCCTTATGAACGAGGATATCAGCATGGTTATCTACTGGCAAATGAAATCGTTGACATGTTAAATCGATGGAGTCATACAATACATTTTCATAGAACAATAAAAAGAATTAGTAAAAGAGTATCAGAACTAAGATATCATAAAATTGCAGATAGATGGTGGAATTTTTGTAGAAATCAATGTGATAGGCTTTACTGGGATAAGTTTCCAATGGAATACCAACAAGAAATTAGAGGAATTGCAGATGGTGTTAATGCTAGAGGATTAAAACTTCTTGGTAGAAAAATCGATTATAAGGATATACTAGCTATGAATGAGATGTATGAATTTATGTCAAAACTCACCTCGTTGAGAATGGGAATTCGTCCAATAAGACAATTGCTTCATCAGTTACAAAAAGTCGAACCAGCTTCTGAATCGATAGGTTTGAAAGATTTTGTTGAAGGATTTTTTAGCGATGAACCACCTCATCATTGTAATGGTTTTATTGCAGTTGGTGATGCAACAACAGATGGGCAAATGGTTTTTTCACAATCAACAATTTGTGGAGGTTCAAATTGGTGGTGGAATTATTACATATCGCTTCGTTGGAATATTTTACTGGATGTTCAACCATCAACTGGAAACAGGGTTATCATGTCCTCATCACCAGGAATCATTTGGAGTGATGAAGATTATTATCAGAATGATAATGGAATAGTACTTCTTGAGACAACCGTTCCACAGGGTTTGTTTGATAATATTGGTCTACCACTTTCTGTAAGAGCTAGAATGGCTATGCAGTATGGTAATAGCATTGATGACGTTGTCTACTATCTTAGATATAGAAATGACGGATCAATGAATGCTGTATGGCTTATTGGTGATACAAAAACTGGTGAGATTGCTCGTTTTGAACTAGGCTATAATGCACATGCAATATTTAGGACTAAAAATGGTTTTCATTGGAGCGCAAATACTCTAATGGATTTCAAAGTAAGATCTGAGAAATTCAAAATAAGTAAATCTTTTCTTTTTAATTCTTTATTGTGGGTATTAACAAAAAATAACCAATTTGGATATTCATCCATTCGTTATATTCCAACTAGAAGAGATGTAAAATTTGAAGAGCTCGGAAATAAATACTATGGAGAGATTGATACTGATATTGTTAAAGAATTTATGTCTGATCCTGTAATTATGTCCTCAATTACTGACATAAAACTTACCGATTCGAAGTTACTAGAACAAAATGGTTTATGGGCATTTTTTGGAAATCCTGGAAAGGCTCTTAATTATACAAATGTTGATACAACATCACATAAATCTGAAAGTATGTATCCAAATGGATGGGTTAGAGTATTTGGTTTACCCTCTAAAGATGACGTTACTTTTACATCTCATGATAACTTTATAGGTAAAGAAACAGAAGTAATTTGGGATTTTGACACAGAGTTTTATAAGAATGAGTTTAAATCATCTGGTGCAGTCATAGACGATACCTTATATATCGCTGGATCAAATGCTATGTTATATGCATTCAACAAAAATAATGGAAATCTTTTATGGAAAAAATCTATTGGAGAAAACCCTTCAATACCTTTTGTTTATAATGATTTAATCTTAATTAGTTACTCTGAAGGTATCGCAATTGTCGATAAATTTGGTTCAATAAAACGAATACCTTCAGACAATGAAATAGTATCAAGCCCAATTGTGGCAAATGATATGATAATTTTTGGAGATAATGAAGGAAAAGTATTTTCATATTCTCTTGATAATAGAAAGCAAGAATGGACAATTGATTTTTCAGATGAGATATATATTTCATCTGGTTATGATAAAAATATCTACATTACATCAGGTAATAATTGTTATGCTATTTCTTTAAATGACCAAAAGGTTGCTTGGCAGTTTAATACAAGTGGAATGATTACATCTGCCCCTGTCTTTAAAAACAAAAAGATATATTTTTCATCGTGGGACAATAACATATATGCACTGAATGCAAAGAATGGAGATCTTATTTGGAAATATGAGATTGGTTGGGGAACGGATACTTCACCTGTTATTTCTGAGAATTTCATTTACATTGGAAGTAATGATAACAATCTTTATGCTTTGAATGAAAATAATGGGACCTTAAAATGGATATTTTCTAGTAAAGCTGCTATTCATTCAATGCCTGTTGTTTATGGTGATTTCTTGTTTTTTGGAAGCGATGATGGTCGTCTTTATGCGGTAAATAAAACTAATGGTTTTGGTGAATGGTTTTTTGCAGCAAACATGACTATTGATAATAACCTGCTAAATTACATAACAACACCTATTTTATCAAATCCAGTTGTAAATAACGGTACAGCCTATATTGGAGCTAAAGGAATCATATATGCATTAGATGCACAAACAATAGAAAAAACAAAATCAAATGATAATGGAGAACAAGATGATATCCTTTCTGAACCTGGGACGTTCTTAATATTATCATTAATTTTGATAATTATTGCAACCTTACTATATCTGTTTTTAAGTAAGAAGCGGTTTAAATGAGTGTTTTAATTCTTGCTTTTATTATTTATTTGATAATTCTTTTAATTATTGGTTTTTGGTCTTCAAAATTTAATAAAACTCTTGACGATTTTTTAATTGCAGGAAGAAAACTTGGTACATGGCCTGTTGCAATTAGTGCTGAGGCATCTGATATGAGCGGGTGGCTTGTTTTAGGTCTTCCTGGTAGAGGTTTTGTTTATGGTGTTGGTGCAATTTGGACATCAATTGGGGCTGCTTTTGGTACACTTTTTAATTGGAGTGTAATTGCAAAACGTCTTCGCAGATATACTTCAAAATTAAAGTCTATCACAATCCCAGATTTTCTAGAAGATAGATATAATGATAAAACTCATATGATTAGAGCAATATCAACCAGCATTATCACAATTTTTATGGTATCATATGTTTCTGTACAGTTGGTTGCTAGTGGAAAGATACTAAGTGAAACATTTGGATGGAACTACCATTCTGCCCTTATTTTAGGATTTACAATTATTACTATATATACTCTTTTAGGAGGATTTTTTGCAGTTGCCTGGACGGACGTTTTTCAAGGAATGCTTATTGTTGGAATTCTAATAATTTTACCGATTATAGGAATTATTAGACTTGGAGGACTTGGGAAAATATTTTCAGAGGTTGGTAATATAAATACTGATGCATTATCGCCAAGTTTTGGTTATGGAGGGATATTATTCTTACTCTTTGCATTTGTTAGTATGTCATGGTTTTTTGGTTATCCTGGTCAACCACACATCCTCACAAGATATATGGCCATAAAAGATGAGAAAAAAATCTGGAATAGTACACTTATTGGAATGACCTGGGTTATAATCAGTCTATGGGGAGCTGTTCTTATTGGGATTATTGGTCTAGCAATTTTCAAAGGTATGCCTGATCCTGAGAAGGTTATGCCTCTTCTTGCAATGCATCTATTACCTGAGTGGGCTGCAGGAATTGTTATTGCAGCAATTACAGCTGCAATTATGTCAACAGCGGATTCTCAACTCCTTGTCGCCTCATCATCAATTGTTGAAGATGTCTATCATAAAATGATAAAAAAGAATGTAAGCCAAAAGAAACTTCTATTTTATAGCAGAATATCTGTTTTATTGCTTTCAATTATTGCCTTTTTACTTGCCCTTCAGGGTGGAGTAATATACTTTTTAGTTGCTTTTGCATGGGGTGGTCTTGCTGCATCCTTTGGTCCTCTTATCATTCTATCTCTTTGGTGGAAGAAAACAACTAAATGGGGAGCAATCGCTGGTATGATTTCAGGGACAGTCACTGTTATTATTTGGGACAAATTGGGAGTTGCAAATATGCTTTCCAGCTCACTTTCATCAGAATTAGTTGTACCCGGAATGATCCCTGCATTTTTAATTTCATTAATACTTGTGATAACTGTTAGTTTATTTACAAATCCTCCAGATACAGATAAATTAATGAAATAAGGTTTATTTAAAGAGAAGATCCCTAATTTTAAATAGAAATTAATAAAATAATTGTCATATGCGAAATGTTAAAGAATAGAGAGAACCATTACTTGATTTGGAGGGAAGCCGTGACCTATAGTTGGCTGGGAGAAAAATCAAAGGATGTCAATTTTTAATAAATTAAGAAAAAATCAGAATGAATCCTATAACATAATTTTTAATAAAGAGGAAACTGAAAAAAGTTATCCAGATATAAGTACAAAAGAAGAACTAAAATTATTACAAAAGGATCTGGAAGATAAAAAAGAAGAACTTGAACTTAGAGGAAAAATTATTGAGGATATACACAAGCAATTGCAGGATAATCTTACCCAACTTATAGAAAAAATTGATTATGCAAATAATTTAGAAGAAGAGTTCAACCAAACAAAGACTCTACTTAAAACAAAAGAGGAGGATATTATGAAATTAAGAGAAGAGCTCTTTGATAGGAAAAAAAATCCTGAATATGTTAATACCCTATTAGTAAAATTATATGAAGAATTAAAGCAGAATAAACAAGAGCAAATAGAAAAACAGCAAAGAATAAATGAACTCCAAAAAGAATTTGAAAAAAAGGAAAATGAGCTTGAATCATTATACAAAGATATGGAGTCAAGAAATAATATTATTCAAGATGTAACACAACAATTAATGAATAATCAAATGAATCTAATTGAAAAACATACCAACACTGATGTTATAAAAAATGAACTTGAAAAAAACCTTGTTAATTTAAACATCAAAGAAGGAAAAATACAAAATTTACAAAAGGATCTCGAAGACAGGCAAAATGACCTTGCAATAATGAAAAACGATTTAGATGTTAGAAATAAAATAATACATGAAATAAAAAACCAAATGATAGATAACCAGCATAAATTTACTGAAAATAATCTAATTTTTAATGAACTAATGGAAAATCAGAAAACTAATAATAAAAATATTGAACAGCTTAAAAAAGAACTACAAGAAAAAGAAAAGCACATTGAATATAGAAATAACCTAATAAGCAGACAACAGGATGAAATCAATCACCTGTCTTTTGATGTTGAAACAATAAAACAAGAAATAGATCTTAAAAAAGACAACATAATGGAATTAAAATCAGAACTTGACAACAGACAAAATGACATTGAATCAATGAAAACAGATATTGACCTTAGAAATAGAATCATAAATGAAATCAAAAACCAAATGGTGGAAAACCAGCAGAAATTTACAGAGAAAAACATCCTTTTAAATGAGCTTGATGACATTAAAATAAAAATAAATGAGAACAAATCTGCTCTTACTCAGGTTGAAAATGAACTTGTAAAAAGAAAAACTGAGTTACAGGCAGTGATACATACCCAGCAGGAGCCATCTGAACCACTAATTGAAGATCTTTCTACAAATGAAGAGATTGATAAAACTGTAGAAATAATAGATGAAAACTTAAAAACAAAAAAATTAGATTTTCAAACAGAACTTGATGAGGATTAATCAAATAATACAACTGATTTTATTGGTAAGGGTGCTTTTAATTCTATTGATCTAGTAATACCTGTTGAAGGGAACAATGTAACAATAATTTTATCATGTTTTTTAAAGGAAATAGTCTCAGGCAACCTGAACACTACATATGCATTATCTGAACAATCATTTAAAGTATGGTAATTTACAAGAGAATCATCCATATCAATTATTGAAATGAACCCGAAATTTGTACCATTTAAGTGTTTCCAAATCTTATTTTCAAATAAAGAATAATGTCCTAGGTTTTCTGAGTTATTTGTGTATCTTAAAAATAAAACATTTTCACCATCTAATATTTGAATTGTGAGCAGGGATACATCAATTACTTGAGTTACTAGAGGTGTTATCCATAATGCAATCTTTTCGATTTTTAATTCCCCATTCGTTTCATTAAATTTTCCTATTTGGTCTTTGATTAAAATGTAAGACGACAACTCTTCTATTGTTTCTTCAGTCATTTGGTCTAGTTGTTGATCTGATATGGTTCCAGTGGGATCACCTGAAATTATATCTGCTACAGTTATACCTATTAATAATAAAGAGACTATCAGTATCACGCTTGTTAATCCGGTTGTATATAATTTACCCATTTTTCCCCTGTTTACAGGATAAAATTCGCATTAAATAATATATAAATCTTATTATACAATTATTATCTATAAGGATTTTATGAAGTTTTTATCTAATTTTCATCTATTGATTATAAAATTTGTAAAAATGTCAATTTGAAATTTTCTAGCTTCTGCCTTTTTTTCTTTTTGGTATTCCAACGGATTAGCTTTATATATTGTCACTTGAGAACAGTATACGTGAAAACAATTGACGTGTTATGATTTAACACGGAAACGAAAGAAAGGTGGTGAATAATGGAAAAAAAATATATGGAAAGGCTGGTTGGAAAATACTGCAAAATCGTAACAAAAGAACCTGGGGATGATCGAGCAAGTGTCGTTATTGGTACACTAGAAGATGTAGACTACAAAGATGGTTTTATTTTAATAGATTCCGAACAAGGATTAGGCTGTCTTAGGATAAGTACAATCATTGCTATAAAACCTGCACAAAAACATAAAAAACATTTTGATAAAAAATTAATTGCAGAAGATAAGCAAGCAATGGTTGGTATTGGTACACTTATTGTATTTATTGCTATGGTCCTTATTGCTGCTGTTGCTGCAAGTGTTCTTATAAATACAAGTGAAACCCTACAATCAAGAGCAAAAACAGTGGGTACATCAACTATAAGAGAAGTATCTGCTGGAATTGCAATAGAACAAGTAACAGGGTATACAAATCCTCAGAAATCATTAATTCAATATCTAGCAATTCAAGTTAGACCAAGAGCAGGATCAAAAGATATTGACCTAAGCTTATGTACACTATCAGTTCTACACAATAACCTATCGATATTAAAATTGAATGAATCACTCGTACAACTTGTTAATCTGGACAATAAAAGTGTATTTCATACACCTGTTTCATCAGGGTCGCCATATACATTAATTGAAAATACCTCACAACTGTACTTTGGTGTAATAGCTGTACATGACCCAGATGGATCTATACTAACAACACATGGTATGAACAGTGGAGACAGAGCACTATTAATAGTAAATCTATCAGCTGTGCTTGATACAGGTGGACTTGAACCAAGAAAGGAAGTATCAGGAACACTAGCACCAGAGATAGGTATAAAGGCAGAATATGATGTCACAGCTCCTTCAGTATTTACAATGAGGATAGTAAAACTAGATTAAGAAGAAGGACTAATCCTTCTTTTATTTTAATTTTTTATTTTTCTTCTTTTTTACTCTTTATTGTTTTAATTACTGCAATTTCAGCTTTTTTACCATTAAAATCTGTAGGTTTAGTGTTAATTTCAACTGAAACTTTATCATTTTCTTTTGTAAGTAAGGTTGTCTCAAAAGTAGATATATCCACACCCTGAAGTCTATTAATATAGTAATCTTTTACATCAGTCAGTTCTTCAGGAGTTATAAAATCAAACAAGCTTTTATTTAAAATTTCATCAATATTATATCCAATTAAATCTGCAAAAGAGTCATTTACCTGTTTTAAAATACCTCTATGAATAACAACTGCAGAATCAGGGATTTTATCAAGAAGATCATGATAAGTGACTACCTTATCCTCAGGTTTATCATCAACCTTCAAATCCTTTGTAGATTCGATTTTGTCTTTTACAAACTTCTCCTTTGAAACAATATCGCTTTTTCTATTTTCAATCTCAAGCTCTAAAGATTCAAGCTTTTTTCTCCATTTCTTAAATTCATTTGCTTGTTCATTAATTTTAATTCTATCGTTCTTAAGATTTTCTTCAAGATCGTTTAGATATCTTTCACGTTCATTTAATTCATGCATTAAATTTTCATATTCTTGGTTTCTCTTTTTATTTCCAAAAAGTTCAGAAAATGATTGACTATCCTCTTTATCCTTTTTATCAGATTTTTTTTGCTTTTCCTTCTTTTTCTTAAGAGTTTCAACGCGATTTTTTAAGGAATCTAAATCCTTTTCAAGATTTTTATTCTTCTTATCTAAATTAGAATTTTCTTTTTTTAATTTCTTAATCATCTTTTTAAGTTCTGAATAATTATCAGATTTTTCCATTTTAACAGATTTTTCTACTGTTTTTTCCTCTGGAATTTCTTCTACAGATTTATCAATAAAATGGATTCTTGGTTTTTCTTCTATTATTTTATCATCTTTTCTTGTAGGTGCTTTTATTTTTTCTTCAGTTTTCTTTCTAGGAAATTCGACTATGGTTTTTTCTTCTGAATCTCCAGTTGAAACTAGATTCCCAACAAGATTTATATCAACAAGTACTCCATTTGCATTTTTAACTGGAAAATAACTCCAGGATATCCAAATCTCCTGACCGTTCTTATCAACTAATGGTAATTTAAAATCATGAATATTTTTTTCCTTATCTGAATAATCAATGATACCTTCCCATTTTTTTGAATAATTTTGAGGTATTAAAAAATCAAATATTGGTTTATTTATGACCTCCTTTCTAGAATAACCCAAAACATTTTCACAATCCTTACTGTATTTTGCGATTTGTTTATTTCTATCAATACTTATCACTATATTGTCAATTTTTTCAGGGATTTGATTTTTACTAGTTTTTTTACGCTCCCTTTTTGATTTCCCTTTTTTCTCCTTAGAAACTACTACCCTAATTCCAAAAACCATTCAATAATCTCTTAACACTATTTGTTTGTTATTTTAAAATTTTTTGTTTTTGAAAATTAATTAGAAATATTTAAATTGAAATTTAGTTTTTTTACAAGATTATAAATAATACAAAATTTATTCCAAAATGTTTAAAATAACAAATTCTACAAATAAAACTATAAATACATGTTTATAGTTATATTATAAAACTCGATTCACATTCAGCTATAGGAGGGGTGTATATTAAGTTGAAGATGGGAAAAGGTGAAGATGAGTCTGGGAATCAATCCTCTGATGAAGAATCTAAGCCTAAAGAAGAGCCTTCTAAAGAAATTGAAGAAAAGAAAGATGATTCTGAAGAACCTAAAAAAAATGTAGAGGAGCTAAGAAAAGTAATAAAAGTTGATCAAAAGGATGAACCAGAAAAAGTTGAAGAACCGAAAAATGAGGAACAGGTGGCAGACGAATCAGAGGAATCTCCAAGAGAATCATTAGAACAGAAACGTGCTATATTACAAAGCATAAAAGATTTTGATTTTCAAATTAAGAAAAATTCTGAGGATATAACCTCAATTCATAAGAAGCTTGAATCTGTTTCAAAAGATCTCGATGATTTAGTAAGTCTTTATGAAATCGTTTCAGAACAAATGAATCCATTTGTAGGTCTTTCAAAAGTAACTAAAAAAAGAATAGATGCTCTTGAAAATTTCACAAAAGAAATTGATGATTTGAAAGAAAGAATGGGAGAAGTAGAATCATTTGCGGAAAAAACTGGTGGTGATTTTGCAGAAATTAAGGCGATGAAAGCTGCTGCACCAAAAGAAAGTACTGATGAAAAAAAATCAGTTGAACCTGAAAAAATATCAGAGGATTTTTCAACAGTTGATCTTGACTATATAATTGATCAATCATTACATGATATAAATATTGAATTTGAAATTGATAACATAATTAATGAATTTATAGAAAATTTAAAGGTTTAATAATTATTTAGGTGTTTGTTATGGTAGAAGGTGAGGAAGAGAGCAAAGCTCAAGATAAATTTGATTTTAGTACTGAACTATCTACCCTAGTATCAAATAATGTGATACCTTCAAAACTCGCAGAAAAATTAGAGACCAAATTAAAAGAAAAAAAGGTAAAAATTACTGAAAAACAATTTAAATCACTTATTGAAAAAATACAAGATATTTTACGCTCATATGCAAAAAATGGTAAATCTGTTGAAAAAAAAGATCCAATAAAAATGGAAACCCCATCAACACCAAAAAATGATGAAGATATGCAAAAAATTATTAACACTGTTGAGGAACTAAAAGAAAAAATTTCCTATTTAGAGAAGGGAACTTCTGGTAGTCCAAAGATTGTTACAACAGATGATATAAAGGTTCCAAAAGTAATAACTGGAGATGAAACTTCTTGGAATGTAGACCCACTGACTGAAATCCCTAATAATCCAGAAAGTGTTATAATTCTTATGAAATGGTTGCAATATCTAATCGACAAGTGTGGAAGACCCAATCTAAATAATATTTTAGATTATTATGTTGATATTGGATGGATTTCAGATGAAGCAAAGATGAATATAATTGATTATTCACAAGGTATCACTGAAAAAGAAAAGAAAGAGGAGACAACAAAAAAGCAAATAACTGATCTCCCATCCAAAGATCACATACAATCACTAATTTACATACAAAAACTAAAGGGTATGCAATTTGACAAACACTTTATTGATAGAATTGAAAACGAACTTTCAAGGATATCAAAAAAGATTGATAGTTGCTAATTCAAATAAAAATATTTATTTACCTGTTTTTTGTTATTAATTAATACTAATAAATAGAGGGGACTTTAACTAAATCACTCACTAACAGGAGGTAAAGTGCAAAATGGGATTCTCATTAGTAGGTGCTGCTGCAATTATTGGTGTCTCAATATTGATGATTATAGAAATAATCATCAGTAATGGATTACCTACAATAACAAATGTAGATGAAGCATTTGATGAAATGAGAAATAGAGTTGTAGACCAAGTACAAACTGACATAAATATTACAGGTGTTACAAGTATAGTAAATGGTTCAGGTTATGATATAAACATAACTGTTGAAAATACTGGAAGTGTAACTTTGGAAACTGCAAATTTTGATATATTGGTTAATGGTACTATAAATGATTTTTCTTGTTCAAAATCATACATTCATCCTGAAAATATTGTTTATTTTGATGTTCCAAGCATTACAAGTTTGGGATTGCAGAAAATAAAAGTTGTTACAAATAATGGTATATCAGATTATTATGGATTTACCTTGCCATAAGAAAACAAAAAAGTGATAAAAAATGGGATTTAGTTTAACCGGAACACATGTAGTATTCTTCATAGCTTCAGTAATCATTGCTAGTGCAGTTTCAGGAGTATTTATTGCAGTAACAGATGGTGTTATGACAAGCTTTTCTGAAAGAGGAAAGATAATTGAAGAAAATCTTGATACTAACTTTATTATAATAAATGATCCCGATAGTATTCCTATATCAGGTAGCTTTTATGTGTTTTACATTAAAAATATTGGTAGCAGAAAGGTTGCAACAACAAATGAAACCTTTAATATATTTATAGATGGGGAAATTGTAGTTACTGAAAAATTCAATTTTTCAGATACCTCAATTCAACCAGAAGAAGTAACAAATCTTCTGATATTAAATAGTGAAATATCAGCAGGAGATCATACTTTGAGGGTTGTTGGTCCTCAAGATATTATAGATGAATTTATATTTTCAATATAAAAAATTGGATGGGATAAGTAAAATATGCCAAGTAAATCAATAATATTAGAACGAAAAGGGGAAAAAGATGGTTTTGCACAAAGATTTGGAAAAGAAATTCCTGATGGTTCATTGATATTTATAGAGGGAAAGGAAGGTACTGGAAAAAGTATCTTTTGTCAAAGATTTTGTTATAGCCTCCTTAGAAATGGTTCAACATGTTCATATGTTTCCACACAATATACAATTAAAAGTTTTTTAAGGCAGGTTCACTCAGTCGGATATGATATGAGAAATTACCTAATAAGAGGTAAACTATTTTTTATTTCAACTGAAGTTATGCTTGCCGAAACAAAACCAAAAAGCACATTTATGGAAGGACTTACAACCTGTAAAAGATTGTTTGATCCTGATGTAATATTTATCGACTCCTTATCAACACTTCTTTTAGAAAGTCTAACTGAAGATAACCTAATAGAATTGACCAATTTCTTTAATAGGTTAAAGGGCTCTGGAAAAATGATTTGGGTAACCGGTAACCCAAATGAATGGTCAGAGCGCATCCATCATGCGTTTCAGATGATTTGTGATATTCATTTTAAAATTACTCGCGAATCAATGCCAGGTGTTGGTATTGTTCATAACATCTATCTTGAAAAGTTTAATGGAGCCAGACATAAATATGAGCCATTGACGACCTTTTCTGTAAGACCTAGTGTTGGATTGACAATTGAAACTAGTGGAGTTGCATTCTAGAAAGTTGGGGAATATGACAGAAATAGAAAAACCTGAAGTAGATAAACTGCTTAGAGATTATCCTCATCTAAAGAAGTATGTATCAGAAACTGAAAAAAAGATGGGGAAACCTAAATTTTATAGTAAGGTTCCAAGAGACGTTAAAGAAGAAGAATACCCTAATTTGATATATGCAACAAAAGGCGTAGTTTTTATTCATATATTTAAAACAAAGGATATGGAAAACAAAGAATATTTTGCGATTACTCCAATTCTTGATGAGAAAACAAAAGAAAAGAGTGATCTGGTTCTTGAATTGATGTATGAGAAGGCTCATCTTAAGACAGATATAAAATCTCAGGATGACTTAAGAAAGGCAATAAGGGAATATCTTGAAAAAATAACAACAATTGATGAGAAATCTGGTGGAAAGATTGGTAAATCTAAAAGTGGAAAGATTAAAGTTACAGCAACTGAAAAGATGACAATTGAATATCACATAATGAAGGATATTGTGGGTGGTGGACCTCTTGAACCGTTTATGAGAGACCCATACATTGAAGATATCCATATTATTACAGGGGAAAATGTTCATCTTATCCATAAGGTCTTTGATATGGTTAAGACAAATATTTTTATTGATGACTCTTGGGCTAACAGGTTTTCCCAGGAGTTTGCAGAAAAAATAGGCAGTCCAGTTAGTGAAGGTCAACCAATTGCAGATGGTACTCTTCCAGATGGCAGTAGAGTTAATATTATTCATAGCAAGGATGTAAGTCTAAAGGGTCCTAGCATGACTGTTCGAAAATTTAGTGAGACTCCAATTAGTATCACACAACTCATCAATTGGGGTACATTTGATGCAGGTGTTGGATCGTATCTTTGGCTCTGTATGCAATATGGGCGAAGTATTTTTGTCTGTGGTGAAACTGCATCTGGAAAGACAACTACCTCAAATGCAATGTTTCCATTTATACCTCCTGATAAAAAGATATATTCTGTTGAAAATACTCCAGAAGTAAAAGTCCCTCATGCTGTTTGGCAACAATTACTTACAAGATCTACTGGCCCCAAAGAAGGACATGTTGATGAGGGTGATCTTTTAAGAGCAGGACTCAGGTCAAGACCAGATTATATAATACCTGGTGAGACAAGAGGAGTTGAAGGAAGAGTTGTATTTCAGGCAATGCAGACAGGCCACCCTGTTGTAACAACTTTTCATGCTGGTTCAGTAACAAAAGTAATACAGCGTTTTACAGGCCATCCAATAAACATACCAAAGACATTCATGGACAACCTTGACGTAGTTTTAATTCAGATGGCTGTTGAACGTAAAGGTAAAAGGATTAGACGTGTGCTATCAGTTGATGAGATTGAAGGTTACAATAAGGAAGTTGACGGTATAATGTCAAGAAAAGCATTTGAATGGAATGCTGTAGATGATGCTCATATGTTTAAAGCAAACAGAAACAGCTACATTTTAGAACAGCGTATCGCACCTATGGCAGGGTATGAAGATCCCATGCAAATATATGATGAGTATGACCTAAGAAAACATATTCTTGAGAGAATGGTAGAAGAAAAAATATTTGACTATTATGAGGTTGTTCAATTTATTTGGACCTTCTTCAGAGAAGGAGTCCAAGCATTACCTATTACAATTTAATAGAAATATATAACGAAAAGAGAAGGGAGCACTCAAGAATTATTATGTTTAAGAAAAAAAAGAGATAATATGGCAAATATGGAGAGTAAAGTAAAGGAACAACTGCTTGAAAAAAATCCACATCTAAAAAAATATATGGATAACATTACAAAAAAGATGAAAGAGCCTGTGTTTTACTCAGCATTACCATATGAAGCAAGGGAAGAAAAGTACCCAAATTTAATTTATCCAGGTAAGGGTTCTATTTTCTATCATGTTTACAAAACAAGAGACATGGATGAGTTAGAATATCATGCAATTGAACCAACACTTGATAATAATGAACAAATAAAACATGATCAACTACAAAAGCTAATTGTAAAATATGCCCCTAAAAAAAAGAGTGTTGTTTCAGATGATGAACTCAAAGAGGTTCTTCAGGAATTAATATCAGAACTAATTGAAATTGATGAAAAAGCTGTGAAAGTCTCAACTTCAAAAAAGGGAAAAAATGCTAAATCTTCAAAAAAGGATAAGATTAAAGCAACTTCTCTTCAAAAAAGTAATATTGAATATTTTTTAATTAAAAACATAACTGGTGGTGGACCTCTTGAGTGTTTTATGAGAGATCCTTATCTAGAAGATATTCATATGATTACTGGACAGAAAATCCATCTGATTCACAAAGTATTTGGGATGATTAAAACAAACGTTGAAATCAGTAAGGATGACGGGCCTATTTTTGCAAGAAAACTAAGCGAAAAGATGGGAACACCTGTAAGTGAAGGTCAACCAATTGTTGATGGAGTCTTACCAGACGGAAGTAGAGGCAATATAATCTATAGCAATGCAATAAGTATAAGAGGTCCTAGTATGACAATTAGGAGATTTACCGAATCTCCAATAAGTGTTACCCAGCTTATAAAATTCAAGACATTAAGTTCAAATATTGCAGCTTATCTTTGGTTATGCCTTCAATATGGGCGAAGTTTCTTTATTTGTGGTGGAACAGCTTGTGGAAAAACAACAACAATGAATGCAATAATTCCATTTATTCCTCCTGAAAAAAAGATTTATACTGCGGAATCAACACCTGAAATGCAAGTACCTCATACTGTTTGGCAACAACTTCTTACAAAAACAACTGGTCCAGAGGAAGGAAGAGTTGATTTATTTGATCTTTTAAGAGCAGCACTTAGGTCAAGACCAGATTATATTATCCCTGGAGAGGTAAGAGGTGCTGAGGGAAGTATTGTATTTCAGGCAATGCAGACAGGTCATCCATGTATGACAACATTTCATGCAGGAACAGTTACAAAGGTTATTCAGAGGTTTACAGGTGATCCAATAAACGTTCCAAAAACGTTCATGGACAATCTAGATTTTGTTATAATCCAGCTTGCAATAGACCGCAATGGTAAGTTAATCCGAAGAGCAACAGCTATAGATGAAATTGAGGGTTATAATAGAGAAGTAGATGGAATTATGTCAAGAAATGCATTTGAATGGGATCCTGTTGAAGATATTCATCGTTTTAAGGCTAATAGAAACAGCTTTGTTTTGGAAGAAAAAATTGCAAAAAATGCAGGTTATGCAGATCCCTCTGAGATTTATGTTGAATATAATAAAAGAAAGATGATTCTTGACAAAATGGTTGAAGAAGATATTATGGATTATTATGAAGTAACTCAGTTTATTTGGAGTTATTATAGAGATGGAGATAAGGGACTTCCCATAAGTCTTAAGTGATT
>Ga0209536_100006507_pt1 | contig 17846 bp, 18 predicted proteins | sample DeeMarSeWOR28_12_FD_187461 | JGI IMG/M metagenome (GOLD analysis project Ga0209536, IMG submission 187461) | Marine sediment microbial communities from White Oak River estuary, North Carolina - WOR-2-8_12 (SPAdes) (version 2) | ecosystem: Environmental > Aquatic > Marine > Intertidal zone >... | reverse complement strand
GATTATGCGGGCACTGGGCCCGGGGGAAAGGTAACGAAACATGAACAAGCTACTCTCGAAGAAAGAGGGATTCACCCTCATCGAGCTGATGATCGTCGTCGCTATCATCGGCATTCTCGCCGCGATCGCGATCCCGGCTTTCATCAACTACGTCAAGCGTTCGAAGACTTCGGAAGCTGGTGCGAACCTGAAGTCGCTCTTCCAGGGCGCAGCTGCTTACTACGAGGCTGAGAACTGGGCGCTCGGCATGGTCACCGCCGGTGGCAGCGCGGCCGCTTCGTCTCACTGCACGGTCGACGACGCGACGCAGAGCACGACTCCGAGTGACGCCAAGCAGGTCATTGACTGGAGTGCCGAAAGCGCATCCTACACGGCCCTCAACTTCGCGCCCGCCGATCCGATCTACTACCAGTACAACATCGATGCCGATCCGGACGCGAGCGCGTGCGGCAACGGGCCGGACGACACCACCGTCTATAGCTTCACCGCCGTGGGCGACTTGGACAACGACACCAACCTCTCGACGTTCACGCTTCTCGCGGGAAGCAACCCGGACAATGCGCTCTACCGCGCCCCGGGCATCAACTCGGTCGACCCGCTCGAGTAATCGAGCTCGGCTGAGCTAACGACGGCAAAGGCCGCGGCAAGCGCTGCGGCCTTTTGCTTTTAAGGGGCGCTCCCCCTTTTTCGCTATACTCGTCCCGGAATGCTGGCTCGGATCATCGTACTCGTCGTGTTGCTGGCGGCGCTCACCGGCGTTTGGTCGCTGCGCGGCCGCGCGATGGATCAGTACCTCGCGTCCCAAACCTACGAGGATATCTACTACCTCCCGCCCCCGCACTGGTTGCAGGTGATGAGCCTCGGCTACCAGCGTGCCCTGGCCGACCTGATCTGGCTCCGGGCGCTGATCTACTTCGGTGATGAATTCGAAAACAAGGGCGCCGTGAAGCACGTCTTCAACTACGGCGAATCCATGCTGGCCCTCGACCCCGACTTCCGGCGTGTGTACCGCTGGGTCGGGGTTGCGGGGGTCTACACGCCGACTGGCAGCCCGCCGGAGTTCATCGAGCAAGCGATCGACGTTCTACGGCGGGGGGTCGAGCGTTTCCCCGACGACGGCCAGCTAGCGTGGGATGCGGGCGCCACAATCGTCTACGAGCTGCTTCCGAACCTCCCGAAGGACGACCCCGAACGCGAGCGGCTCCGGGCCGAAGGCAACGAGCACATGATGGCAGCCGCCCGGCTCGGCGCAGGGCCCGATTGGCTCGTCATCACGAACGCGACCGCGCTCCGAAAGCTTGGCGAGAAGGAGCGCGAGCTCCGCCACCTCGAGGAGATGTACACACTGGTGCGCAACCCGGCCGTGAAAGCAGAAATCGAGGCACGCCTCTCGCAGCTTCGCGACGAGGCCTACGCCGAAGCGTTCCGGCGAGCCAACGAGGAATTCGAGCAGCGTCGGAATGAAGAGTTCCCGTACATCCCGCCGACCCTCTACTTCTTCGTCAGCGACCCGATCCAAAGTGCGATCGGGCTGGAGGACGCAAGCTAGTTGGCTCGCACCGGCCCGAGACTCAGCCTCATCGAGACCGCGCTCTTGCTTTGCTTGATCGCGGTGGTGGCGGCGGTGTTCGTTCCGACCTTCTTGCGCCGCGTGCGGACCAACAAGATCAGCGAGGCCTCAGAGCTCCTCGAGGAGATGAGCCGACGCGCCGGTGCATACTACGACACGTCTTGGGCTTCACGCGAACGAAACTGCTTGCCACCGGCCGCAGGTCCTACGCCGGCCAAGCCCACCGAAGAACCAGAAGCGGTCGATTTCTCTTCTCCCGACGCCGAGGGGCACGCCAGCTGGGAAGCCATCGGGTTTCAGCCCGCGCGCCCAATTCGATTCAGCTACAGCTACACGCCGAGCAAGCACGGCTGCGACTTGCCTGGATCGGTGGAGGAGGTCTCGGTGGTGTTTCGCGCGGAAGGCGACCTCGACGCCGACGACGTTCGATCCGTGTTCGAGCGGCGCGCCGTCGTCGGCCGCGACGGCTTCACGCCGGCCGATGCCCTTCTCGTGCACCAACGCACCGAGTAGCGGGCGCTACTTGGCTGCGCCGGCCGCGATGCGGGCTTCCGCGTCGACTAGGGCGGTCACGATCTCACCCGACGCGCGCTTGAGCGCGGGCGGCACGCTGTCTCCAAAACGGTCGGGATGGAGGTCGCGAACCAGTTTCCGCAACGCCCGCCGCGCGTCCTGCCCTCCGGCGCCTTCTGGAAGATCGAGGAGAACGCGAGCCGAAGCGTGGCTCCGCATCTCGCGGCGCTTTCGAAGGAGAAGCGGGTACGAACCACCGGCCTTCGGTGCCGCGCAGCGAAGCAGCTTGAGCATCCAAGCGAAGCGATACCCGCGAAGCCCGCACCCCGGAAGACTCGAGATGTCCGCCGCGCTGACGCCGCGCCGCAGCCAGAAGACCACCGCCGTCTCCTCGGGCCTCAGCTGCGCGCCCGCGAGCATGGCGTCGCCCGCCTCGGTCAGATGGTAGATCGCGTCTCCGAGGTCCGAACGTATGGCGGAGGCCTCGACACCCTGAAGCGCGGCCCGCATTAGCTGGAGCGCGAGCCTCCGCGCGGGCACGGGTTCTCGAAGCTTCCACCAGCTGGTCGAGAGAGGCTCCTGCACCAATCGAAGCAGCAGCCCGTCCCATTCGCAGACCTGGGCCACGCCCTCGAGGAGCTGCCGTTGCGACGTGGCCACTCGGCGGTCCACGTTTGCGCCGACGACGAGGCTGTTCTCGAACGACAGCGTCGCCGAGCGCCCCTCGCCCTCAAGATGAAGCGTGCCGCTCGCTCCCGCCCGGTCGAGACCAAGCAGAACGCGACAGAGCATCGTTCCGTTGGGGAGCGCGCGCATGAATTCCCGATAGGCGATTGGCCCATCGGTGGCCAGTTTTCAGCGCGACGCAGCGTAGCGGGGATCGCCGGGACGCAACGCGAGGGCGTTTCGGATCTGCGCGAAACGAGCCGACACCGAGGTTGGAGCGACGCCGTAGCGGCGGGCGACCTCTGCCTGGGTGCAACCGGGCCGCTGCTCGACGACAGCAATCGCATACTCCAACGCAGCCGCCAACACCTCGGGCTTCGTCACACGGAGCTCACAGTGCGCCTGCATGTCGGACCAGAGCTGCGTTGCCCGCTCGATCTCCCCGCGCGAAAAACCGGCTTCACCCATCTTGAGCTGCACCGTCTCCACGACCGGATCCCCGGGCGGACGACGAACGTTGGCCGGCGCAACGGGCGCGTTGGTGGCGCCCGCCTGAATCCACTCGAGGAGCCCACGGTGATCGGGATTGCACGGCCCCTTCTCATGGGCGAGCTCGGCAAGGCGCTGCGCCTCTTCGAGATCGCCCAAGCGAGCCACGCAATGCGCGAGCGAGCCGATGATCTCGTCATGATCGGGCTCGAGCTCGAACGCGCGGCGAAGGTGACGCTCTGCACCCGCCGCATCATCGAGGGCGACGTCCATCAAGTGCCCGAGGTTGTGATGGTACCAAGGCGTCTGCGGGGCGAGATGGGACGCTTCTCGATACGAACGCACGGCGACGCGATAGTTGCCGAGCAGTGCATGGCAGAGGCCCATCAACGCGTGCAGCACGTCGTCTTCGGTGCAGTGGGTGAGCACGCGGCGCAGGTGCAACGCCGCTTTCCACGGATTGCTCTCGAGGTGGAGCTCCGCCAGGTGGCGATGCGCGAACAGCGCAGCGTCGCTGCCGTCCTCAGCCATGGACAGGAGCTGGGTCAACAAACCTTCGGCTCGTTTCGACGAAGCCTCGAGCGCTTCTTCGGCCTGCGCCCAAACTTCCTCGACCGTGCTCGCCTGTCGACCCATCTGCATTCGTATAGCCCTTCGGTTTTTTGAAAGCAAGACTCGACCATTCTGCACACCGAGCCAACGTGAGGTATGCTTCCCCGAATCATGCCTCAAGATTTCGATGATGAGCTCCCCCCGGACTCCGACCGACAGGAACGAGAACGCCGTTGGTCGGAAGGTGTCCTGCGCGACACACTCCGCAAAGCGGTTGAAAAAGGAATCGAAGCTGGCGTGGGGACGCTTCGAAGCGCGGATAGCGCGCTGCGCGGCGTTACGCAGGACGGGAAGCTCCCGAAAGAGGTCATCGGCTACGTTTTCGCATCAGTCGACGAAACGAAGAACGCGCTCGTTCGCGGCGTCGCCAAGGAAGTACGCGATTTCCTGGAAGCGACCGATATTGCTGGTGAGTTCTATCGCGCGCTCACGTCGCTATCGTTCGAGGTGAAGACCGAAATCCGTTTCATTCCGAACGACGCAGGCGGTGTTCGGCCGCAAGTGAAAGCGCGCGCCGTGCAAAAGCGCAAGCGACGCAAGGGTGTCGTCGAAACCGAGCCAATCATCCCACCGATCGACGATTCGGGTGAGTCCTGAGCGGGATGACCGCGCCCGGGAAAGTGTATTTGGTGGGTGCAGGGCCTGGTGATCCGGAGCTGATCACGGCCCGCGGCCTCCGCCGGCTCCGAGAAGCGGACATGGTCCTCTATGACGCGCTCGTTCACCCGGACCAGCTCCATGCGGTGAAGCCCGGCGCGGAGCTCGTGTTCGTCGGAAAACGAGCTGGCCGGGTCAGCGAACGTCAGGCCCAGATCAACCGCCGCCTGGTCGAGGCAGCGCGCAAAGGCAAGACCGTCGTCCGGCTCAAAGGCGGCGACCCCTACCTCTTCGGTCGCGGCTCGGAGGAAGCCGAGCTTCTTGCTGCGGAGGGAGTCGCGTTCGAGGTCGTGCCGGGTGTCCCCTCACCGCTCGCCGCCACAGCCTACGCCGGCCTCTCTTTGACCCATCGTGAGCTCGCGTCGAGCGTGGCCTACATCACCGCCACGGAATCGGTGGAGAAGGACCGAGCGGGGCACGATTGGTCGAAGCTGGCGACCGCAACCGAGACCCTCGTCATCTTCATGGGCATGCGCAAGCTCGACTCACTCGCGAAGCTCCTGATCGAGCATGGGCGTCCCGCCGACACCCCGGTCGCCGTCGTGCAATGGGCATCCCTGCCGCGACAACGCACCGTCGTCGGAACGCTCGTTGACATTCACGCCCTGGCTTCGGCGGCCGGGCTTGGGCTCCCTGCGCTCACGATCGTGGGCGATGTGGTTCGTCTCCGCGAGAATCTCCGCTGGTTCGATACGAAGCCGCTGTTTGGCAAGCGCGTGTTGATCACCCGTGCAGTTCACCAAGCAGGCTCGCTCGCCGGGCTGCTTCGTGACGAAGGCGCGCAGCCGGTACTCGCGCCGACGATTCGGATCGCTCCGCCCGATGATTCGGGGCCCCTGCGAGACGCGATCACCCACCTCGACTGCTACGATTGGGTGCTCTTCACGAGCGGGAACGCGGTCGACGCTTTTTTCTCGACCCTCGCCAACGAGGGCCTCGACGCACGTGCGATAGGGAGCGCTCGCGTGTGCGCAATTGGCGTCAAGACCGAGCTCGCTCTGGCTCCGCACGGGATCCGGCCCGATTTGGTCCCCGAAGACTCGCGCGCCGAGGGCGTCGTCGCGGCGCTTCGGCCGATGCTCGTCGATCGGACACGCGTCTTGTTGCCCCGCGCCGAGCTGGCTCGTGAGATCCTCCCCGAGTCACTACGCGAGTCGGGTGCTGAGGTTGACGTCGTGACCGCCTACCGCAACCTCCCCCCTGAGCCCGCCGAGGCCGCGCGCATTGAGAGCCTCATCGACCCCGGCGAGATCGACGCAGTGTTGTTCACCTCGTCCTCCACCGTGCGAAACCTGCACGACCTCTTGGGCGACACCGCCGCGGAGCGCATGAACGCCCTCGCCCTCTTCTCGATCGGCAGCGTGACCACCAAGACCGCGGAGGAGCTCGGGCTCCGGGTGAAGGCCACCTCGCCAGAGCCGACTATCGAATCGCTGGTCGCGACGGTTCGCTCGTACTATGCCGACGGAGATGGTGATGCTTGAGAGGGCCTGGTGGTTCGGCGCAGCGCTGATGCTCGCCCTGGGAGTCGGGTGCGGGGGCGATCCGTGCAATGACGCCGAGGACCGAACCGTCCTCCTGAGCGACCTCCCCTGCAGCATGATGAGCGCTGGAGGTGTGTGGGAGTCCCACCCCCTTCCGCCGATCGCGGATGAGCGGTGCTATTGGCTCGAGTTCAAGGCCTGCAGCACGTACCGCTTCGAAAACCCCCTCACCGAGGCTCCCAAGACGGTCATCGGGTACACCTCCTTCGACTCGAATGGCGCCTTCTCGACCGTTGGGTCCGGCAACAGCTTCGTCGTCCAAGAAGCAACCGATTCCGAGGTCATCATCCGCAACTCGCAGAACCAGCTTTTCTGGCTGCGCCTCGTGCTCGAGTGACCCCCTAGCGCATCGCGGGGGGCGGCCTTAGATTGCGCTAGGGTATGGCCGAGAGGTTCGAGAACGATGCCGGCACGATCACCAAGGTCAAGCCGGAGAAAAAGCTCAAGCGTCCACGGCTCTATCGGGTTCTGCTGCACAATGATGACTACACCACTAGAGAATTCGTCGTCTATGTCCTTCAGGCGGTCTTCCGCCTCGGCGAGCAGGACGCGATCCGGGTCATGCTTCACGTCCACCACAACGGCGTCGGCGTGGCGGGCGTGTTCACGCGCGAGGTCGCCGAAACCAAGATTCAACGGGTCGAGCGACTCGCCCAAGAGCAGGAGTTTCCTCTCCGTCTGACGATGGAGCCGGAAGAGGAGGAAGATCGCTAGTATGGCCGGCCCCGTCATCGACAAAGAGCTGCAAGCTACGCTGCGCAAGGCCTTCGACCAGGCCGGGCTCATGCGCCACGAGTACGTGACGCTCGAGCACCTGCTTCTCGCGCTCACGGACGACCCCAACGCGTCCAAGGCGCTCAGCGCCTGTGGCGCCGACATCAAGCGGCTTCGGAAGCGGCTCGAGGAGTTCATTCGGGAGCGGCTCGCACGTGTTCCCGAAAACGTCGACGTCGACCCGCGACAAACACTGGCGGTCGAGCGCGTGCTCCAGCGCGCAGCCATCCACGCGATTTCGTCCGAGATGAAGACCATCGACGGGAGCAACGTGCTGGTCCAGCTGCTCAAGGAGGAGGAGTCGTTCGCAGCCTTCGTCCTTCAAGAAGAAGGTCTCTCCCCGCTCGATCTCAAGCGCTACATCTCGCACGGCGTCGGCACCGACATCGTGCCTGGTGAGAGCGACGCCTACACCGACACGGATTTCGACGACGATGAAGGCGAAGTTGCACCAGGACGCGACCCTCTCGAGGCGTTCGCGACCGATCTGATCGCCGAAGCGGCAGAGGGCCGAATCGATCCACTGATCGGGCGCGACGAAGAGCTCGACCGGACGGTGCAAGTGCTTTGTCGGCGGCGCAAGAACAACCCGGTATTCGTCGGTGAGCCAGGCGTCGGCAAGACCGCAATCGCCGAGGGCCTCGCGCGGCGGGTCTACGAGGGCCGTGTTCCGAAGATCCTCGAAGACGCGCAGATCTTCTCGCTCGACATGGGCGCCCTGCTCGCCGGGACCAAGTTCCGCGGCCAGTTCGAGGAGCGGCTCAAGGCCGTGATGAAGCGGCTCCAAGAGCTCGACAACGCCATTCTGTTCATCGACGAGATTCACACCATCGTCGGCGCCGGCGCAACGACGGGAAGCTCGATGGATGCCTCCAACATCCTCAAGCCAGCGCTGGCCTCGGGGAAGCTTCGATGCCTCGGGTCGACCACGTATGCCGACTTCAAGCACCTCGACCGCGACCGCGCCCTCGCCAGACGGTTTCAGAAAATCGAGGTCCACGAGCCGAGCGTCGAAGACACAATCGAAATCCTGAAGGGCCTGCGCCAGTACTACGAAGACCATCACGACGTGAAATACGACGACGAGGCGCTCGAAGCGGCGGTGCACCTCGCGCAGAAGCACATCGTCGAGCGGTTCCTGCCCGACAAGGCCATCGACGTCATCGACGAGGCCGGTTCGCTCGAGCGCATGCGCCCCGAAGGCAAGCGCACACATCGAATCACCATCAAGGAAATCGAGCGCGTCGTCAGCAAGATGGCCCGCGTTCCGGTGGAGTCGGTCAGCGCCCAGGAGCGCGACCAGCTCAAGGAGCTCGGCCCCGAGCTTCGGAAGGTCATCTTCGGCCAGAACGATGCGGTCGACAAAGTCGTGAGCGCGATCACGCTCGCGCGGGCCGGCCTTCGAGCTGACCACAAGCCGATCGGCTCGTTCCTCTTCGCCGGGCCCACCGGCGTGGGCAAGACGGAGCTCGCGAGGCAGCTCGCGCGCGTGATGGGTGTGGAGCTCCTTCGCTTCGACATGAGCGAGTACAGCGAGCGCCACTCGGTCTCGCGATTGATCGGCGCGCCCCCCGGCTACGTAGGATTCGACCAAGGGGGTCTACTGACGGACGCGGTCCGCAAGCACCCACACGCGGTCGTCATCCTCGACGAGATCGAAAAGGCTCATCCGGAGCTCTTCAACATCCTGCTTCAGGTGATGGACCACGCCAAGCTCACCGACAACAACGGGCGCGAGGCTGACTTCCGCAACATCGTGCTGGTGATGACCACCAACGCAGGCGCATTCGAGGCCACCGAGAAAGTCGTCGGCTTCGGTGGTGGCGACGAACCGACGGACTTCGCCACCGGTCGTGCGCGACAGGCGATCGAGCGCATCTTCACACCGGAGTTCCGCAATCGGCTCGATTCGATCGTGTACTTCAGTGGCCTGCACAAGGACGTCATCCGCAAAGTCGTCGACAAGGAGGTCGGCCTCCTTTGCGAGATGCTCTCGGAGAAGCAGGTTCGCCTCGAGCTGAGCGACGCCGCCCGTGACTGGCTCGCGGAGCACGGCTACGACCCGCAGATGGGCGCGAGACCCATGGCCCGCCTGGTGGAGCAGAAGCTCAAGAAGCCCCTCGCGGAGGCGATGGTGTTTGGCAGCCTGAAGGAGGGCGGTGCCGCGCTGGCAGACGTGCAGGATGGCGACATCACCCTCTCCTTCCACGACACCAACACGCCGCCGGTCGAGGCCTGAGCGCCGAGAACCTCCCCCCCTGGCCGCGTTGCGCTAGCCTGTGGCGTCGATCGATGCCTGTGTACTTACTCGACAAAGAGCTGATCTTTCCGCCGCCCGAAGATGCCAACGAAGAAGGCATCGTTGCGGTCGGCGGTGATCTCAGCCCCCAGCGGCTGCTCCTCGCGTACCAACAGGGCATCTTCCCCTGGCCCGCCCGCGGCTACCCCTTGCTGTGGTTCTCGCCGGACCCTCGTTTCGCACTCGTGCCGACGCGCACACACGTGTCCCGGTCTCTTCGCAAGGTCATGCGAAAGGGAGATCTCCGCGTCACGGCGGATACGGCATTCTCGGACGTGATCACCGCATGTGCGGCCGTGCCTCGCCCTCACCAACAGGGCACCTGGATCACGCGAGAGCTTCGCGACGGCTACCTCGGGCTCCATGAGCTCGGATACGCCCACAGCATCGAGGCCTGGCGCGACGATGAGCTCGTCGGCGGGCTGTACGGAGTCGCGCTCGGGAAGACCTTCGCAGGCGAGTCGATGTTTGCGTCCGAACCGGATGCTTCGAAGGTCGCGTTCACGACTCTTCTCGGGCATCTGGCCGCATGGGGCTTTCGAATCGTCGATTGTCAGGTGCACACCGATCATCTGGCGCGCTTTGGCGCCACGATGTGGCCGCGCGACCGATTCCTCGCCGAGTGGCGCGCGGCGGTCGACGAACCAAGCCGGATGGCGCCCTGGGAGCTGACGATGTCCCCGGAGGAGTCCCTCAGCTGGCTGGTATCTCGGGTATGATGGCTCGTATGGAGTTGAAGGGTCTTTGGATCGCCGTGCTCGCCGCCGCTGCGCTTGCGTTGGCCACGTCGCCAATCGCAGTCGCGCAGCATGCTGGCACCGGCGCTGACGCTGGCGCTGACGCCGACGCTGGCGCTGACGCTGACGCCGACGCTGACGCACCCGAGGGAGCGTCTGATGCGACGCGGGTGGTTCGCATTCGGCGGGTGATCACCCTCGACAAGCAGCGCATTTCATGGCTGAAGGGCGAGCTTGCGTCGCGCACGCGCTGGTTCGAAGACCTTGCCACAGGCATGGAGGAGCTCGGCGACGAGAGAACCAAGAAGGGCGCCGAGCTCGAGGCGCTCGAAGCCGATCCGAAGGCTGACCCCAACGAAGTCGCGAAGCTCCGCCAAGAGGTCGAAGAGCTCCAAGAGGACTACGACCTCTTCGACACCCAGACAGACCTCGCCCTCAAAGCCGAGAAGACAATCCGGGAGCAGATCACCGCGCTCGAAGACAAGGTCGCCAAGGAGCAGCACGCCCTCGGGAGGCTAACCGGGAAAATCCCCGCCGAGCTCCCGAAGGGCCTCGCTGCCGAGCCCGCCCAGTCTGACGCTGCATCGGAGGAGGCTCAGCCGCCGCCCCTCGGAGTGCCCGTGCCGGGCGTCCCCCCGACACTTCCTCCTGCGACCGACGACAAGTCCTCCTCGGAGATGACCGCTGCCCAGCTCCAAGCCAAGAAAGTGCTGGAGCAAAAGGAGCTGGATGTCGAGCTCGCCAAGCAAGAGCTGTCCGAATTCATCGAACGAAAGCGTGCACTTCAACTTCAAATCGAGTTCGAGCAAGAGCTCGAGCAAGGCGACCACAAAGAGCTGGAAAACCTGAAGGCAGCGCTTGCGGCCATGGAGGCGCGCCTCGAGAAGTACCGGGAGCAAGACCGGTCCAAGGAACGGATCAGCCGTCGCGAGCGCGGGAACCGGGACCTCGAGAAGTTCATCAAGGAGGCAGAGCGCACGCTCGGTAAGCGTGCGGAGTACCTCCAGTCTCTGCAGGAGCGGCTCGCACACCTCGAAGAAGCGCAGCTGCGCATCACCGAGGAGGTCGATGCGGCCCAAGCCGAAGCCGAGAAAGCCAACCGCCAAGTGATGTGGCTACAAAGCCCGATCCACCCGGAGAATATCGCCCACTGGGCGAAAGAGCGCGGTCCGAGAATCCTCCTGGTCATCGTCGCCGCCCTCTTCTTGTTGCTGTTCCTGCGATTGAGTACGCGCCGCATTGCGCGGACGGTGGTGCGCAGCCGGCGCGGCGACCGCAGCGAAGGGACCGGTCGGGCCGACACCCTCGCCTTCAGTTTCCAGAGCGCGGCCCGGGTGCTCATCGTGGTGTTCGGCGTCTTGCTCGTGCTCCAGGAAGCCGGAGTGGACATCAAGACCGTTCTTGGCGGCGCGGCGATCATCGGCGTGGCAATCGCGTTTGGCGCACAAGACCTGATGAAGGACTACTTCTCGGGTTTTCTGATCCTGCTCGAGGACCAGTACCAGCTCGGGGACCTCGTCACGATCAGCGGCGTCACCGGCACCGTCGAGTCGGTCAACATGCGCGTGACCGTGTTGCGCGACCTCGAAGGGCGCGTGCACTTCATGCCCAACGGAAACATCGACCATGTCACCAATCGAACCTACGCCTGGGGCCGCCCGGTGTTCGAGGTACCGGTTCGATTCGACGAGAACGTCGACCGCGTGATGGAGGTGCTGGTGGAAGTCGCCAAAGAGCTCTCCGAAGACCCCGCGTGGAAAGGCGCGACCATCGGCGAGCCCGACATGCTCGGGGTCGACAAGTTCACGGACTACGGCATCGTCATCAAGTTCATGGTCAAGACCCAACCGGATCAACTCTTCCCGGTGCGCCGCGAGATGCTTCGGCGTATCGCCAAGCGCTTCAACGAGCTTGGAATTCAAATCACCGTGCCGCAGCGGCTGATCGTGCGCGACGGGCCAGACGGCGAGCCGCTCTAGCCTGGTTTCACTTCGGCGTGCGGACGATGATCGTGCCGATGTCTGGAGCCAGAAGCTCGATAGGGAATACGCCGTAGACTTGAAGCTCCCCCTGGAGCCGGGTCTTCTCCGTGTATCCCGCGGGTGAGGCGCCAAGCCGTTCCGCGCGGGCCGCGGGATCACGAATGAGGGCGTCGACCTGCGGTGGGGTGTCCCAATGGAAGAGCCGTCCGCCTTTATAGAGGTAGACCCACACTGGGTCGCCCTTGGCAGCCTCGACTCTGAACTGGCGGCTCAGGCGTTGCGCGAGGCGCGACAGGGGGATGCCGGCGAGGACCACGCCCACGACCTCGCCGTCCTTCATCGATGGCGCCGCAAAGAGGATCGACCAGGAGGATGGTGCCTCAGGGTCCTTCGCGAAGAACTCACCGAGGCCGGTCACGGAGCTGCCTGCGAGCGCCTGGCGAACGACCTCGAAGCGCGACTTGAAGTCCTGGCCGGTCATCCGATCTTGCTCACGGTCGCGCGCAATCACGACCCCATTGATATCGATAGCCGCCAGAAAGGACATGGGGGAGGCGACGAATTCATCAATACCCTTCTTGGGTTGCTGGAGAATTCTCAGCGCCGCCCGGATTTGGGACTCGCGTGTCTCCGGGTCGGCAACGGCAAAGCCGGGCGCGAGCTTGGCGGCGGCCTTCACGACCCCGGCCTGGTGATTCTCGAGATCCTGCTGAACCAAGACCAGCACTCGCGGAAGGTCGACCTCGCGCAGCTGAGTCTCGGTGCGCTCGATCGCCGCGCTGTTCTCGCAGCCGATCACTGCCAGCACGATGACTAAAAAGGCCCCCCAACGCATGTCCCAAGTCTAGCAGCTCTCAGTATGACGCGGCAGCGCGAGCCCCCACAAGGACGCTGGCACCTATGATGGCGCTGGGGCACGCTAGCCGGCATGGAAACGACTCAGCAAGAGATCGGCACGACGACCAACCTGATCACCGCCATGGATCTCCGGTTCATGACACGCGATGAGCTGGTGGCGCTCTTCCATCGGCTGCCAGCGCCTGCCTTCGAAGAGATGCATGGCGAGTTCGCGGCGACGCTGCTCGAACAGGGTACCGGCGGCGCGTTCATTAGCGCGCAAGTCGCGCTGAACCTCAAAGGCCGCTGGCTCTGCAAGGCGTTCGAGCCGACCGGGCCGAATGAAGGTCAGGGCTACAACAGCTTCATGACCCCCCGCGGCGTCAAACGCGCCGTGCGCATGAAGACGCGAATCGGTCCATCGAAGATCCCTGGCGACGCGAACGACAGCTTCCATCTGGAGTATGCCGACCTCAACGACTTCAAGCGCGGCGGCCCCGGTGGTGCATTCGCCCACACCATGTTCGACGAGCTCCGCAAAGCCGCCCCCGGCCTCTACCTCGGCATCGGTCGCGTCGGGTTCACGAAGAAGCAGTTGTCAGAGCTTCATCCCTTCATCCTCGAGGGACCGATCGCAGACTTCGTGAAGCCGAAGTAGCTGGAAATGCTGACTCGGCCCCGAGTCGAATCTCGTGAGCTCGGCTCAGCCTTTGCCCATCACCGAATCCATGAGCTCGTCGCCGTACATCATGCGATTGAGCTCTTCGAAATCGTCGCCTTGCGGGATGCTCATGCCGCCACAAACGCCGAGAATCTGACCGGTCACCCACTTGCCGCTGTCCGCGCAGAGGTAGACGACGGCGTCGCCGACCTCTTCGGGCTCGCCTCCTCGCCCAAGCGGGGTGTGCCGGACGAGACCTGCGAGAAACTCGTCACTGAAGTTCTCGGAGAGCGCCTCGGTCTTGATGTAACCCGGCGCAATGCAGTTCACGCGAATCTGAAAGGGAGCCAGCTCCACCGCGGCACAGCGCGTGAGCATTTCGAGGCCCGCCTTGCTGGTGCTGTATGGCGCCATCCACTTCTCCACCTTGGCGCCACCCACCGACGAGATCGTGATGATGCTTCCGCCACCGTGCTCTTTCATCGAAAGGGCTGCGTGCTTGATGCATGTCGCCGTACCGACGATGTTGAGCTCGCAGCAGAACTGCCAGGCATCGACGGGTGCCTCCAGAATTGGTCCCGGGTAACCACTGCCGGCGTTGGCCACCAGGATGTCGAGGCCGGTCTCGCCTGCTGCTGCCTTCACAGCCCCGATGACTTCGTCTTCGATGGTGATGTCGCAGACGCGAAACGACGCATTCGCCTCTGGGACGATGGACTTGAGCCGGCCGATGGCTTCTTCGAGGACGTCATCGCGTCGACCGACGATGAGGACTTCGGCCCCATGTTCGAGCAGGCGCCGTGCACACCCAAAACCCACGCCGGTGCCGCCACCGGTAACCAATGCTCGTTTGCCCGCTAGTTGCATGACTTCCGTCCTATCTATCTTTCGTGGCCTTGATGCAATCACGCGACGGTCGGGGGAGTCGCCCCGAGCTCCGTCAACTCCGATTGATGTTCCCGAAGAGCGTTGCTAGCGTCCCACGATGAGCGGGATCCGAAAAGTCACGGATGCTTTGAAGCGCTGGGCGGACGAGCACCGGGAGTGGATCATCATCGGGGTCGCCCTCCCCGCTGGCACCGCTGCCTCGGCTCTGGAACGCGCGAGATCCTGGTTTCGGCCCCGATCGAGACCCTCTGACCACGACAAGCGGGTGAGTCGCATTCGAGCCGAGGTTAGGCGGTACGCGATGGCACGGGCGCAAGGCGAGGCCTGGGCGCAAAAGCCGCTGCGCACCGACCGCAAAGGCGCGGCATCGTTGAACGTCCGCATGTCCGACAAGTCTGCTTCGCAGACGGTCAACATGAGCGACTTGACGAACATCCTCGAGGTCGACGAAGCGCGCGGCATCATCAGAGTCGAGCCGTTCGTGACCGTCGGCGACGCTGCGGCCGCTCTCGACGAACGGGGGCTGCAGCTCGAGGCCACGATCGAGATGAAGGACGCGACCCTAGGCGGCCTTGTCATGGCGCTCGGCATGACGACCCACTCGCACGTTTGCGGACTCGTCCACGACACGGTCACGGCGTACGAGATCGTCACGGCGAAGGGTGAGCTCCTTCGGGTCACCGCCGACAACGAGCACGCCGACCTTTTCCGCGCCCTTCCCTGGAGCCACGGGACGCTCGGGCTTCTGGTCGCGCTCGAGATGCGGGTGATTGCGGCCCCATCGCACGTCCGACTCGTTTACCGACCATTCTACTCGCTCGACGCCTACGCGAGAGAATACCAACGCCTGGCGAAAGACGACCACCCTCCGCACTTCATCGAGGTTCTGATCTTCGGCAAGGATCGCGCAGTGCTGATGGAAGGATACCTCGCCACCCAGGCGGAGGTTCGAGATAGCGGACTCCCCGTCAACGCGGTTGACAAGCCTCACAAGCCGCTGTTCTACAAACACGTCGAGAGCATGCTCGAGCTAGGCGAAGGCCAGCGGCGCGAGGAGCTCATTCCGATGTACGACTATCTCATGCGCCACGACCGGAGCATGTGCATGTGCCTCGCGCAGATTCTCCCGACGGCCAACGAAGCATGGTTCCGCTACACGATGGGATGGATGCTTCCCCCAAACATGACTTTCCTCAAAGGCACTCGCCCCGACGCGGAGCGCGAAAACACCATTCGCAAACAGGTCTGGCAGGAGTTTGCGTTCCCGGCCGAGAACTTCGCCGAGATGGTCGCGCGCGCCCACGACGAATTTGAGATCTATCCGCTGCTCGCCTACCCCTGCAAAGTCATCGACCACGGGGGTATCGTCCGGGCGCCGGGGAATCACGGCAAGCCGTACCGCGGCGAGCCCGAAACCGCGGCCTTCCTGGATCTCGGCATCTACGGGATCCCTCAACGCATCAAGGATGGTGAGGAGCACTTCGACACGGTGACCCGCGTTCGCAAGTTCGAGGAGCGTGTCCGCGCACTGGGTGGTTTCCTGCACACCTATTGCGACGTCTTCAGCACTGAAGCCGAGTTCACGGAGATGTTCGACCACGCGCTGTGGCGCGAGATGCGCGCCCGGTATGAAGCCCACGGCGTCTTCCCCACGATCTACGAAAAGGTGAGACCCGAGATGGACCCGCTTCAATTCCTCGAAGAAGAGCTTTCCTGGTCGGCAAACGCTACGCGAACCAAAGCGCAAAGGGATCCGGCATGCTCAGAGTCTCCATCATCCTCACCCTCATCGTCCTGACCACCTCGCCCGCGCTCGCCCAGGACAGCGACGATGCGTTCCAAGGCTTTCTCGATGCCCTCCAGACCTCCCGAGAGCTCCTCCTGCTCGAACCGTGCCGTACATGAGCATGCAGCTCTTCGACGCGGACGCCGCCGGCGTCCGGCCGGGTCGGATCTGAGGAGCCTCAGCCACCCGAGCAGAAGTGCTCGTAGTCGATGTACTCGGTGATCGTCGGGTGATCGCCGCAGACCGGGCAGTCCTTGTTGCGGCGAAGCTTGAAGGTGCGGAACTGCATCTGGAGCGAGTCGTATTGGAGCAAGCGACCGACGAGGGGATCGCCGCGCTCGAGGACGATCTTCACGGCCTCGGTCGCCTGCAGGGTGCCGATGGCGCCAGGGAGCACGCCGAGAACGCCTGCCTCCGCGCAGGAAGGCGCGAGCTCGGGCGGGGGCGGCTCGGGGTATAAGCAGCGGTAGCACGGACCGTGGTGCGGCCAGAAGGTGGTGACCTGTCCGTCGAAGCGGAAGATCGAACCGTGCACGACCGGGATGTCCTTCCACACGCTCGCGTCGTTCACGAGGTAACGCGTCGCAAAGTTGTCGAGACCGTCGACGATGACGTCCCAGTCCTGATCGAAGATGCGATCCACGTTCTGCCGTGTGAGGCGCTCGTTGAACGCGATCACCTGGACGTCGGGGTTGAGGTTTTCGATGGTGCGCTTGGCGCTTTCAACCTTCGGCTCACCCACGCGATCGAGACCGTGCAAGACTTGGCGCTGCAGGTTCGACGCATCGACGGTGTCGCCGTCGACGACGCCGATGGTGCCGATGCCTGCCGCGGCGAGATACAAGGCCGCCGGCGAGCCGAGCCCACCCGCGCCGAGCAACAGCACGCGCCCTTGAAGGAGCTTCGCCTGACCTTGCTCGCCCACCTCCGGCAGTAGCAGATGCCGGGAGTAGCGATCGAGTTGCGCGTCGGTGAACGTGAACGGCTGCGTGGTCGGGTAGCCGACGTCCTTCCACTGGTTGTAACCAGGGTTGGCCGACTCGACGTTGGTGTAGCCGAGGTCCTGCAGCACCTTTGCGGCAAACGCCGACCGAATGCCGCCCGCACAGATGGTGACGATCTTCGCGTCCTTGTCCGGCAGCCGGGAACCCGATTGCATTTCGAGAAAGCCTCGCGGGATGTGCATCGCGCCGGGCACATGCCCCTGGCGCCACTCGTCCTTCTCGCGGACGTCGAGCAGGATCAGCTCTTCGCCGGAATCGAGGCGGCTCTTCAAGTCCTCGAGGGAGACCTGGCGGATCGCGCCTTTCACCTCTTGGAGCAAGTCAGCATACGTCTTTGCCATGCCCGCCACTATGTAACTTCCGGCGGTTTCGTCAAGGCTAACGGGGCGTTACGTGATATCTGCTGGTTTTCACATCGGTTTTGTCGGGTATATCTCCCAGGCGGCCGTTCCCTAGGCCGCGGATCGGACGACGCCCTGGTCGATCGCGTAGCCCTGGAGCGCCCGTCGAAGCCGCTTCCGGCCCCGGTGAAGCCGGGACATCACGGTGCCGACGGGGCAGTCGAGGCGGTCCGCAGCGTCCTGATACGAAAGGTCCCCGAGGTCGACCAGCTCGACGGCCTCACGGAACTCCGGTTGGAGGGCGCTGAGCGCCGCCGTCACCTCATCGCCAAAGCCATCGTAGACCGAACGGGAGCTCCGAGGGCTGATCTCTCGAAGTTCCTCGAGCACCTCGCGCTCGCGCTTTTTCTTGCGGTAGTGATTGACGTAGGTGTTGAAGAGAATGCGATGGGTCCACGCGCGTGCGTTGGTCCCGGGGCGGAAGCT
>Ga0209536_100006506_pt1 | contig 17848 bp, 17 predicted proteins | sample DeeMarSeWOR28_12_FD_187461 | JGI IMG/M metagenome (GOLD analysis project Ga0209536, IMG submission 187461) | Marine sediment microbial communities from White Oak River estuary, North Carolina - WOR-2-8_12 (SPAdes) (version 2) | ecosystem: Environmental > Aquatic > Marine > Intertidal zone >... | reverse complement strand
CCCGCGCCAGGTTCCGTGTATCCGGCCGATCTGAGGCACGAATGCCGAGGGCCTTCGGTAACTTCTAATTGATCCCGCCGGCGACACGCGGATACTTGTACTGCAGTCCCCGAACGTCGCGACACACGAGGGAGACAACCATGAAAACTGCAATGCTGTTCACCGGAAGCGGTCCCATCGTCATCCTCACCTCCCACGATTCCGTAACCGCGCCTGCGCTGCTGAAGAAGCTCCAAGCCAAGGGTATCGAGCGCTTCGTGGCCTACGAAATTCCGCTGGAACTCGCGAAGGCACGGTATGGCGGCCACTTCATTACCGTGGTCAACGACCTTCACGAGAGCGATGACCTCCGCGTGCTCGATTACAACGGCGAGCGCGCTTTTGCATTGTTCCGGCTCGATGAGCTGAAGAGCCCGGTCTTCTACGAGCCCAAAGCAGCCGCGGCCTGATCGGCACAGCGCGAGCGCATCGCGATCACGGCTCGCAGGACCGGAAATGTCGTACACTTGCTCACCTATGAGCAGGGCGGGAACCTCTTGAGACTTCTCACGCTGTGCGCCGTCCTGGCCGCATTCGCACAGGCATCTGCAGCCAATGCGCAATCGCTTATGGACTGGATCGATTCCAGTTGCAGCGATTGCGTCGAACGCATGTCGACAAAATCCGGTGCGTACATTCTCGAGAAAGGCGAGGAGTCACTGATCGGGCGAGCCTGGCTTGCACAACACGCAACCGGGTCGATCGATGTGCAGTACTTCATCTGGAGTACGGACAACATCGGCATACTTGCGGCGCAGCAATTGCTGAGTGCTGCTGACCGAGGCGTTCGCGTACGCGTGCTGGTCGACGATTTCCTGATCGATGCGGAAGATCGCACGCTGTTGTTGTTGTCCGCGCATCCGAACGCCGAGATCCGCATCTACAACCCGAACATCACGGTCGGCATGAGCTGGTGGGAGAAGATCAGCAGCGTCTTTTCCGATTTTCGCGCCATCAACCAGCGAATGCACGACAAGACGGCGATATTCGACGGTGTTGCCGGTATCACGGGTGGCCGCAACATGGCCGACGAGTACTTCGATTTCGATCACGAGTACAACTTTCGCGATCGCGACATCCTGTTGCTCGGTTTAGTCGTGCAGCAGATGACCGAGAACTTCGAGGAATTCTGGGAAAGTGAGTACGCGGTACCGGTTGAGCGGGTGCTCGCCGACGAGCTCGAGGAAATATCGTCCGACGAAGTCGCGCAACGGGCGGCAGAACTCAACGCCTATGCTGCTGATCCTAAAAACTTCGCTCCCACGGTCCGCGACGCGGTCGCGGCAGTGAGCCGGTACTTTCCAGCATTGTTGCAGGGGATGGTCTGGGACGACATGGAGTTTGTCAGCGACATTCCGGGTAAGAACCCGGGTGACCAGGGACTGGGTGGCGGCGGTCAGTCGACACGGGCGCTGATCGAGGCACTGGAGAATGCCGAGGAGTCCGTCCTGATCCAGTCGCCTTACCTCGTCATGCCCGAGGGTGGCATCGAGTTTTGCAGGTCACTCGTCGAACGCGGTGTGCGCGTCAGGATTTCGACGAATTCACTCGCGTCGACAGACAATATCCCGGCGTTCAGTGGCTACTCGAGTCAGCGCGAGGATCTGCTCGCAGCGGGCATCGAGCTCTACGAGTTCAAACCTCGCCCGGCGCTGCGCGAGGAACTGATCGATCGTTACCCGAGTCTCGCCGACAAGGATCCTGTCTTCGCGCTCCATGCCAAGAGCCTCGTCATCGACGACAGGATCATCTACATAGGCACCTTCAATCTCGACCCGCGATCGGCGAACCTGAACACGGAAGTCGGAGTTCTCGCCGAAAACGAGGAACTGGCGAGACAACTCGGTGCCAGCATCGAGCGCGACATCGAACCCGAAAACAGCTGGCGCACGACAGCCGATTTCAACCCCGATAGCGAGGTCGGTCGCGGCAAACGCCTGCGAGCCTGGTTCAACAAGTTGTTGCCGATCGAGCCCGTCCTGTAAATCCGCGTGTTTCCGCTTGCAGTTCAACGGCCACATCCCGAAACGGCCTGTAGCCCAAGCAAAAGAACCGGGCCCCAAGGGACCCGATTCTCCGTCGTCGCCGCCCGGCTGGTTACTTGAGGTCAACCGTAACCTCAACGTTTGCACCGCGTGTGACGGTGTTGAACACGGGTGAAAATTCCGCGAGCGCCTTGATGCGATCCACATCAGCCGGGTCCGCTTTCACCCGGAATTTGGCACGGATCTCGGTGTAGCCCTTCGGCACGGTGGCGTCCAGGCCCAGGAAGCCGTTCAGGTCGATGTCGCCTTCCAGCTCCGATTCGAGTTCCTCGATCGCGATGCCGCGCACTGCCGCGTGGGCCACCATGCTGGTCGTCAGGCATGACGCGAGTGCGTGCAACAGGTGTTCCACCGGGTTGGGCGCCGAGTCCTGCCCCGCCAGGATGGGTGGCTCGTCGGCATCCATCGTGAATGCCTGTGCGTGGGCGATTTCCTGGCGTGCGCCGTAGAAACCGGTGACTTCGGAGCGGTTGTGATTCCCGTTCATCCAGGTATTGCTCGCCCGAAAGCGGGCGATGCCCAGTTCGGGGTCTTTCTGGATTGCGCCGACGGTTTCCATCAGGACGTCGAGGTCGACCCCATTGATGCTGTTGATTTGCCTTGCGGTTGCTGTGGTCATGATTGGTCTCCTTGCCTTTCGCTGCTGCGGAGCACGAAGCGTGCTCGCCATGACGGACAGCTTGACGCCCGACGCACCTTTCCAGAAGATGCGTTTTTGACAAAAACAGGCTGTTTGCGCCACTATTTGCGCTATGAATTCCGAAACTAAGCGTATTGAGCCAGTCGAGGTACTCCTGGTCGCTGTCCCGGAAACCGCGGGATCTGCGCTCTACGGCATGCTCGACGTGCTGTCGGCCGCCGGCAACGTCTGGCAAACGCTGGCCCGGACCGGAACCGGGCGCCAGCTGTTCCGGGTAGGCATCGTCTCGGAGTCAGGCCGTCCTTTTACCTGCGGCAACGGGATTCCCGTGCACCCCGACTGCTCGACGTCTGATGAGCCGTCCGCCGACCTGATCATTCTCCCGGAGATGTGGCTCGGGCCTGACGAGTCCATACAGGGCCGTCACCCGGAATTGATTGAATGGTTGCGGCACCAGTACGACGCCGGTGCCAGCATCTACTCTGCGTGTTCCGGTTCCGTCCTGCTTGCGGAAACCGGGTTGCTGGACGGCAGCAGCGCTACCTCGCACTGGGGTTACCAGGACCTGTTTCGCAAACGCTACCCCAAAGTGAACTTCGACCCCGCCCCCAACCTGTGCTTCGCGGACAGGGCCGGGCGAATCGTGACGGCGGGAGGGGTAACTTCCTGGCACGATCTCGCGTTACACATCATCTCGCGGTACGCGAGCCCCGGGGACGCGCTGCACATCGCCAAGGTGTACCTGCTCAAATGGCACAGTGAAGGCGACCTGCCGTATGCGAACATCGTGCGGCGCCTGCCACACGGTGATTCGATCGTGCGCCGTTGTGAGGACTGGCTGCGCGAGAATTTCCGCGACGCGAATGCGCTCGCCCACGTGACCGAGCTCAGCACGCTCCCGGAGCGCACATTGAAGCGCCGATTCAAGGCGGCCAGCGGCAGCTCGCTGATCGAGTACCTGCAGAACCTCCGGGTGGAGGAAGCCAAGAAGCTGCTCGAGAGTACCGAACTTCCCATCGAAGACATCAGCGAACAGACGGGTTACTCCGACACGTCGTTCTTCCGACGCCTGTTCAAGCGGCTGACCGGGCTCACACCGAGCAAGTACCGGCAGATGTTCCAGCCCATCCTGAAAAACGCATGAGGCATCGCGGGTAACGGAGATGCACCGCAATTTCGCACTGTGCAGCAACGGCTGCCATTGTGCGATCATGCAGCGCATTCTGAGCCAGCCCCGACTTCATGCCCGACTCCCCACAACAGATTCTCCGCGACGTCTTCGGTTACGAGCGCTTCCGTGGCCACCAGGCGGCGATCATCGAGGCGGTGCTGGCCGGCTGCGACGCCCTTGTCCTCATGCCGACGGGCGGCGGCAAGTCGCTGTGCTACCAGGTGCCTTCACTGATCCGGGAGGGGGCGGGCCTGGTCGTCTCGCCGCTGATTGCACTCATGCAGGACCAGGTGCGCGCCCTTGACGAGCTCGGCATCGAAGCTGCTTTCCTGAATTCATCCCTGAGCCGGGAAGAGCAGGCTGACGTGATCCGTCGCCTCAAGGCCGGCGAGATCCAACTCCTTTACGTCGCGCCCGAGCGACTCGTGCAGCCCCAGACCCAGTCGTTGCTTGCCGGTATCCCGCTGTCGCTGATCGCCATCGACGAGGCGCACTGCGTGTCGCAATGGGGTCACGATTTCCGCCCGGACTACCTCGCCCTCGACAAGCTCGCGGAACTCTTCCCGGGCGTGCCTCGCATGGCATTGACCGCCACGGCCACGCCGATCGTGCGCGACGAGATCGTCGAGCGCCTGGCGCTGAGCGACCCCGCGATCTTCGTCAGCCCTTTCGACCGGCCGAACATCCGCTACCTCGTGCAGCCGAAGACGGATGCACGCCGACAGCTAGGCGAGTTCCTGCGCGGCCACCGGGACGAGGCGGGCATCGTCTACTGCCTGTCCCGCAAGAAGGTGGAGAGCATCGCCGAATCGCTCAGGGCCGACGGCTACAACGCCCTGCCGTACCACGCCGGCCTGCCCACCGAGACGAGAGCGGAACACCAGCATCGCTTTCTCACCGAGGAGGCAGTGATCATCGTTGCCACCATCGCGTTCGGCATGGGTATCGACCGGCCGGACGTGCGCTTCGTCGTGCATCTCGACCTGCCGAAGAGTATCGAGGCCTACTACCAGGAAACCGGCCGTGCCGGACGTGATGGCGAGCCGGCCGAGGCATGGATGGTCTACGGACTGCAGGACGTCGTGCGCCTGCGCCAGATGGTCGACGATTCCGACGCGGACGAAGAACACAAACGGCATGATCGCCAGAAACTCGACGCACTGCTCGGCTGGTGCGAGGTTACCGACTGCCGCCGCCGTCCGCTGCTCGCCTACTTCGGCGACGAGTACCCCGAAGACTGCGGCAACTGCGACAACTGCCTGGCGCCGCCCGCCACCTGGGACGGCACCGAGGCGGCGCAGAAGCTCCTGTCCACCGTCTACCGCACCGGCCAGCGCTTCGGCGCGGCGCACGTGGTCGACGTGCTGCTCGGCAAGGACACCGACAAGATCCGCCAGCATGGCCACGACCGGCTCTCCGTGCATGGCATCGGCACCGAGCTCGGCGGGCCTGCGTGGCGATCGGTGGTGCGCCAGCTCATCGTGCAGGGTTATCTCAGCGCCGACCAGCGCCGTTACGGCGCACTGGTGCTCACGGAGCAGAGCAGGCCGCTGCTGAAAGGCGAGATCGAGATCCGGTTGCGCGAAGACCGCAAGCTAAAGACCAGCAAGAAGGAGCGCCGCGAAGCGGCGGCGTCACTCGCGACGGCCGACCAGCCGCTGTTCGAGGCGCTGCGCAAGTGCCGCAAGGAAATCGCCGACCGCCTGGACCTGCCGCCCTACGTCATCTTCCACGACGCCACGCTCAGGCAGATGGCCGAGTATCGGCCAAAGACCGAGGCGGACCTGCTGAGCATCAACGGTGTTGGCGAGGCGAAGCTGGAGCGCTACGGCAGGGCATTCCTGGAGGTCATCGCCGCCCAGTAGAGGGGTCGGCCGAATAGTTCCGTCCCTGATCCACTGAGATCGTGGTTACTCCGCGAGATCTTTTTCGATCAGCTCGATGAGTTCCCGGGACCGGGACCGCGCTGCCCGGTACAAGGCTACCATCGTGTCCGTGTCCTGCTTCGTGTAGACAAAGAAGTTTCGGAACAGCTGGTCATCAAGCAGAGCCGGATCGGTCACGGTCATGGTCGCGATGTCGAAACGATTCATCATCAACGGAATGTAGCCGTCATCAATCGCCTGGAGGAAGTTCTTCTGGATCATGGCGATGTCCCGGTGACGCCTGTCGAGCTTGAGGATGCTCTTCTTGACCTCGGCGTTACGCAGGAGACGAAAATCCCCGCTCTCCTGCATCGAACGATAGGTAAAGTCCGACGGCTCAAAAAACTGGTAATTGGGTGGCGTGTATATGGCTTGCGCCTGCTGCTCAGGCGGCAGGTCTGCAATGTTCGGCATCGACTCTATGATCTGCGCTGTTCGTCGCGACTTTGCCTCCCCGCTCTCGATGACAAGGTCCAGACTGGCGATGTCCGTGAGCAAGTCATCGCGCAGATCGGCGAGGTACCGTTTCTCGATTTCGGCGTCCTGAAGATCCTGGAACCAGCTCTCGAACCATAGCGCGATGTTGATGCCGACGACGATCATCAGGATTTCGAGGACCAGATTGGCCCCCCGCCTGTCCCTGTTTAGTCTGAACATGATCGTTAGTTCCGGATGCCAGGACTTCTTTTGTTACAGACCTGTTGCTTCAGGATGACCGGATATTGGCATTGAGACGAAACAGGTTCGTCGGGTCATATTGCTGCTTGATCTTGAGCAAACGCGGGAAGTTCTCGCGGTAAGTCCGGCTCACTTGCTCCTGCGTATGGTCGAAGTAATCGTTGACATAGAATCCGTTTGTAAAGGGCTCCACAGTGGACCAGTGCGCATTGATGTAGTCGGCATGATCGGTGCCGTCCGCGCCAGGCGCCCAGCTGACAAAGGACATCAGGGTGTACTGCGCCTCGCGGTGCGAGAACGCGGTCTCCGTCCGGCCGACCCGTGAAATGGCGCCACCGGATTGCGCAAACCCGATCCGGGTGCCTCGATCCGGATGCATCTCAAAATTGTCCACGAGCTCGTCGACGAGATCGCCGCTGATCTCGTTGACGAATCCGGACTTCATTCGGCCGGTAAACGCACGGGTATCATCGATGTCTCCCGAGCGTTGCACGGCGACATAGTCCATGGTCTCAATACCTTCGTAGACCACGGTGCCTGCCTTGCGTAAAGGCGCGATGTGCTTTTCCGCTTCGGAGGCATCACCGCTCCAGACGAAATAGACTCCAAGGGAAGGATCTTTCCCCGGCCGATTGCCGATACCCGCGCCCATGCTCATTTCATCGGGCATCCTGATGGAATGCTCGCCGTAGAAACGGAGAACCTGCTTGGCCTCCGACATCGGGTAGGCGATGTAGCCTGTAACAACATCGCGTTGCATCTCGTGCAACTGGAACAGGAAGGACGTCACGACGCCGAAGTTGCCGCCGCCGCCACGCAGCGCCCAGTAAAGGTCCGCATCGTTCTGAGGGCCGACGCGACGCAGCCTGCCATCCGGCGTGACGATATCCATCTCCAGGACATTGTCGATCGACATGCCAAAGCGCCTGCCGAGGCGGCCGAATCCACCGCCCAGGGTCAGCCCGCCCACGCCCGTGTGCGAAACCGTACCGGCCGTGGTGACCAGGCCATGCGCCATCGCCTCGTAATCCAGCTCACCCAGTAAGCTGCCACCCGCTATGCGAGCCGTCTTTGCTGCACGATCGACGCGAGCATTTCGAAGTTGCGACAGGTCGATCTGCAGCCCCTTGTCGCAGCTGGAGGTGCCGGCGGCGGCGTGACCGCCACACTTGACGGCCAGCAGTAACGAGTTGTCACGGGCGAAATTGACTGCGTGCTGCACATCGGCAGCACCCGTGGGCTGCACTACCAGCGCCGGGTGTTTGTCATAGGCTGGCTGTAACAACAAGCGCGCCTCGTCATAGGCCGGGCTGCCCGGCAGCAGCAACTTGCCTTTGAGGCTGTCACTCAGTTCCTGCACCATGGCGCGCGGCAGCGTAACCTGGCCGCCATCGCTCGTTACTGCGTCGATATCGGAGGGCACCGTGGTCGGTGTGTGCACCAACGACGCTGCGAGGACCTGCGAACCCGGGATTGCTGCCAGGCCGGCAGCAGAGAGAGACGAACGGAGAAATCTACGACGATCCATAACAAGCAGCCCCTATTTCTGTTTGTTTGACGATCACTGTAATCTGATTGCCGGGGAATAGGCAAACGCATTGACCGACGCGTGCCTCACTCGTACTGCCGCCACTCCGGCGCATACGACAGGCCCAGGTTGACGATACGACCGACCAGCTTGTCGTACTTGATGCCAACCGACTCGGCCGATTCGGCGAAATCCTCACCGTAGGTGAGATCCGGGTTGGCATTCGCCTCGAGCAGGAACACCTTGCCATCCTTGCGCATGCGCAGGTCCAGGCGCGCGTAGCCGCACATATGCAGTGCCCGGTAGATGCGTTTCGCAAGCCGCGACAGTTTTTCGACCTCCGCATTCGACAGTCCCTCGGCGGGACCGGTCTTGATGCCGTGCTTTTCCTGGTACTTGCGGTCCCATTTGACCTTGCGCGTGGCGATGCCAGCCTGCATGTCGGTCAACGTGCCGAAGTGGATCTCCCAGACCGGCAGAGTCGTCAATCGCGTGTTGCCCAGAACGCCGATGTAAAGCTCGCGCCCGTCGATGTATTCCTCGGCCAGGGCATCGCTCTGCACATTGTCGTGAATGAACTCCACGCGTTCCCGAAGCTTGCTCATGTCCTCGACGATCGACGCCTGCGAAATGCCCAGCGACGCATCTTCCGTTGCCGATTTCACGAACAGCGGAAACCTGAGCTTGCCCTTCCGCGGCTCCTTGAAGCGCGTGCCGTAAGGGAACAGGTGAAAGGAAGGCGTCGCAATGCGGTGCCAGGCCAGCAGCTGTTTCGTCAGCACCTTGTCCCGCGACAGCATCATGCCGCGCGGATTGCAGCCGGTGTAGCGTTGACGAATCATCTCGAGATACGCAACGACGTACGGATCGTAGCTCGTGATGCCGGAGAACTCCTGCAGCAGGTTGAAGGCGACGTGCGGCTGCCATTCCTTCACGACCTCGCGCAGCTCGGTAAGGCTATCCAGGACGCCGAGAACGCGCACCTCATGGCCCAGGTTGCGCAGGGTTGAATACACGTTGTACTCGCACCGGAACGCGTCGATCTCCTTTTCAGTGAGGCCGTCGATGTCTTCCGGCGGAATGAGTTGCGGATGCACCAGGAGCAGAATGCGGCGGCGTTTCACAGGGCGTAGTTCTCCCGGTTGCGACTGACGATGTCCATGACGATTCGCTCGTGCAGGCGCACGACAGGCCGCTTGGCTTCGCGGCGCGACGTGCGCAGCACGAGGTCGAGCTGGCGCGAGCGTTGTTTGACGAGAGTGATTGCGTGATCGATGTAATACGGGTGCAGCCTCGCGCGCCGTTGCAAAAGCCGCCGCAGCTGCGGCTCGATCTCGCGCACGAAACGGCTGGCCCGCGTCGCCCGCGGCCGCTTGGCGCGCACAACGAAAACACGTGCCATCCAGCGATCATAGCGACGCTCCATGCCACCGTAGCGTTCTCGCTTCAGGCGGTAGTATTCCCCCAGCGTCTGCTCGACCTGCCGCAGCGGCTCGATGACCGACCGGCTGCGTTGCCTGGGCTTGCTGGTCGCGATCTCGTCCATCAGTGCATCGACGTAGTCGAGTTTCTTCAGCGCCGGCCAGTCCGCATAGTCACGGCGCCAGCGCGCTTTCGGCTGCATCCAGACGGCGAAGGTTTCGGCGAAGTCCTCCGTCGGATGGCTCTGCGCATACCAGTGGCCGAGATGCAGCACATAGCGCCGGCTGCTCGGACGCGGCGAATAGGTGTCGGGGTAGGGTGCAGATGCGCGGCCGAATACGCGCCGCCAGCCTGCACGGCGCCTGAGCCCGTACGCATTGTCGATGGCATGGCCGGCCTCATGGCGCATGATCCGGTGACGCCACTTGCGATTGCCGCCTTCCACTTCTCCCATCATCTTCCGCTCCAGCTTCTGCAGGCGCGGGTGAGCAAGATAGAAAGGCACGGCAAAGCCGGGGATGCCGTCCGGCGTAAACCAGTCGGTCGACAGCCACACATGCGGCTTGAATTGCAGGCCGCGGCGTTCGAACTCGTCGTGCAGCCGCTCGACGTCGAACCACAGCGGGCTGCTCCGGAACCTCAGCCCAAGGCTGCTGAAGCGAAGCTCCAGGAGCGCCTCATCGTCGTAGTCCGCCCAGCGATAGTCGCGTTGACGGTTCGCCGGCGATTGTCGGGTGGATACCATGCGTCCGAGCATACCCAACGAGGCTATCGTGTGCGAACGCGGTCGCGCATCGCGGCTGCGTCGTAGCCTGAACGCTCTGTGGCAAGCTCGTATAGACACCGGTGTTCGTCATTGCTAACAATAATACGAGGTGTTCGGCCTCAGCTTGTTGCAGGAGATTGTGATGGACAACATCGAGAGCCTGTTCGATAAGGCGGTTGGCGAAATAGAGCGCATGCTCAATTCGAAGACCGTGGTCGGTGAACCGATCGAGATCGAAGGCAATACCCTGATTCCCCTCGTGAACGTCGGCTTCGGCTTTGGTGTCGGCAGCGGCGAGGGCACCGAGCAGGAGAAAGGCAGTGGTCATGGTGGCGGCACCGGCGGTGGCGGTGGCGTAAAACCAGTGGCTCTCATCGTCATCAACGACGAAGGCGTCCACGTGGAATCAATCAAGTCCGGTGCCGCATCCGCATTCGAGAAAATTGCCGAGACCGTTGGCAAGGCTGCGGCGGCGAAGGCCGGGGAAACCAAGCACTAACACGTTGACTGTGTTGTGCTGATCGGGACGGTAATATTCCTGTCGCTGATCGTCATTCTGCTGGCTATGCCGGTGACGCTGACGTATCAGCTTTCCTGGAAAGAAACGCCATCAGCCGATCTCAGGCTGAACTGGGCGTTCGGGCTGGTTCGCGCCGACGTATCCCCGGACCTGGCGAAACCCGGGCACGACAAACCGGAGGCTACTCGCAAGAAAGCCGCCCGGCGGGGCAAATCGACAGGCAGGAAGAATTTCATGGCCGCGATCCGCCAGGCGCCATTTCGTCGGCGGCTGTTGCGATTCGTGTCAGACCTGTGGCGCACGATTCACAAGAAGAATGTCCAGCTGCTGGTTCGTCTGGGCCTGGGAGATCCCGCGGATACCGGTCAGCTGTGGGCAGTGCTGGGACCACTGTCGGGAATGCTGGCGCGCCTCCGCGACATCAGGGTTACGATCGAGCCCGATTTTCTCGATGCGACGCTCGAAGTGGACAGCAGCGGCACGATCCGGATGATCCCGCTGCAGGTCGCGGTCATCGTGTTCGGACTCCTTTTTTCGCCGCCGATCTGGCGAGGCATCATGTCGATGCGAAGATCCGGATGAGTCATGGCCAAGGTGCGTGCGCGTCCCATTTATTCCAGCGAGGAGCTCAGCGTAACCGCAATGGAGTTGTTCGAGTTTCGAACAGACAGGGCGAATAGCAGGCGCTTCGTGACCGGGAGCCTGAAGCCGATCGCTGTCATCGTGAGGACGCCGGGTAGAACCTACGCATTTGACATGGCCGGGCAGCCGGTCGGCATTCACCGCACGGCAACCACCTGACCATCGCCCTGTGCGTTACGGTATTGCGTAACCCCGGGCCCTGCTCGAGCTCCGCGCAAGCTGCGTCGGGCCTAGAAGCGGTAACTCAGATCCAGCACGGCGTAGTGCAGCCAGGCGAAGGTATAGACATCGTCGGTATCAGCGCCGCCCTCCAGCGTGCGGTAGCCGGCACCGATGCGCCAGCGCTCAGTGAGGTCGTGCTCGAGCTTCAGGGCAACGTCGAACAAGCGGCCCGGGCCACCGGCGAGCCCATCGAAGTCGAGCGCGAACAGCCAGCGATCGCTAAGACGGTATTCGCCCGACAGGTGCAGCGCCGGTACGAAACCCACGTCATCGTCGTTGGCCCGCAGCGTGCCCTGGCGGAGCTCGATGTTGGCATCGCGGATAACCCCGGTAAAACCTATTCGCCAGCGCCAGGCGCCGCGATCCCTTAATGTGTAGCGATAGGTGAGCTTGTAGGCGTTGAACTTGTAAATGCCCTCGGTGGCGCCGGCTGTGAACGTCTCGCCGGCAAAGTCGGTGTCTTCCCGAAGTTCGCCCGTGCCCGATACCTCGAGCGGCGCGAGCACGAGCCGAAGACCGTGCCTGTCGTTGATGTTCCAGTATCCGTCCAGCCGCGCGAAGACATCGGGGCCCGAACCGGTCAGGTCGGTCATGTCGAACTGCGTGCCCGTGTTACCCGGCACGCGCACGTCGTTCTTCGAGAACCAGACCGGGCCGAACTCCAGCCCGATGCCAAAGCGGTCGTCGTCGCCGGTGCCGGACTGGCCCCAGGACTGTGCGGCAGCCAGTAACGTCATCAAGAAGAACGGGAATCGGGTCATTGCGATGCGTGGCCGTATTGGCATGTCTGGTCCTATCGGAAAGCAGGTTGTGGGCGAATTGTATGCGTCGGAGCCATATGAGGCTATCGAGCATCATTCGCCAATCGGCGCTCACGGTAATTCGGGCATGTACTTACGAATGGACTGAATGTCAGCGGGAGAACAATCGATCCATTGCAGGTCTCCGTGTGATCATTCAAAAGTCGGGAGCAACGATGCATCAAGCCTGGTTTTCGAACCTGAGGGTTCCGCAAGCTTGTCATGAGGAAGTCATGATTAATTGCAGGATCAGAGAGTTAGAAACCACGGCGGCGGCTACGCTACCCCAACACACTGTTACAAAAGTCCTGCAAAACCCGCTTGTACCGGCCGGCCGCAGCCGCCAGACTTGATAGACTGACATGTCCCTGGTGCCCGACGATGGAACTCGTTGTATTCGACCTTGATGGCACGCTGCTGAATCGAGAGTCGGAGATTTCTGACTATACGAGCGAGACGCTCAAGCGCCTGAGCGAGCGCGATGTCGCCTATACGGTAGCGACGGGCCGCACGCTTCACGGTGCGCGGGCGATTCTCGACGGCCACCGTTTCCGACTGCCGCAAGCCTACAAGAACGGCGTGATGATCTGGGACCCGGCAACGAAGCGTGTCTCGAGCGGAGCCACGCTCACGCCGAGCGAACTGGGTAACGTCGTGGGTGCCTGCGTCGAACAGCGACTTACGCCGTTTGTCTTTACGCTGGACCAAGACAACGAGAGCACCGTTTACCATCCGCCGCTACTGACGGAGATCGAGCACGAACTCATCCGTAGCATCAGCGTCGGCGAACACAAACGCGTCCGTGCTCTCGATGCGTTGCCCCCGAATGCAACGGTCACGCACGTGAACGCCATCGGCGACGGCGATGCCATCAACTCGGTTCTTCGCAGCGTGAATGACGAACCACATCTCGTGGCCTATTCCGGCATCGCGCTGGAAGGCCAGCAATGGCGCTGGCTCGACGTCCACCACAGCAATGCCAGCAAGGGCGGCGCTATCACGACGATGAAGGAGTTGCTCGGCATCGAACGCGTCATTTGTTTCGGCGATAGCGACAACGATCTCAGCATGTTCGAGGCGGCCGACGAAAGTTACGCGCCTGCCAACGCGAACGAGAGAATCAAGTCGGCCGCCACGGCGGTCATCGGGCATCACGACGACGAGGGCATCGCACGCTTCCTGCGTGAACGCTTTGCGCTCGACGCGCCGTAGCCGACAGCCTCCCTTTGAAGTTATCCGGCCCCGCCGAATTGTGCGAACGCGCTGCAGGCATACCAAGTGTCACAAGAGACTGCGAGCCGTCATCGTCCTGTAGATGACCGGTAGCGGAATTACCCGATCTGGAGCAGGCTTACAACTGTTTGCAGGCACGCAGTTGCTGCGTCAATGCGAGCAGCTCTGCAAGGTATTCCTCGCCCTGTTCCTTCGTGTAGGGGCTCGCTCGCATCTCGAGGTCAATGGCGTCGATTGCATCCCGCGTCGTTTGCTCGCACTCGGCGCGGTCTTGTGACACCGGTTCGGGCAGATCCGGTTCGGAGGGCGGCAGAGGGCTTGCCGGTTCGTCGAAGGGATTGACGAAGTCGAACACGTCATCGTCAGCAGCGGGTTTTTCACCGGCGCCCGGACTCTCGTCGACTTTACTGCTGTCGTCGGCTTTTATAGCCGGGTCCGAGCAGGGATTTTGCTGAAAGGCGATCGTGCCGTCGTCCAGTAAGCAACGGTGGATCTCGGTATCTGCTGCGGCGCTCGTGCCGGCGAGCATCAGGACCGCGATCGCGACGCGCATCACCGACTACCTCCGGTCTTTCCTCGACCGTGTTCAGTCACTACCGACGAATATATCCAGCGGCAGTATCGCGGTCACGCCGACGTTCGGCACGTCGACCAATTGACCGATGCGCATATCCACCGCGATGCTCGCGATCATGTAGGCCTGCGCTTTGTCATAGCCGTATTCCGACATGATGTAGTCGATCATGGCCGCGAGCGCATTTCGCGCCGCGAGATTGATATCGCTCGACAAGTTGCTCAAGTCCGCAATCTTCGGGGAGTCCAGGTAGGCGAGGTCTGCGGGTACGCTGCCTTTTTCCTTGATCGGAAAGCCGGTCACGGCATAGAAGCGCTTCGACGGTATCCTGAGCACCGAAGCCGGGCCTTCGTAGTGGGGGCCGCGCGAAAGGTCGGGCGGGTCTTCGACGACACGCGCGGTGACGGTCATCTTGCCGCCCATCTCGATCGCCGTGCCGGCCACCTCGCCATCGCCCTGTGCGTAGTGGAAGTCGCCGACCGCGAGCCCGCAACCGTCGATGTAGCACGGCAGGTAGACCGTGGTGCCGGTCGTAATGTAACGGATGTCCATGTTGCCGCCATGCTCGCGCGGCGGGATCGTGCGCAGGCACTCCGCCGGTTTTGTCCCTTCGGCTCCGCATAACGCGGCAGGCTCTGCCTCGGTCGGGTCAGGACCCAGCACGGCGCCGCCCGCTTCCAGTAATTGAGTCTCCCGCGCGAGCACTTTGGCGAGCAGCCCTGGCCCAGGCAGCGTCGTCACGACGCCGGGAAAGCTCGCATTCGGGATGCGCACGCCGGGCAGCGCATCGCTGACGGCGTATTCGTTGTTGATGCGCCAGACGATGAAGCGCTCGTCGGTACCGAACTGGTCGCCGGCAAAGCCGAAAGGCCCTGCCTTGGTCCAGCCCACGTCTGCAGGCTCGAATGCCTCGATGGTGACCGCCAGCACGTCGCCGGCTTTGGCGCCGTTGATCAGAACGGGCCCGGTCAGCGCGTGGACGATGCCGATCCCTTCCCGCGGGATGGCCTCGGCGCTCGAAAATTCGTCCGGATCGAGCGTCAGGTCGAAGGCATCGCGGCCGACGAAAACGATGCGCTCGCCGGGATCGGCGTTCGCAATCATCGGGATGTCGGGATGCAGGCGATTGATACATGCCGGGTCTTCAGCACAGCCAACCGAGCTGTCGCCAACCACGATCTCGGCGGCGGCGTCCGTAAATACCGCCAGGGCCGACAACAGTCCAATCAAGAAACAGGTGGAGAGACCGGTATTCATACGTACACCTCGCTTGAGTTGTTCCGCCGGCACACTCGCCGCAGCCGGTCACATAGGGGCTTTATTACCCGGTGGGGTTAATCCGCTCATCTTCACGGATGTCGCCAGTTGCAGACGACTATAGCGCCAGACGATACCCGATGCCGTAATTTCAACCTGCCGGGCGGGACGGTTCCGTGACCGACTACTCGCATGCCGGTCTGGCGCAGACGAGGCGTCCCGGCTGTGAAAGTCCCGCCGTCGGGGCGTATCCTGCCGCTGTGATGCCCAACACGAAGCAACCGGACGCTGTCGAAGCAAGCCTGTTCCAGCGCTCGCTCGGTGTCTTCCGCTACACGAAGCGCGCGATCGAGCTGGTGTGGACGACGAGCCGGCCCCTGACGTTCACGCTTGCGGCGCTGACGGTCGTCGCGGGGGTCCTGCCGGCGGCGATTGCCTGGGTCGGACAGCTCATCGTCGACGGCGTCGTTACCGCGATGTCACAGGACGTGCCGGACCCGGGACCGGTGCTCTGGCTCGTGGTGCTCGAGGCCGTGATCGTCGTCGCGCTGGCCGGCTGCCAGCGCGGGCTGTCCGCCAGCCAGTCGCTGCTGCGCGCGCTACTCGGTCAGCGCGTCAACGTCATGATCCTGGAAAAAGCGCTGACGCTCGAACTCGCGCATTTCGAGGATTCCGAGTTCTACGACAAGCTGACACAGGCGCGGCGCGAGGCGTCGAGCCGGCCGCTGAGCCTCGTCACGCGTACGTTCGGGCTGGTGCAGAACGCCATTTCGCTGTCGAGCTACGCCGTGCTGCTGTTTGCATTCTCGCCGTGGGCGGTCGTGATCCTTATCGGCGCCGGCCTGCCATCGTTCTTTGCGGAGGCAAAATTCTCCGGCGATGCGTTCCGGCTTTTTCGCTGGCGTTCACCGGACACGCGCATGCAGATGTACCTGGAGACCGTCATCGCGCGCGAGGACGGCGTCAAGGAAGTGAAGCTGTTCCAGCTGGGGCCGAAGCTGCTGCAGCGCTACCGCGCCATTTTCAACCGGCTGTTCGTCGAGGACCGCGCACTCACGATTCGTCGCGACACCTGGGGATTCCTGCTCGGACTCATTGCGTCCGCGGCGTTCTACGGCGCTTACGCCTGGATCGTGCTTGCGACGATTTACGGCCGCATCACGCTCGGCGCGATGACGATGTACCTCGTGCTGTTTCGGCAGGGGCAGTCCGCGGTGTCGGCGATCCTGACGGCGATCAGCGGAATGTACGAGGACAACCTCTATCTCTCCAACCTGTATGACTACCTCGGGCAGCCGGTGCCGGCGCGGCGGGGCAGCAGCCTGAAAGGGCCCAACCCGGAGCGAGGGTTGGAGTTCGAGCACGTTTCGTTTGCTTACCCCGGCGCCGCCGAGAACGCGCTTACCGATATCAGCCTCGAACTCCGCCGCGGTGAGAGCCTGGCGCTCGTCGGTGAGAACGGCTCCGGCAAGACCACGCTGATCAAGTTGCTGACGCGGCTCTACGAGCCGACCGAAGGCCGGATCCTGCTCGACGGCCTCGACCTGCGTGACTGGGACGTCGAGGTGTTGAGGCGGCGCATCGGGGTGATCTTCCAGGATTTCGGTCGCTACCAGTTCACTATCGGTGAAAACATCGGCGCCGGGGACGTGCGCCACATGGACGACGAGGTTCGCCAGGCAGCGGCTGCCAAGACCGGCATGGCCGCACCCTTTATCGATTCGATGCCCGAAGGCTACAACACGCAGCTCGGCCGCTGGTTCAAGGGCGGCCGCGAGCTCTCGGGCGGGCAATGGCAGAAGATCGCGCTGTCGCGGGCATTCATGCGCAGCGAAGCGGACATCCTCGTTCTCGACGAACCGACGGCGGCAATGGACGCGGCGGCGGAGGCCAGGGTGTTCGAGCTGTTCCGTGAAGAAAGCAGGAACAAGATGACGATACTGATCTCGCATCGCTTCTCGACGGTTCGCGCGGCGGACCAGATCGTCGTGCTTCACGGCGGGCGAATTATCGAGGCCGGCAGCCACGAGAGCCTGCTTGCCGAGAAAGGCACGTACGCGCACCTGTTCCAGCTCCAGGCAAAAGGCTATCAATAGCAGCGGTCGCCCGGGAAGGTCGGCATCCGCGCATTGGCGAATGCCCGATCGAACTCAAAGACTCCGATTGAGCCCGAAAACTCGGCTCAACCCACAAAATTTTGAAGGTGCGGGTTCGCCTTCTGTTGTACTGTGAGAGCAGGAATATCGGTGCCCCGGTTTTGCGGGGGACTATTCCCGGTCGTGAAATTCGTTCGCCGCAAACACACGGCGCGCCGATGCGACCCAAGGCAGGAGAACAGGTGATGAGTAAGGGACAGAAAAGCAACAAGGAGAACAAGAAAGTGCCG
>Ga0209536_100006505_pt1 | contig 17850 bp, 14 predicted proteins | sample DeeMarSeWOR28_12_FD_187461 | JGI IMG/M metagenome (GOLD analysis project Ga0209536, IMG submission 187461) | Marine sediment microbial communities from White Oak River estuary, North Carolina - WOR-2-8_12 (SPAdes) (version 2) | ecosystem: Environmental > Aquatic > Marine > Intertidal zone >... | reverse complement strand
ATGTTCCCGATCAGATGCACAATTAAAAATATAATTAAGAAACTCCCCGTTACAGCCATAACAAGCTTTTTACCAACCGAGGAGTTAGTGAACTTAAAAAACCAGCCCATTAACAACTCCCTTTCTTTAATAGCTTAAAGGAAAAAGTAATATTTAACACTAAACATAATTCAGTGAGGAAAGATTCAATACCAGATATGATTTGCATTTTGATATCAGAAAAAGAAAGAAACAAAAGAATAGAACTGAAATTATTTTATATATGAAAATTATTCATTAACTGAAATAAAATCAATTTTAATATTAAAGACCCGATATTTAAACTCATCGTTTATCTACTCAATTGTTTCTTTAAAGCAAGCTATTAGTTCCGAACTGGCAATAGTTTTTTTATTTAATGCTTGCAAGAACAAAAAAATTATCATAGAATTGCGGGGTTATGAATAAAACGGTTCACAAATTCTACGTTGGTTTATTTTTATTAGTCGGAATTAGCGTAACCATTTTACTGGCAGTAAACGGATATAACTATTACTCAACTTCCTTAGAGGAACGTTTTTTTAATGCCAGTCATAATTCATTAAAGCCGAGCGGAACGATTGGACACGGACTTGGAATAATTGGTACGCTAATGATGATATTGGGAGTAGGAATTTATATGGTGCGTAAGCGCTACAGAAAATTATTCAATTTTGGTTATCTGAAGCATTGGCTTGAATTTCACATATTTCTCTGCTCGGTTGGTCCAGTTTTAGTCTTATACCACACTGCATTCAAATTTGGTGGAATAGTATCAGTTAGCTTTTGGAGTATGGTTTTAGTGGCTCTAAGCGGTGTGGTTGGAAGATTCATTTACCTTCAGATTCCCAGAACAATTCAAGGAAGAGAATTAAGTGTTCAGGAACTTATCGACATTAAAGAAAAACTAGCGATCAGAGTAAGAAGCGTTTTAAGTGAGGATACATCTACCCTGGCAGAATTTGAGAGGATCTCTTCCGCCGACAGATATAAATCCTTTAAATTATCAACCGCCATCGGATATCTCCATCGCGATTTTTTTGATATAAAAAGGGTTATGAGATTATTTAAAAAACGAATTAAACTTTTGGGGATTGATAAAAATCAAAGTAAAGAACTTATCGTGGCCGCAAAGTCGGAATTAACAATGGCAAGAAGGATTGCTTTTTTACGTACTTCGCAAAAACTTTTTCACCTATGGCACATTTTTCATCTACCATTTGCCATAACAATGTTTGTCATTATGATTATACATGTTGCCGTAACAATCGTATTTGGATATAAATGGATTTTTTAGGAGAGTAAAATGAAATTCAAACCAATTTATTTATATGTATTGCTAATTGCCACTGCAATAGTTGTATTATTTATTATTTCGCAGCAAAACTCAAATGAACCACGTACTATTAATTCAGATCAATCACAAAATATTCCTGATGATGAGGTTCACCAACAATTAAAAAGCCAGGGAAGTAATCTTCCAAGTAAAGAAAATATTTCAGAAAGCTACAAACAAAAACTTGCAGAGCTTAAAAATGCTGTCGAAAAAAATCCTGAGGATACTCTTGCACTCAGAGAATATGCAGATTTTCTTGCAGCATCCCATAAAATGGATGAAGCAATAAACTACTACGAAAAAATTCTTGACAAGGATAAGACCAGGAGTGATATTTATTTTTCACTTTCAATCATATATTACAATAAAAATGATTTTGTAAAGGCAGAAGATCAAAATAAAAAGGTACTTGCCTACAATCCTCAAAACCAGATGGCTCTATACAACATAGGAGCAATCGCCGCAACCCAGGGAGATGTTGATAAAGCAAAAGAATTCTGGGGTCTGGTAGTAAAAGTCGATCCGCAAAGTGAAACAGGTAAATTGGCTAAAGAATCCTTGACAAAACTTCAGTAATTATTAAGAATGTGCTTTGGCTGCACTTAGGATACCTGAATCAATATTTTTAAGTGTTTGTAAAATTTCTCCCGCGTTGTATTGTGGAAATTTAGAATGTTTTAATACATGTTCTAAAACTTTCAAATGTTCCAAGGATGAAATTGACCAGTTAAAACGTTTCGCCTGATCAAGTCCATTTTTGATCATATCCGATCTAAGCTTATTGTTATTCAGCACCTCCAAAATACCATCTGCAATTTCAAAATAATTATCAGGATCGATATAAAATGCAGCATTTCCACAAACTTCACTCAGACTTGAATTGCTGGCAGCCAAAACAGGGCAGCCGCAAGCCATAGCTTCAACAGGCGGCAAGCCAAATCCTTCGTACAAGGAAGGATAAACAAATAGTTGGGCATTATTCAACAAATGACATTTTTCACTATCCGAGATATTTTCTCTGAAAATTATTTCGGAAATGGTTTGTGCATTAAGTCCAGCAAGTTTCATTTCTTGTTGTAAGGCTTTCTCACTATCCCCAACTATAACAAGCTTTTGTTTAATCTTTTGTGAAAGCAATTCAAACGCCTTCAAGATAGCAAAAATATTTTTCATTTTACTTATTCTACCAATGTAGAGAATATAATCACCAATTGAATTAGAAGTTAATTTTTCTTTCTCACCTTCAAAAGTTTCAGATCCATTATAAATTACTTTTATTCTGCTGTCAGGTATTTTATAGATTTTTTGTATTTGTTCTTTTGAATGATTGGATGGTGTGAGGATAAATTTTGCAAACTTTAAACCGAATTTCAAAATCAATTTGAAATATGGATACTGTTTTTTATGATACTCTTTAAATAATAATGGAATTACATCGTGAATAGTAACAACCTGGTTTGAGCGGAAGAAATTAATTTCTAACTGGCTGGTGTTATAAACCAAAAACTTTCTGTGCTTGATTGATAGAATATTTGAAAAAATCAATCTCATCAAATGCCCTTTAAATTTTCTGTCCGGAGATATTTTTTCCGATACCCATTTAACCTTAAAATTTTCTGGAAAATGAATTTCACTTACGTGTGAGGAACAACTTTTATTTAGATATACTACGAATTTTAAATCGGTATGCAGTTCTGTTAATCCCTTAATTATCTTTAAAGAATATACACCAATTCCATGAAACTTATAACCTATATTGGTTGCATTAATGATAATTGTATTTGCTGGATCAAGCGAAAATTTTTTCATAATACATTTTACATTGAATTAACTAATTTCAGGTGATTCTCTAAACCTCTGTAGGCATTCGCGACTTCCTGCGGATGGCCGTCCATTTGAATCATTCCGTTTTCCATCCAGATGAGTCTGTTGCATTGCGCAACCAAAAAATCCAGATTGTGTGCAACAAAAACAGTTGTAACTCCTTTTGACATTAATTTCTGCATTCTCGCAATACATTTACGCATAAAAAATTCATCGCCCACTCCAAACACTTCATCAATAAGCAGGACCTCAGGATTGATATCAGTTGCAATTGAAAAAGCGAGTCGTGCGTACATCCCGGATGAATAGCTCTTAACAGGTTCATCAATAAAATCACCCAGCTCAGAAAAATCGATTATACTATTTATCATTCCATCAATTTCCTTTATTGAATAGCCCAGTAAAATCCCAGCCAGATAACAATTCTCCCTACCCGACAATTCTGGTTGAAATCCAATGCCTAATTCAAGTAAAGGCATAATGTGCTTGCTTTCATTCCTGGTAAATTTTCCTTTTGTCGGTGTAATAACCTTTGACAATACACGCAGAAGTGTGGATTTACCAGCACCGTTTTTTCCAATGACTCCAACGTGTTCACCTTCATCAATATTTAAGCTGACACTGTTTAAAGCTTTTATTGTTTTCCTTCTTTTTCCAATTAGTAGTGAACCGACTGCTTCTCGTAAGCTTCGCTGAATAAAAGAGTGTCTGTAAAATTCAACTTCAATATTTTTAAGTTCAAAGACAGGAATGTTTTTCATGTTAGAGATAATAATAAAATTTTGATTTGAATTTGTTTATTAGAAATATGCCAATAATTAAAGTGAACAGTGCAATGCTGAGCGATATAATCCAATCATTGAGTGCCGGCCATGTTCCATTATAAATTGGCTTTTGAAATAATGCCGACAAATAAGTAAAAGGATGCAAGCTCATTAAACTTGCTTGTAAGGAATCAGATTCAAAAATTTCTTTGTTAAACAAAATAGGTGAAGTAAAAAAAACTAACATCAATACCAATTGAACAAAGGGTTTTACATCTCGGAAAAATGTAAACAGCACAGAGCAGATTAAACCTGTACCTATTCCCAATAATGCCCATGGAATTATTGAAAGAGGAAGTATTATCAAATGAATAGTCCATTCCTCTTTTAGAAATGCAAATAATAAAAACGCGACTATAAAAGAGAATAGAAATTCCAGGCTGGAAATGAACCATCGGTTGATTGGAAATGCAATTGCTGAGATGTGCATCTTTTTCAATAACCATTCACCGCCTACAATTGATTCCATCATTGAGTTAACCACTTTTTCATAGTATCTCCAGGGAACCAGTGCGCTGAAAAGAAAAACCGCATAGTCACTTATATTCATCCTGTTAACTACAGAAAAGACGAGACTAAGAATTACAAGAAAAAGTGCCGGTTCAAGAAAGTTCCAAAGAAAACCTAATGCAGTGAAGCGGTATTTTAATTTTAACTGACTCTTAGCGTAATACCATGCAAAGAGCAGGGAGCGACGATCAATGCTTTGTTTTAATATCATAATTAGTTAACTGCTTCGTTTGTTATTAATTCACCCTTTTTTATTTGTTCATTTTTTTTGACAATTGAAATTGTGCTTTTAAGAGAAATGTTTTTTACTTTTAAGTGCTGTGTCAGTGATTTACCAAGAATTGCGTATGAATAATCATCATCAATTGTTAGAGTAATAACTTTCTCAATCTCGTAATTTCCTGCAATCAAAACATCTTCTTCATAAACACACTCAACACTCTGCGAATCTAAAACAGGGTAACGATGAATCCGCAATTGAATTAAATATTGTTCTTCAGTGTCATCAAATTTCATCCTGATTATAAATTTTCGTCTTCCCTTTCCAAACCAGAAATAGTCTGTATGAAAAATTGTATCCGAGTTATAATGATTTTTATTATCGTTCTGAAAATAATTTGCGTGATCCTGGTAAAAGTGCGACAAACCATCTGGCAAAGAGGAAAAGGGATTAATCGATATCTCAGTTGTATTAATCGACTCGCTAAATCTTTGCACACCTTCGTTCAAATAGTTCGAAGTTGAATCAAAACCGTTGAAGATCACCTGGCTTTTCGGTCTGCTTAAAGCTTGTTTTCTTAAGACGAATTGAATTGATGTAAATGGATACTTTCCCCTTATAAGCATTAAATGAGGAAATTGCTTTAAAAGATTTTCGCTTAAAGTTTTTCCATTTTCAAAACATAAATTGTGTATGTTTGATGGAAACGGAAGATTCGCGATGTGCTTGCTAATAGTAATATTTGGATCACTTTCAGGAGTAAGCCTGATTTGTCGAATTATGTCGTTTAAATACGTAGACGAAAAAATATAATTGTTAGGGTCTTTGATGGTTTTATCACTAAGACATAATTCTGTAGTAAATACATAGATTCCGCGATCTTTCAAACACCTGTACACTTCATTAAAATGCTGAATGAAGTCCTCAAAATCTCCTATGTGTTCAACTGCGCAGGAGGAGTAGCAAAAATCGAATGTGCTATCTTCAAAATCCAGATTTCGCATATCCATTCTTAATGCCTTAATTTTACTTTCATCATAATCGAATGGCTTGCTTATTTTAATAAACTCATCCGGATTAGCAGTACGTGCGCAATCCCAACTTGTGCTGTCATCATACAAGTCAGTCACGTACAGTTTCTTTATATGATTGGAAATGGAATACAATACTCTTTCATTTCCGCCACCCAAGGATAATCCAATTTTATCATCTCGTAAAAAACCTAACTTCTTAAGTGTTAGAAATATCATTGCAAACTCCCACTGTTTTCTGTGGAAGCGTGCTGTTTCGCGAAGTTCTTTTTCTACAGCGGATTTAAATTCCGGATCGAACCAATCTGCAGCATCGCATATTTTACTAATTTCTCTCATTATTCACTCCATTTAGTTTCATTTCTACTTCGTAAATTATTTTTTGAATAGATATACTTTCCATACAAGCACTGTGTCTCATCCCTGTAAGCTTACATGGTATATCTTCATTTCTCCAGCATGGCAGACATCCAAGTTGCTTTCTGACATCGATGTAAGTACAATTAGGATAATGTTTTGTGCGGACTTTCCCATCAATTGGTCCAAATAATCCAATTGATGGTAAATCAAATGCAGCGGCAAAATGTATGAAGGCAGAATCCGGTGCAATAATCAAATTACATTTTGATGCAAGCGCAAACGCTTCTCTAATTGGAAAAGAATCAATCTTAATAGCATTTTCAAAATTAAAACCAGCTATACGACAGTTATCAAATAATAATACTGAATATTTTTTCGAAATTTTCTCTACAAGTTTTTCAATTAAAGGATAATCCCTGTAACTTTCATCGGTATGCAATTGAATACCAACTACTTTTTGGGAATTAAGTTGCATTCTGTCCCAAAAATCATTTACAAATTCAACTTCTATGTCCGAAAGAGAATATACTGGTTTATGATCCATTGCAAAAAGTCTTAATCCTTTTATGCCAAGACCGCGCGCAAAAAGCTCTGTCCTATTTTTTTTGATTTTTGGTGCTCTGCGACTTTCTGCCCTGGAAGCAGGGCAATCTGTAAAGTTAAACCATTTAGAATAGAATAGATGAGAAAGAGTATCTTCCTCTATATCAATCAGTTTGACATCCGTATTGTTTTTAAAAATAGAAAAGTATCTTTTAGGAATGGCCAGATGTATTTCTTTATTGGCATATTTTTTTTTCAGGGCGCGAATTCCCGGAGTCATCATAAGCAAATCACCTGCCCCACCCATTGCACGTGTAATTAGAATATTTTTAGATTTTTTGTTTTGAGTTCTGTAATTATTCTTTACTAAAGCTGAATCATTAAAGATTAAACCAGGATAATTTTGCCAATCAGTTTTTTGATGTAAACGAAGATTTTCAGTGGGCAAGCAATAGTTAAATAAGTACATCAATCCCAGTAAAATTTTCAATGCCGTTTTATTAATAAAACCAAGCTTTATGCGATGAAAATTGGGCAGCTTAAAATAAATCCAATGTAATAAATAGATTAGCTTATTTATAAGCGATACTTTTTTGTTGAAAATTATTCTTACAGATTTTCTAAATGTTAATCGTAATTGATCGTAGAATTTCCGCCTGATTTGCTCATCCTGATAAAAATAGGTTAAACCTAAAAACAGTAAAATCTTATAATTCTCAGTGTCCCCTTTTTGGATTGAATATTGGCTTAACGAAAAAAATATTCGTGGTATCTGATTTTTATCGATTAAAAAGTAAGGGTGAGTTGCAAGCTTTTCAAGTTTATCAATGGACTCTTTTATATTTCCCCTTTTACTTAATATCAGAGCAATTTTATTAATGCCTTCAACTCTTAAATTCGGAAATTTATTAACCCCTAAATCAAACATCGAATCAAGATATGACAAAGCTTCATCCAATTCCCCTGCTTCAATTATCTCCTCACTAACATATATTATTGACTGGAATAGCTCTCTCGGATAATTTTTATTCTTTTTACAAAATTCTAAAAACTGGTCGAGAACTGATTTAATAAAATCAATTTCATTTGCAATAGACGAGTGATTCTGTACCATTCTAAATTTTCTTATTCGTTCTATACTCCCCCAGATAGCCTGATGTAAAACTCCCTTATCTGAATATGCCACTCTTTCGCTGGGAGATATTTGTCTGAATAAGGCAGAGACCAGCTCATGCTGACCGGTATAAGCCATGTATTTAAGTTCATCAATAGTTACGCCTGCTTTTGCAGGTCCTTCGATCTTTAATAATGTCTGTTCGGATGAATTCATAAACTTTCTTTTATTAATTCACTCATCTCTGGTAACAAATTTCAAGCTTAGATTTTTCACGATTTGCCATATCTTTTATTTCCGAATATCGTTCTCCTGAAAAACCTGGTGGAGGTGGTAACTCAAAACTTTTACACAACTCAATGGCTTCCGGATATTTTCCAATTGCAATCTGGCAATGTAATTCTCTAAATCTACTTTCAGGATTCAGTTCATCGGATAAAGAAGATACTGCTTTATATATTTTTATAGCATCTAAAAATTTATTATCAGACTCCAGTGTAACGGCAAACCAGTAAAGTGCATCGTTATAAATTGAATTAAATATGCCTTCAGAATGTCCGATCTCAATAGCTCTGCTAAAAGCATTAAGTGCTTCAGAATTTTCTTCCAGATGTCTTAAAATCCAGCCAGCTCTAAAATATGCATTCATTCTGCAAACGACATCACTAGCCAGCTTTGCTGCAAGTAAGTAATAGGAGACGGATCTTCTTTTATCTGAAGTGTTAATATTTTCTATGCACCAGGCACAATGAAATAACAAATCACCGAGGTCATTTTTCCTCTCATTTAAACATTCCTTAAAAAGTGAATATGCAGGTAAAAAGTATCCGCTATTCTCAAAATTTAATGCAAGTTCATATTTTGATTTTAGTCCGTTCATTTTCTATTCAAATATAAAATTTGATGTATTAGCCCTATTTGGGGAAAATTGCACTCAGCAAAAGCATTTCAATTTCAATATTATAGTGTTTCAACACATAAAAAGGTGACACTGATAAAGGCTGATTTTGACTAATTTTTAATTATTAATAGGCTAAAAATCGGTGGGTAGAGGTTCAGCTGAATATTTTTTTTCTTTTTGAAATTAATGAAAAGGAAATCCCGATAATAATTAAGCCAAGAATATAGTAAACAAAAACATTTGTTGAAGAATACTCAAATTCAATTGCCGAAGAATTGCCTGATAAAACAAATGCCGACCAGTAGTAAGGATTTGCCGAATAGTTTTTTATAAAATCTAACTTTGCTCTTCTCAAAGCTTCTGATTTTGAATTTCCTTCGTTCAGATATTTATAAAACTCCTTCATAAAGTACGATGTGTATTTATCACTTACATCCCATAATGAAACCAAAACACTTTTGCTGCCAGCTTCAAAAAATGCTTTCTGCATTCCAATAATTCCTTCTGCTTCATCTACTCTTCCCAATCCAGAGCGGCATGAACTTAATACAACTAATTCGCTATTCAGATTAAGCTGCACTATTTCACCAAGCTCAAGAAATCCATCATCAAGCCCATCCTCTTGAGGAGAAAATAGAATCAGTGGTTGATCCTTTAGAAGAAATGAATGGCTGGAAATATGAACAACATTGCTTAAGGGTGCGTTCTTTTTAAAATTACTTTCGGTTGCATCCTCTGAAAGTAAAACAACATTATCCGCAATTGTTCCATCAATACTATTAATTTCTTCCTTTGAATACTCGAGTGGAAACAATCTGATATTTCTTGCTTGTGTTGGATTATCTATTACCAAGCCACCTCTGACGCTTAATGTGAATTCTGAATTATTAATAAACGGATCACCTATCAGAAGATTTTGTTTATTTTTTTGCAGAACTCTGTTCTTCTGAATTTGATATATTGAAAGCGACGGAGTATATGAAATCTGGAAATCTTCAATCAGAAAACTTTTATTAGCATAGTAATATGGGCTCGCACCTTGAGTCCATTCCGTTACTAATAACTCGGTTGGCAATTTAACCAGTTCAGATGGAAAACTAAATATCAATTTTGATTCTTTAGGTATAGAATCCAGAAGTTCTTTAAACAAAAGCTTATACAATTTGTTGGCAGCAAAAGCGTTAAATGAAAACAAATCTTCATTTATATATATTTCTTCATTTTCCAATCCTGAATTATAAATCGGCGAAACTGCTTTTAAGAGTGAAAAAAGGTTATCACGCTTAATATTCATAGTTCTTGAAACAAAATTTTTTGAATTTAGCTTAAATATCGTTATGTAATTATCAGCGACATAGGCTGAAATTAAATATTCTTCATCGTTTAATTCTTTCTGTAATTTATCTATAGTTTTTGAATCATCAATAATTAAATTTTCGGCAACACCTTTGTATTTTTGATTTACTTCAATTTTTATTCTATTTAAAACCTGATTTAAAGAATCGGTTTCTTTCCGGTTGTACAATCCCGACTTTAACATCCACTCGATATCAATAAGCTGATTGTAGTCAGATTCAGTTTCGAGAATCGAAATCAATTTTAATTTTTCAAGATTTGTTTTAGTATTACGAGAACGCGATTTCTCAATAATCATAAAAGCTTCTTTGGGATTATCCTGCATTAAATAAAATTCTGTAAGAGAATTATAAATGTTGTTAACTCCTGAAAAATGTGCTATTTGAATTTCCTGGTTTAGAGATAAAGGAAATGAAATTTTTTCTATTAAATCTATTGTTCTCAGATACCATTTTTTAGCTTCTTCATACTCCCGTTCTTGCTCAAAGTTTTGTGCCAGATGATAACCAGCTTCTATTTGTGTATTAAGATCGTGAACACCTTCACTTAATTGAAATGAACTTCTAAATTTTTCTCTGGCTTGTTCATTTTTATTTCCGGATTCATATATTTTCCCCCAGTATAAATCCTGTAAAGCTAAGATTTGTGTAAGTTCGTAGGTCAATGCAGGTTTTTGTGCAAGAGTTAAATATTTTGCAGCTTGGGTAAAATTATTTTGGTTATAGAAATTATTAGCGAGCTCCGTTTTAAGTACGATTGAATTATATATATCACCTGACTCATCTGCTAGCTCTATTCCTTTAATGAGATAATTTTCTGCCTGTTTAAAACTATCTATTGAAGTTAAAACTGTTCCTATCATTGAGTAAAGATTTATTAATTCAAAGGGCATTTCGTCATTAATGATTCTCGACTCAGCTTTCTTTAATATTTCTATTGAATTCGCAGGACGATTGATGTTATAAAAGAGTGCACCTATTCCACCTTCAATTTTAACTAGTGAAGAAATATCTTTTATTGAATCAGCAATTTCCTTTGCACGGTTATAAAAATGAAGCGCTTTCGAATAGTTGGACTCATTAGAATAAACATCTGCAATGCCTGTAAGATTCAAAATTTGCCCCAGCTTATTTTCTGCGGCATAATTTAATCCTTCTTTATAGTACTTCAGGGCAGATTTGTAATTTGAAATTTGAAGATAAATTGAACCGATATTACTTGAAAGATATGAGAGACGCTCATGGTTTTTTAATGATTTATAGAGTAAATATCCTTTTTCATAGTTTTTTCGGGCTTCAATTAAATTGTTTGTATAAGTAAAAGATACACCCAATTCGGAATACAGAAATGCCAGCAATTCGTTATTTTCAATCTTCTCGGCCATCGTAATTGCTTTTTTAAAATCATCTCTTGCATCAGCAACCTCACCGTACAAATCTTTTATAATCGCAAGATTTGCAATTGCTTTTATTTCCTCTGCTCTGTTTTTATTTACCTGAGCCACTTTCAATCCTAATTCGTACTCTTGCATTGCCCGATCATATGCTCCTGATAAATAAAATAACGTACCTCTTAAGTTTATTATCTTTGCTAAGAATGACTCATTCTTTAAAGTTAGGTTCTCAGATTCGAAAAGTATCTCTAAAGATTTTTCATAATCCCCGGTTATGCGATACATATAAGCTAATCCAAAATATATCTCTTTAGAAGTAAATCCTTTATCAACTAAACTTTGTAATGTTTTTATTGATTCGGTTGAGTAACCTTTCTGATATTCAATTAATCCAGCTAAATAAATGTAGAAAAAATTATCTGGCCCTTTTTTATTCTCAATCCATTGCAAGATTTTATCCAATTTACCTGTGATTTTTCCCAGCTCTGCCAGTTCCTCATAATAGTATAAATATTTAATGGATTGGTTCAGCAGGGAGAATAGCAGATTGAATGATTTATCAAAATCTCCTTTTCTTTTATTTAGCAATGCTTGCAGATATTCTCTTTCAAAACCAGGATTAAGTGATTCTAATTCCGATTCAATTTTATTCTCATCTATTACTTCATTAAGTATTTGATGTTTGTAGCTTCTAAATTCCTCTGAAAATTTACTTTCATCAAAAGGTATAAAAACACTTTCTTGAGGTGCAATATTGATCTTATTTTGAGGAGGAGTGTGCCAGAAGGGATTAGATAGTTCTATTAATCCTGTTACGGCTAAAAATAAAATAGCAATTAAAATAGATAATTCTTTTATTAGAAACATTTATCAATTCATCTCCAGTTGTTTAATCAGTTCATTTGCTTCATTAAAAAATCTTCCTTTACCATCAATCACTTCCTGAAAGCTCGAGTGTGCGGAATTCAAATTATTATTTAACAAGTACGCTCGACCAAGATAATAATAAGAATCAAGCTTCAGGCTTTCATAATCACCTGAATTGTTTTTCTCAATCGATGTTCTCAGATTTTTTATAGCATGATTTACTTTATCTCTGTCATAGGATTTAAAGAGGCCTATAAAACCTGATTCTGCATCTTTCAAATAGGTAATTCCAATAATATAATACGAATAGAATATTGATTGTTCATTTGTATGTTGGGCTATATCTTCGAAAAAAAATTCAATTGCATTTTGGTATTCACTATTATCAAGTGCATTCAATCCTTGCTGAAACAAAACAGATGTTCTACCCCTGGTTTTATTAATACTATCATCATTTTCATTGAAAATATTTTTATTGTAATCAGGAGTCAATGATGAAGAGATGATGAATAATCCAAAATAGCCTACAATCAATAAAACAAATGTTGCGAACGCATATTTAAAAGTTGAATATTTATTAAAAATAAAACTTAGTAAACCCTTATCATCAGCAATAGCAACTTTTACATCATTTTTAAACGTTTTATCAACATGCTCTTTAACATCATTATAATTATCGAGCAACATATCATAATCATCTTTACATATAGAACACTTTTCCAAATGCAATTTGATTTTTTGTTTTATTAATGGGATTATTTTGCTTTCAGGTTCATCACCCATTTCAAATAAAATGAAATCAGAAAGCAGGTCTGTGGGGATATGTTCATTTATGGAAAGATTTTTATCCAACACATTATAAACCTGAATAAAAGCTCTAATTTCAGAATCAGACTCAGCAAATTGTTCCAGATATTGCTTTTCTGTTTCTTTAAGGTTTTTCTTTTTGAGAAGTTCTAATATTTTATCAAATTTATCCATCGCTACCACTTTTAATTGTTAATCAACCGTTTAGTGTGTTAGACAATATTTTCGTGACATTCAATCGAGTTTTTCTTTTAACTCAAGAAGCGTTCGATAAAACATTTTTTTAACTGCTGCCTCATTTTTATTAAGTTTCTCCGCAATTTCATTGAATTTTAATTCGCCCCAGAATCTCAACTTGACAATCTCTTGTTTTTCTTCACTTAGGGTATTAAGTAACGAAAGCACAGTCTCAGCATCAATCATAATTGAACTTCCATCGACCTTTTCATTTGATGAAATATTTTCAGTCAGCTGGGATGAAGCTTTTCTTTTACTCTTTTTGTACCAGCGGACAAAGTTTAGGAACAAAACTCGGCGCAGCCACTTTTCCAGTTCTTCTATGTTCTGATACTGTTCCGCAAAAGTTAAATACACGCTTTGAGTAAGGTCTTCAGCATCATCTATATTTTTTAATCTTCGCTGCTGGTATTTTGAATGGTAATAAGAATAGGATATCTCCCTTACAAAACCGGATAACTTTGCAAAAGAATTAGTATCTCCTTCTTTTGATTTTTTAAGAAGAGAATCGAGTTCCAAAGCGGAGATGTTTAGATAATCTATCTTTTTCTCACTTTATTTTTGTCACGAAATTACTAAACTTAACACTAAGTTAAAAAATCCACTTTTTCTTTATGAAATTAAAAATAACGATTTTTATAATATTGATAACCTCTCTACTCTGGGCTCAACCGGAGCTGGATATAAAACCAAACAGGATTGAATTTGAAGATCTTTTTAACAGATTTGACTATGCATTTCTAATTAATAAAGGAGATCAACTCCTGACTATCGATAGCCTGGAATTCAAGGATGAGATGTATTTAATTGATTTTGAAGATAACTCAGAATTGCCATTTACAATTTTACCTGATGACTCGGTCAGAATGAATGTTACTCTATCCGGATTTTATAATGTAACTATATCTGATACCTCTGATACAATTTTTGTTTATAATAATGGAATAAATAGCCCGGAACCCCTAAGAGTTAAAATTGATTTTTTTGAGGATGAATTTGGCGAATTTAATGGTATCGTAAGAGATAGTCTTACACTGCTTGACAGCACGTATATTTATTTTTTCTACCAGGGCATTTATTTACTCGATACTGCAATGACCGATGCTTCAGGATTTTATCAAATTACTTTGCCGGAAGGTGATTATACAGTAGCAGCTGAGAAAGAAGGATATTATGTTCTCTTTCACGATAGCACCTACGATCCGTTTTTTGCGGAAATCGTTAAACTGGACTCCGGTGAGGTTGAGACGATTAATTTCAATCTCAAATCAATAGATAATTTTAATCTTTCTGTCTCAGGAACTATAATTGATTCAACAGGCATCAATAATATCGAAAAAGGTATTGTAATAATCAGAAAAGGAACACATGTGCCGGCTCCACTCGAAAAGGGAAATTCACTAGTTGCTGATACAATTAATACGTTTGCGGGATTAATTAAACCGGATGGCAGTTATACTTTATATACACAGTCTTCTGACTATTTTTATTACCTTCAGGCTTATACAAATAATTATCTGCCCGGGTATTATAATGAAGAAGGTATTGCATCTGTATTCTGGCAAAATGCTGATTCCATCATAATTGATGGTAACATTATTGATAAAAATATTTTACTATTAAGAGATTCCTCACACGGTGCAGGAAGTGTCGGAGGTTTAATCACATTTTCTAATCCGGAAGATGAGCAGAATTTTGAAGGTATTACAATTCTTGCAAAAAATATTAATAACGGAGCTTTGTATTCATACAATTTTGGAAAGGAATTAGGAGATTATAAAGTAACCAACATTCCATACGGTACTTATGAATTGGTTGCACAAAAAGTTGGTTTAGAAAATGCAACAAGCCAAACGGTTACAATTGATCCGATTAATAATCAAATTACGGGTATTAACATAAACTTTTTGCTATCGGAAGTTGAAGATGAATATTTTGTTCCAGCTGAAATAGTATTGTATCAGAATTATCCGAATCCGTTTAATCCTTTAACAACAATTACTTTTTACATTACTGAATCAAGAAAAGTAGAACTGACTGTATCCAATATCATCGGAGAAACAGTGGCGGTTTTAATTGATGATTATCTTGCTTCTGGCGAATATAGAATTAAATTTTATGCATCTGGAATCCCAAGTGGTATTTATTTCTATACTCTTCGTTCAGGTAATTATATAAAAACGAATAAAATGATCCTTCTTAAGTAAGCCTAGCTACTTAAAGGCGACGCATTCTCAAATTTATACCTTCAATTTTGATTCTCTGATAATTCAAGTTTTCAATCCAAATTTAACAAAAACAGTAATGTCCCATTACTTAACCTCAAGAAACTATAATCAAGTAACAAGTAACTTCTTGATTAAATAATAAAAAAGGAGAATAAATGAAAGCGCTGAAAAGAGAGAAAGCTATTCAAATTTTAACTTCCTTATTGGTCTTCTTCGCATTCACGATAATGGGTTGCGATAACTCGACTGAGGTTCAATCAAACGAAGTTTCAACATCTTTTTTCAGTGAGGGCAAATTTAATAAGGTTCAGAATAACTCGCTTATATTGAATGAGATTAAGCTCCTCATACGAAATCTTAAATTAGATCGCATCGAAGACAATGGATCATCAGATATTAACCTTGGACCATTTGTAATACATCTGAATCCCGATGGCTTTAATACGGGTGTGCAAGTAGACGAGATGCCCCAAGGTTCTTATAAACGAGTGAAGTTTGAAGTGCATAAATTGGAAGATCATGAAGTTCCACCTGATCCTGAATTCAGAGAAGGGGAAAGTGGTTCAGATCGCTTTTCAGCAATTATAAAGGGTAGTTATAATAACAGACTATTTGTTTATAAGTCACAACGAACCACATATCAGGAAATTGAGTTTACTTCGCCTCTAATTATTGACGGTATTACATCTGTTAATTTCACAATTAAAGTAAACCCATATTCTTGGTTTTATGAAAATGGAAATTACCTTGATCCATTGGATGATGCAAACAGAAGTGAAATTGAAATGAATATTGAACATTCATTTAAGGATGCTTATAAAGATAATAACAAAGACGGATTGCCCGATTAACACGATAATAAACTTGAAAAAAGCTAATATAATTAACAAATTTTTGTTCTGCTAAATAATATTCATTATTGGGTGGTGGATTATATATATTAAAAAGGCGGTAAAAATCTTAACTGCCCTTTTCGTTTTATCGATTCCGTTCTTCAAAATAGTTATTTCAAGTACGGTTGGGAATCAATTTCTTATTTATTTTTAGATATATATTAATAAATATATATCAATTTTGAAGCAAACTGTATCAAAATCAGTAAAACAGGGATTAAAGACTACCCTGGTTGGAATTTTGGTAAGCTTATTTTTAGCAGCGATCAAAATTTTCACCGGGATTGTTGGTAATTCTTATGCTTTGATCGCTGATGGAATTGAATCACTTACAGACATCTTCACCTCGTCAATTGTACTAACAGGTTTATATATTGCATCAAAACCTGCCGATGCAAATCACCCATACGGACACGGCAAAGCTGAACCATTTGCAGGAGTAGCCGTTTCACTTGGAATTTTTCTTGCGGCTATGATAATAGTTGTACAAAGTATTTATGAAATCATAACCCCTCACCACGCGCCGGCACCATTTACTTTAATTGTACTGGTACTTGTAATAATTACTAAAGAAATTCTGTTCAGGTTTGTAATTAAAGTTGGGAAAGATGTGAACAGTATTGCAGTAAAAAACGATGCGTGGCATCATAGAAGCGATGCCATTACATCCGCTGCAGCTTTCATTGGCATATCAATTTCTCTTATCGGGGGTAACGGCTATGAATCAGCCGACGATTTCGCTGCACTTTTTGCTTCTGTCATAATCATAATTAATGCCTACAGAATATTTAAACCCGCTCTCTACGAATTGCTTGATACGGCACCACCGGATCATATTATTCAGAAAGTAAGAAATGTGGCTGATCGGGTAGAGAACGTAAGGGGAATTGAAAAATGTTTTGTACGAAAAATGGGATTTGAATATTTTGTTGATATTCACGTGCTTGTAAACGGAAACCTCCCGGTTCATAAAGGACATGAGATAGCACATCGGGTCAAGGATGAATTGATGACCGAATATTCAAATATAAGCGATGTTCTAGTTCACATTGAACCATTTTTTGAGAAATGATCAATTAGATGGGATCAACAAAAAATATTATTATAAAAAACAGGATGAAAGAACTGCTGCCTTTTCTGAAGGAGGATTCATTTAAGGAAATTGATGATTTTTTTAATGCTTCTTTATTTCAAAAGATACCCAAAAATCAATTTATATCCATCGAAGGAAGCGCATGCAACTATTTTTCGTTTCTGTTAAAAGGAAAAATAAAAGTCTATAAAATAGGCGAATCGGGAAGAGAGATTACACTTTACCGAATATATGAAGGCGGATCCTGCATTCTGACCGCATCCTGTATTCTTACGAACAAGTCTTTTCCCGCAAT
>Ga0209536_100006504_pt1 | contig 17851 bp, 10 predicted proteins | sample DeeMarSeWOR28_12_FD_187461 | JGI IMG/M metagenome (GOLD analysis project Ga0209536, IMG submission 187461) | Marine sediment microbial communities from White Oak River estuary, North Carolina - WOR-2-8_12 (SPAdes) (version 2) | ecosystem: Environmental > Aquatic > Marine > Intertidal zone >... | reverse complement strand
GTCTGACGGCAACAAGCTGGTAAGTACAGGGCCCGCCGTGGACAACCGCGAGTGCGTGGCTCCGGTGGTCTCCAATGGACGCATCTTCTACACGTCACAAGCCGCTGGCGTTCAGATTTCCCAGGTATACGGGTCCGAGGCCGCATCGTTTTCGCCCTGGCGGCAGCCAGCCGCAAAGAACCGCTGAACTCAGGACGATCAGGCCGTATCAAGCCCATTGAGGCTGGTCCGGACGAAAACTTGCGCTTACGGCGCGGATCTGGTAAGCTGTCAGATGTCGCTGCTGATGACCATGCTCGTCGAGAAGACTGTATGGCTTGCGCGCCTTCTTGGCAATTCTCTGGATACACAAGAATTGTTGAATTAACATACGAATCGCCCGCCGCAGGACTGACTGATGGACACAGAAGGACGTTATCGCTCTACCCGGACTGCGACAACATTGCAGATATCAGCAAATCTCAATCATCGAACACTCCGACCTTCACTGTCCCCCCCACCGTTACCCATAGCAACAACTCATTCACCCTTTAAGGCACCACCGTTTCCAGCCGGCTTGCCCACAAGTGGCCCTGAGTCCAACAGCACGTTGATCTCGGGGCGCCGCAGCATTTTGTCGAGTTCTTTCAACTGTTTCTCTACCTCAGCGAGAGTGGCTGCATAGTAGAGTTCTGTGTGGAAGAAGAATCGTGCGGTCTCGGCGTCGACCACGTGTAACTGCCCCTGCTTGAGTTTGGGCATAAGGAGAGTTTTGCCAACCCTGAAGTTTGTCAGACGCATCTGGTCGATAGCGCCGTTCAGAGCCGCAACCTTCTTGAGCGCCAGCGCCCTGCGCAGACGTACGACATCGTCTTGTTCCTGGATTAGAATCGTGTGGCGCATTTGCCCTTCCGGCGTGGGCTGGTTCAGCTCCCACAGTTTCTCTTTCCATACGTCTCTATTTGGGCAGTCTATCAGCCTGATATCCGGAATGGGTTCGGTTCCCAGACGTCCTACCTCGAGCGATTCGCGGTCATAGTCGAACGTGATGGCCAGTGCCTTGTCGCCGAAGTCTTTCATTATCGCTGTATTCTCGTCAACCACGAGGGCTTCGAGCCATTTGACGTCATATCTGCCGACCTTAGGGTTCCCAAAGTAGATGATCTGGGACTGCTCGATATTGTCTGCGGTATTCAGGCGTTTGATCACTTCGTAGATCATACGCGTGACGAGTATTGACTCGCCCGGTATTTCATCCCGCACGAATGAACGGAATGGCTCGGTTTCAGCAAGGCGGAAGTTCTTCTGGGCCGCCTGCCGGGCCATTTTGCGATAATTCACAATGCGCCGGTTTTCCAGAAGGAATGACAAATCGAATACGTCCTCGCTGCGAATCCTGTAGGAATCACGGAACAGCTCATCTCCAAAGCTGTCGAAGTAATCCTCGTCCTGTGGATAGGACCTTCGCGCCTCTCTCGCTTCAGGAAGTACGTGAGGTGTCAGGACGATGATTACTTCGCGCTTCGAGTTGTCCTTCCTCTCGCCTCGGAACAGGATGCCGATCAGGGGGATGTCCCCGAGTAGCGGAATTTTTTCCTGCGTCAGCGTCTTGTCTCGTGCGACAAGACCGCCGATGATCAACGGCGTATTGTTGGGAATGCGGCCATAGGTCTGGACGCGGCGCGTGGAGATGGTAGGTGCCTCAGCAAGTACCGTCTCGCCGTCGGTCGCCCGAATCTGTAACTGCTCGCCGGGGACCTCCGCCGATACGATGGTGTCGATGAGCATGCTGACTTCGCTACCGCTTTCATTGATGCGAGGCCGTATATTTAACAGAATGCCCGTGGGCAGATAATCGAAATCGAAGCTGACTTTGTTGCTGAATCCCGATAATCCTTCACGGCTGCTCGCGATGGGAACATCCCGTCCGACTCGGATCGTGGACTGTCGGTTGTTCAGCGTCAGTACGCTCGGACGCGACAAAATCTCAGCTTTCTTGGTGCGAATAAGAGCCCGGATTCTGGCTTCCCACGCATCCCAGTCAAATTCGCCGTCGAAAATATCATGGATAGAGAAGGAATCGAATGTAACATCCAGTGTGTCCGTCGAATTGCCGGGCGGCCATGCGGGACCGGCGTTTATCGTCAAAGGTGTCTTATCGAAATCCCATTCGATTCCCAATTCCCTCAGACCGTCCTCGCTGATCTCCAGCACCATAGCTTCAATGTAAATCTGCCTTGCCGGTCGGTCGATCAGTGTATCCACGGCTTGGCGCACCTCGCTGAACTGATCGGGATGGGCTGGATGAAAGATCACCAACAGTTGTGTCATCGGCGAGGCAATGGCGTTTTCGCTCAACTGCGAAGCGGCACCGGGCTCCATCGAAAGCATGCTTCCCACGACGGACGTAGTTGTTTTCGCACCTACCAGCCCCGTGAATTGCGAATCCGGATCGGCAATTTCCACTACAAGAGGAAGCGCGGCAAAGTCGATCTTCGTAGGAACCTCCGCCGCTTTGGCTACCGTAGTCACACCCAGTCCTTTGAGCACATCAAGAGCTGTTTTGGCGTCAACATAGCTGAGCTGTATGAGCTTTCTTTCCAAATCCCTGACCGTAAGATTGGCGCGCATCTCATTGAGCGAGGCAACGAGCGTGATGACCTGTGGCTCCACCGCCTTCAGATCCGGATTGGCCGACAGCTTCCCGTCATTACTGACCACCACGCCAAGTATCCAGAGCTTGGGTGGTTGCGACACAAATCGCCGATATCCGAATCTCAGCACGGCCACCCCGTCATCTACCGGTCGCGAAAGAGTTTGGCCACCGATGATGCGCGCCGAAGGTGCCGGCAGTGCCTCGCCTACAACATCCGGTGCAGGAGTGTAGCCAAACTCCGACTCCAGATGCATCGCCAGGTTTTCGCCGATTTCGGTCATTTCCGTTGTGCTTACCTTGGGCAAGGTCACCAGTACCGTTGTGTTCTGCGGCGGGTTTATACTCTTGATCATGTCCACGGCTTCGGCCGTACTGAGTTGGGTTAGTTTGCCGATATCTGCTTTGAGATTGTTCTGGGCAACTGCAGGCGACGCCTTTGATATACCCAAATTTTTGACATATAGCGATCCGGTCAGTCTATCCAACTCGTTCGGATCGCCGCCTGCGAGAATCGAACCGTCTGCAGCCCTTGGCTCTTCAAGCGTCATGTTTCCCGTAGTCTCTGCCTCCGCTGCACAACCCACAAAAGTCATCAAGAACAACAAACCTGTCGCCACGGCAAGCCCAAATCCTCTTCCAGCGGCTGTCGTTAATGCTACGTCCCATGAGTTTGTTATAGCTATAGAATATCTTCTGCTTCGCATCTTAGACATCTCCTGTGCATGTCTGGCGGAATTATTGCGTTTTTTATCAAACCACGAGAGCATCTGTCGTTGTATGCAGATCCTAACGATACCGCGGCACACCTTGCGGGTCAATCAGAATATCAAGGGACAAACCACCCCTCCCAGGACAGAAAGAGTCTTTCGGCCGTGGTCTGTATTTAGACTGTGGTAACCTTTGCGACTTTAAACAAGTCCATGAATTCAAAAAACGCTTGCAATCAATCACATGAGTCAGCATTATTATGCCTTGTTCAGTTTCCGTGAACTTTGGGGTGGTATGAAAGTGGCATCGATGATTGACTGCTCGGATCAGACTGTACAACAACAGAATTGGTGAGCTTTTTAATGGATGAGAATTTAGGAAGCTTGGTTGCTGGTTTCGGCCTCTGCTACGGAGGAGGCCGACTGCTTGGCATCCACCTGGGCAAGATGTCCAGTGCGAATTTTCAGAACCTGGTCCACCGCTATAGTAGAAATCCGTGGACTGCAGGGTGTTTGGGAATTGGCTTCAGCATGATCATAGGCAGGGCCTCCGTCCTCGCAATGATAATCGTCAGCTTGATAACTGCCGGATTGATGACCGTCGCACAAGCTTTTCCGATGGTCGTCTGGGGCAACGTTGGCGGTGTTCTGATCATCTATTTGGCTGTCATCAATGTTAGAGTGCTGGCATTCTTTCTTTTGGGCATAGCGGGTATAGCCTACGGCCTCGGGGGAAAATCAAAACACCAAGACCTATTTGGCAGCGCTTTTGCCATCGGCATGCTGATTCTCGGGGTCGTTCTGGTCAAGGGCAGCAATCTTGCTGATTCCAACGCAAGCTGGATCAATTGGCTTGTTGACATGATGGGCAGTAGTATCTGGCTTGCCTTCCTCCTCGGAATTGTGCTCAAGACGGTTTTGCAGTCCGGTTTTGTAATTGCTCTTCTGGAAATATCCTTGATACAGGCAGGACTAATAGACCTTGCGCAGGTTGTCGCCATATTCTTGGGAACTCGCGTCTCCACAAGCCTGTTTTCATGGATTCTGTCAACACCGTATCGTTCTGCCGGCAAGCAGCTGATGATGATCCAGGTCTTCTACAATCTCATTGGATCGGCAGTGTTTCTGGTGCTTCTGTATGTTGAGGAACTGTTTGGACTTCCGGCTCTGCAATGGAGCCTCAGGAAGATCAGTGCCGACACCTCAATACAGGTTGCATCCATGGCTCTTTTCTACTGCTGTGGCACAAGCATGGCTCTCACTCTCCTAAAAAACCCTCTCCTTGCACTGGTAGATCGTTTGTGGCAAGTATCTGACAAGTCTGAAATCGGAAATGTTCGATACATTAATCAGCAGGCTTTAGGGCACCCGGAGACAGCAATCGAATTGGCTGACAGGGAGCAATCTGGGTTCATGGACTACATGATACTTCAAATGGCTGAGATGCGCAAATATATGATGACAAAGACAGCGCAATCAGATTCTCCACGTTACCATAGAGCTTTTCAAAAAGTGGCCAAAGAGCTAAGTACCTTCCTGATCGATCTGGGCAATTGTCAGATTAGCACGGAGTCTTTCAAGCGGTTTCTCTTGATCCAGGAAAGACAGGGTATACTCACATCGCTGGAAAGTCATGTCTATCAATTTGCGTTTAAGGAAAGAAACACTGCAGCAGATCCGCAGATACAAGATACGGCCATGCGATTCATGGAGGCGCTCGATTTCATCCTCCTCACGGCTCAGAGCGTGTTCGAGACGCGATCTGCCAGTGAAAACGAAATCTTGTTGTCAATTACCGGGAAACGGACCACTCAGATAGATGATCTAAGAAAGAATATTCATTCCAAGTACAGCCAGTTGGACGAGGATCGCAGAGGCAAAGTGATGGACATGGCAATACTTTTTGAGAAGACGGTCTGGCTGGTTCATTTGATTGCTGAGTCGATAGGCCGTTATGAATTATCTGGAGGAGATACTGACCCCATCGTAGAAGAAGAGATGTGTGAGTGATAGTATTGAAAACCATCTCATTCTGAAGTTCCTGTGTAATTATACCCTTCAGGGTAGTAAATTCCCGCGAGCAAAACCATAACCTGTTATTTTAAGGGTACTTGCCCGCGCAGGAACGCGAAATTTCAATCAGGAGCACAATAATAACGCCTTCTCCACACCTCTTTGCCTCCTTATCAATTGAGCACCGGCGGATCGCTACTGAGATACCTGAGATATGGCTTCTTCAAGAGTCGGACAATACCAGTTCATCGTCATGAAGCCGCTTATCTCAAGAACCTCGTGGATTTGCTCGTTTGCATTGCACAGTGCCAGTTTTCCACCCTTCTGCATCAGCAACTTTGCCAGCTTCAGCAGGACACGCAAGCCTGCACTAGAGATATAGGTCGTCTTGGAACAATCAACCACCAGCTTGAAGCTCCCTTCATCGGTCTGGGCTGTAAGTTGAGTCTCTGCCTCCGGGGCCGTGGCTGCGTCGAGCCGCTCGCCAAGCATGGCAATTAAAACGTCGTCCTGCTTACTTATTGATACACTCATTTATGAATTCCCTATATCTTGCTCTTAAATCGACATGCGTGCCAAACACACTGCCGGTTGGGACCCAGCTATTGCCACCTCGCGTTCCGCCACGAACGAAGAGTTCGCAATCATCTTCGAGCCCGTAGCCAACCCTTGCAAGCAGAGTAGTTGTCGCGACCGTTTTGTCTTGGCGGCCGCTGTCACGTTCGACGTCATTCTTGCTGCAGGCGAATTCCGGCACGATGAGGAATTGCCCTTGCTCACATGTGGCGGTCGGAGGACCCATCCGGGTTAGCGCCTCCGCCAGGCCACACCAGAGAAATGTAACGAGGATTAGAAACGTCAGCTTTTTCATTTTCCACTCAATAGCCTGACTATCCCATATCACAGACAGTTTCCAGAACTATTCGACCAGAATCGCGCTTTGCTGGCCAGAATAAATTTGTGATTCTTGGGGCTACGTTCATATGCGCTTATACGTGGATTTTTATCCTGTGACACGCAAGGCTAGAATCGTTCGGTCATCGCTTTGTTCGGTACCCTTTGAGTAGTTGTATGCCTCTTCTGAAATCGATTGGATGAGAGCCTCTGGGCTCAGTGTTCGTCGCAATTGCAGGAAGGATTCGAATTGCTCTATCCCATATAGTCTGCCGTCGATGTCAGGATTTTCCACGATGCCGTCGGAGGCAAATAGAATCGTGTCGCCGGGTTCCAAGTCCACATATGTGATGATTATATCTACATACTCCTGAACGCCCATGATCAAATTACGTGCTTGACTGAGGGAGCGAATTGGACGGCCTTTACTGCTCGGGATGTGCCAAGGCTCGGGCTGATGCCCACAGTTAGCGTAATGGAGTCTGTTGGTCGTTCGGTCATAGATGGCAATGAATACCGCCGCGAAGCTACCTGTTGGGACCAGTCGTAGCAAATTGACGTTCATTTGTCTTGTCAGCCCTTCGAGTGTATCTTCCGCGTCCAACCATGCTTGAAAAGTTGTCTTCATGATTGCGGTAACAAACGCCGCCGCCATGCCATGACCGCTTACATCACTGAACAAGATGGCTACTTTGGAGCTGTCAAGCTCGGCAACATCGAAATAGTCGCCGCCGACCTCTTCGGCCGGCATGAAATATGCTCCCCATTGGATATGGTCCTGGAAAGGCATTCTGTCGAGAGTCGGCAAGAACGTCTCTTGTACGGCTCTGGCCCGTTCGATATCACCTTTTATTCGGTTCGTGTAATTGGTGAGCCGGCTGTATGCCTTGCCCAAGCGATAAGCCTTCTCCTCATTGTCATACTCCACGCTGCCGACGATCATAAACGACACATAGATCAGCATGAATAGTACTACTGAGCTGGAGATGATCAGAGTACAGAGAATGAAATGCCCTAGGATAGCTGCTAGAACCATGGCCGGTCCAGTCACAGCCAGTGTGAATATTGCAGCACACCGTGGAGCGGCGTGAAATAGCGTTCTGTGGTCATGAAATTTTGCGTTGCGCGCTTCGAACCAATGAACGATTCGACTGAACTCGAGGGTACAGTAAGTGTAGATAATCTTCAGTGTATGATCACAAACCGACGTCTGGGTACAGGCTATATGTACACCATGCGGACTGCTCAATTGACCTAAGACGCGAGATTGTCTACCAGGGCTCGAACCAATTGACTCCCGATAAGCGTAGAGCAAACAGATGACATCTTCGATCTGATTCCTTTCGAGCCGGGCGTCCAAGTGAATTGTCCGGATACCCAGAGACCATAAGAAACTCCACAATCGGGCATATTCGTTCAAGTCTTGATCCTTGAGCCTGTTGCCGATTCGTAGCGATTGAATCGTCCCTTCAGCCTGCAACTCGATGATAATCTCACTTTCATTCCGCTCGTTGGCGACCGGAGCGGCCTCGAACTCAAGCCAGCTGCCAAAACGGCGAATCTGTTCCCATAATTCCGTCCGTCGCAACCAGATTGAACGGTACCTGAGCCGGACAGAATCTGCCCAGCCCATGTTGGTACTGGTTGTCGTAGCCGATTTATCTTCCGATACGATGTCCGTTGCTCTCGCGACCTCTTTCAGGTTCTGAAAAGACTCAGAATTTGCCATGGTACCTTCCTTCATGCATAACCTGCCTCTTGAATATGCAGGAGGTATATTCTACTACCCGATTCTATTCTAATTCTATGTCATGCGGAGGATGCGTGTTCTACTCACGTACCCTTTGGAGTAAGCGTCTTCAAGAAGGGATGCCGCAGACTATTGCGGCCGAAGTTCCAAGACGCGTCAATTCTCTGTGCTGTTGCTAATTCCTTTAATTCACATCCTCTAAAGATGCATATTTGCCGGTTGGCGGACTGCGTCAGAATATGACGGGTAGCCACCAGGCCGGAACGGAACTCACTGGGGTAGAAGTCGCAAAGGTCAAGTTCTCGCTCTGAAGGATAGTGGAGGACGACCGAAGGCGCCTGGATGTTTTCGGCTATATAGTCCAATCCCCAACGCCGTATTACCTTCCTATACCTGAATATACCTTGTTCGCGGATTACCTGTGAATGGAAAAGTTCCGCTCCGACGGAATCGCCCTCGCCGGCTCCGCCGAAAGGGCGACAAACGGTGGTCCGGAGAACACGTGCTTTTGTCACGTCAGTGTTCTCCCACCAAGAACTAGCGCTGAATCCTGCGAGCCAGACTGAAGATGATTGGATTACAAGGTTGCAGTCTCGGGGACGAGTACTCTGGGAGTGTGTTAGTCTACGGGTGCTTGAAATCATACTGACTGATTCGTTTCTACGATTCACGAGGCCCACGTCAGGAAGTAAGTTCATTCTTGGAGACAGCGGTGCAAGCCAATGAGCAACGATAAGAAGATTGATTCTAACATAGACCGTTAGTATATCACGTCGGGAGCAAGTGAGAAAAGGTCTTTTCCAAGGATAGATGTCTCAAATCGCGTTTGCAGCGTGTGCCAAAAGTCGAAATTCGCCAGCCTATATCATGACATCGAGAGTGTACAAAGACCTCAAACAGTGTCGATACCAGTCTACATCAAATTTAGCCTCCGGAGCGTCTTCAAAAACGGACTAAACGACTGTCGATTCTTCGAACAAGCATTGTATTGAGAAACGGAAAACCAACTACTCTACAACGCGACCGGCTCGCAAAGGTTCTCTTCGCTTTTGCCTATCCGCCCGCAACTCTGACATCTGTAATGTGCGTCCTGGACCATCTCTCTATAGGCATCCTTGTGCTTTAAGTGGAAGCCTTCACACGTCAAGAAAGACAGTTGCTCACTATGTACGTCACGCCACAGCTTTCATTGTGTACCTTTGCCTCTTCTGCCGTTGCCCCAAGCTCCTTATCTTGTTATTCAAGACCTAACCAGTTGACCAGGATAACATAACCGGCGCTAAAGTGGTTCCGTTGTCAATTTTCTCTTGCTATAGGGGAGAAATTGAAAAGAAGAGGTTTCACAATCAATATGCTCTTCGAACATATGCTATTGCCGGCGGTTTGATGGCAGTGAATCCGACAAATTGCGGCTGGGAGATCATGCCTTGTGTGAAGTACTGCTATATCAAGAATCCCGCGACCAAGTACGTCTTTCTCGCCGAGTGCGATCCACGCGGTTTCATACCCTTCAGGGTAGTAGATTCTCGCGAGCAAAACCATAACCTGGCATTGTGAGGCTACTACCTATTGCACAAGTTGCCCGCGCAAGAGCGGGAATTCTAAGTCGGGAACATTGTATTGTGAAGCCGCTTACCCGCGCAAGAACGCGAATTTTCAATCAGGAACACTATACATTACAGATTCGGCCTGCTATCATGTTTCAGCAGATTCGCACTGAATAGAAAGGGGCAGAACGCGTGGGATTTGGTCATTCTGTATGGAGCCAGTCATGAAGAAAAGAGTGAATAAGTTCTTAATTGTCGTGCTGATGGCTTTGATCGGGAACGTTTCTGCAGATGGTGGACAAAAAGAAAATCCATTCACCGGAGGGTCACTCCCAGATGGATGGACATGGAAGCGGGCGAATCCGGAAGCATGGCGACTGCGAGACGGAGGGCTCGAGGTCAAAATTGAGCCCGGAAACATGTGGGGCAGTAAGAATGATGCCAAGAATGTGCTCTTGATCCCAATTGCTGAAGATCTGCAAGAATCTGGAGCAGATCTCCAAGCGACATTTGAAAATTCGCCCACGTGGCGGTGGGAGCAGGTTGATCTTGTCTGGTACTACCGCGACAGCCACATGGTAAAGATCGGATTGGAGCTCGTAGAGGGAAGAAACTCGGTGGTCATGGGACGCGAAGAGAATGATCGTACGCGCACAATTAAGATCATCCCCATAGAACAGGGCAGGGTCACGGTCCGGCTCAGGGTTACGGCCGGGCAGGTTCACGGATACTACCGTCTCGCCCCCGAGGACAAATGGACTGACGTTGGGATCTGTGAGGAACCGAGGCCGGCCGGAGGCAGCGACAAGGCCAAGGTGAGCATCCAGTGCTATCAGGGAGACCCGCAAAATCCGCACTGGGCGCGCATTACAGAGCTTAAGATTGACTCGGTCACTGCGACCAAGGCCCAACGCGATGCACGCATGCGGTGGTGGCGGGAGGGCCGTTTCGGCATGTTCGTTCACTGGGGACCTGTCAGTCTCAAAGGTACTGAAATCGGATGGTCGCGAGGAAAGCAGGTACCGACCGAACAGTATGATCTGCTGTACAAACAGTTCAATCCGACAGAGTTCGATGCCGAAGAATGGGTTGGTGTTGCCAAAGACGCCGGGATGAAGTACCTGGTCCTCACCTCCAAGCACCACGACGGATTCTGCCTGTGGCCTTCGAAGTACACGGACTATCATATTGGCAACACGCCGTTCAAACGCGATGTCATGAAGGAGCTCTCTGAGGCCTGCAGGGAAAACGGCATTCGATTCTGTACATACCATTCGATCTGCGACTGGTACCATCCGGACTACCCGCTGGGCAGCCCCGGCGGTCGTACGGTCAAGCCGACTCACAACATGCCGCGTTACTACCAGTACCTTAAGAACCAGACAAAGGAGATTGTGGACAACTACGGTCCGCTGGGGATCATGTGGTTTGACGGCGAGTGGGAAAAACCTTGGACTCGCGAGTACGGAAATGAATTGTACAGCTATCTCATGAAGATCCAGCCTAACCTGATAATCAACAATCGCGTGAGCAAGGGTAGGCATGGAATGGCGGGCACCACGAAGGAAGTCCACCTCAATTCAGGCGACTATGACACGCCGGAGCAGCAAATAGGAGGATTTAACCGTGAAAGGCCATGGGAAACCTGCATGACGATCTGTCGGCAGTGGGCATGGAAACCAAATGACCAGATGAAGTCCGCCACGGAATGCATCCAGACGCTGCTGCGCACAGTAGGTGGGGACGGCAACCTCTTGTTCAATGTCGGCCCGATGCCCGACGGTCGGATCGAGCCACGACAGGTAGAGAGGCTAAAGGAGATGGGCACATGGCTTAGGAAATATGGCGATGGCGTGTACGCCACTCGTGGTGGACCCCTCAAGCCGGGCAAGTGGGGCGCATCGACTTGCAGGGACAACAAGGTGTACCTTTACTTGATGAACTGGCGTGACGACGGCAATCTATTGCTCCCCGGAATCGGCCGCAAGATTATATCCTATCGCATCCTTAGCGCCGGAGAGGTTTTGGTGAAACAGAGCGGAGATGGCATCGAGATTCATCTTCAGTCATCCGATCGCGACAAGACTGCGACTGTTGTTGAACTGACAGTCGATGGCAAGGCGTTCAGCATCGACCCGGCGGAGGTAGCCGATCCCACGATCTGATCCTTCGAGGCTTCAAACGGCTGGGGTCTAGCCAGAGCTGCCCTTCTTTTTCGCACTGGTCATTGAAGACGATGTCAATACAATAAATCCTGCTTTCGACTCAAGATTTGACATTTCTTAGGACTAGATAGTGGGAGAATCAGTTTCTGTGGAGACATTTTGGTGTCAGATCCTTTCAAGGAAATTTGACGTTTTGTAGACCAAGGAATTGGATGGGTTTTGGGTGACATGTCACTCTCTCGCTGCTTCTGGTTGCGGCAGTTTTGCTCGCCACTTCTCGGCCTTTTCCGGCTTATCCCAGGTTTCGCGGTGGTCGATCAGATTATGTAGAATATTTGAGTCTTCGTTGCTTTTTCGGTACAATGGTGTGACGCAATTAAGACATCCCGAGCCGAGAACGAGCATGAGCGATGTCACACAAATTCTGAATGCGATTGAACAAGGTGATGCGAGGGCTGCAGATAAACTGTTGCCGTTAGTCTATGATGAACTACGTCGAGTCGCTGCTTGGAAAATGTCGCAGGAATCACCAGGCCAGACACTTCAGGCAACTGCTCTGGTCCACGAGGCCTACATTCGTTTGGTCGGGTTGGAACGGCAGAACTGGACAAGCCAGACACATTTCTTTGCCGCAGCGGCTGAAGCCATGCGGCGCATTCTCATCGATAGTGCACGTCGGAAACAGCGTCTCAAACGCGGAGGGAACCCACAGAAGGTCCAGCTCGAAGACACAGAGCTTACGATTCAAGGACCTTCGGATGACTTGATGGTATTGGATGAGGCCCTAGTGGAGCTCGGCCAAATCGACAAAGTCAAAGCAGATCTTGTGAAGCTTCGATATTTCGCTGGGCTTACCCTGGTGCAGGCCGCCAACATGCTCAATCTACCCGAAAGGACAGCCAGGAGACACTGGACCCATGCTCGAGCCTGGTTGTATCGACGAATTACCGGAGTTGCATAGCAGGCAGTGCTCTTCTTTGCTGTCGGAGGATTGTGATGTAGTTACGCGGCAATATCAGCCGGAGTATTTCGAGATTTCATCAATAATTTCTCATTTTTCATCAAATTCTTGGCCGGAACATGGTCTAAATAGCGCCATACTAAGTGGGGAGACCATGCGACACTGAAGAAGGCAATTAAGGAATGACGCTTATGACGGCAGAAGACTTCAAGAAGGTGGGGGACATCCTTCACAACGCTGTGGAGATGACAGATCCGACAAAACGAGCTGCCTATCTGAACAAGATCTGTGGAGATGATAAAGAGTTGCGTGCCGAAGTAGATGCCCTACTGAAGGCACATGACGAGGCAGGCGATTTTCTCAAAGTCCCAAATGTGACCCTGGATACATCTCCTTCGATCGAGAGCCCAGGGACCAAAATCGGCCACTACGAACTTCTGGAACTGATAGGCGAAGGTGGCATGGGTTTGGTCTATCTAGCTCAGCAGAAAGAGCCTGTCAAACGCAAAGTGGCGTTGAAGATCGTCAAGCTTGGCATGGATACAAGACAAGTTGTTGCCCGGTTCGAAGCCGAGCGCCAGACTTTGGCTCTGTTGGAGCACCCTAATATTGCCCATGTATTTGACGCGGGAACAACGGATAGTGGGCGACCATACTTCGTCATGGAATATGTTAAGGGCAGGTCCATCACCAGGTACTGCGATGATAAGAAACTATGCATTGAGAAAAGGCTTGAACTCTTCAGACAGGTCTGCGAAGGCATTCATCACGCACATCAAAAAGGAATCATACACCGAGACATCAAGCCATCGAACATTGTGGTGTCCGTTCAAGATGATAAATCAGTACCGAAGATTATCGACTTCGGCATAGCCAAAGCTATCACGCAACCCTTGACTGAGAAGACATCGTACACTGAGCACGGCCAATTACTTGGCACGCCAGAGTACATGAGTCCTGAGCAGGCCGATATGGCTTACCAGGACGTGGACACCCGCTCGGATATATACTCGTTGGGTGTCCTACTTTACGAGCTGCTGACAGGTGCGACGCCGTTCGACGCCAAAAGGCTTCGCGAAGGCGGAATTGACCATATTCAACAGGTAATCCGTGAAGAGGAGCCTAGAACACCAAGCGCTCGACTGACGAGTTTAGGCGACAAGGCCAAAGCAGTTGCGGAACGTCGCAGGACACAAATCATCACATTAACCAGACGTCTTCACAGAGAATTGGAGTGGATCCCCATGAAAGCGATGCGAAAAGATCGAACGAGAAGATATCGCTCAGCGTCCGAACTGGCCGACGATATCCAGAACTACCTTACTGGAACTCCCCTAATTGCTGGACCTGAGTCCACCGTATACCGGGCAAGAAAGTTCGTGCGAAAACATGCCGGCTCTGTGGCAACGGCGGCGCTCTTGTTGCTGGTGATAATCCTGGGTCTGGTGGCCAGTATCGTGATGGGCTGCAGAGCAGAACAGGCCCGGCAGCACGAGGCCACGGCTCGAAAGCAAGTTCAACAGGCCCTGGTACGTGCTGAGAACGCTGAAAAGGCGGCCAAGGAGAAAACCGAAGAGTTGCGTCGTTCCCTTTATGTAAACAGTATTCAATTGGCTGAAGCCAAATACGGCGAGGCAAATATGCGCCGTGTTCGCGAGCTGTTGGAGGCGTGCCCAGAAGACCTTCGCGGCTGGGAATGGTACCGCATCAGCCATATTTCAGATCAGTCCCGTGCGACCCTCCGTGGGCACGACGATTGGGTTGGTTCGATAGCCATAAGGCCTGACGGCAACCACATCATCTCAGGCAGTGGCGATGGGACTATCAAGGTGTGGGATGCGGAAAACAGCGACGAACTGATGACCCTCCGCGGGCATAGTGATTGGATATCCTCATTAGGGTACTGCCCTGACGGCAAGCGTATTATATCGGCCAGTCAAGACAAAACTATCAAGGTGTGGGATGCGGCAACGGGTGCGGAACTGCTGTCTCTTGCCGGGCATGAGGCCCCGTTCTTGTCAGCAGTGTTCAGCCCTGACGGGGAGCGTATCGTCTCAGGCAGCATGGACAAAACAATCAAAATTTGGGACGCGGCGAACGGGGCCGAAGTAATGACTCTTCGAGGGCATAGTGACGTGGTTAACTCTGTAGCCTTCAGCCCTAACGGAAAGCGTATTGCCTCAGGCAGTGCGGATAGGACAATAAAAATCTGGGACGCCGCAACTGGTGTTGAACTGATGACTCTCCGAGGTCATACCGGTAGGATAAAATCGGTAGCATTTAGCCCTGATGGCAGACGAATTGTCTCTGCTGGCAATAACGATGCAACAATCAAAATCTGGGACTCAGCAACCGGCGCCGAACTGATGACTCTCCGAGGGCACGATGGCTGGATCACTTCGACAGCCTTCAGTCCAGATGGCAAGCGCATCATCTCAGGTAGTGGGGATAATACAATTAAGGTCTGGGACTCAGCAACCGGCGCCGAACTGACGACCCTCCGTGGGCATGGTGGCTGGATCCATTCGATAGCCTTCAGCCCTGACGGCAAGCGTATAGTCTCAGGCAGTGGCGATAACACTATCAAGGTGTGGGACGCTGCAATCAGGGGCGAGGCAGTGACACTCAGTGGGCACGAAGATAGCGTTTCGTCTATAGCTTTCAGCCCGGACAGCAAACGAATAGTCGGCAGTGTGGACAGACAGTTGAAGGTGTGGGATGCGGTAACGGGCACAGAAGTGATGACTCTGCATGAGGATCTTTGGAGCGAAGATGCTTCATTCAGTCCGGATGGCAAGCGGATCGTCTCGGGTGGTGGGGGCAAAACGGTCAAGGTCTGGGATGCGGGAACCGGCAAAGAACGGATGACTCTCCCCGGGCACAGCGACGTCATCCTCTCGGTAGCATTTAGCCCGGATGGTAGGCGTATCATCTCGGGCAGTGCGGACAAAACGGTCAAGGTCTGGGACTCGGAAACCGGTGACGAGCTGATGACCCTCCGCGGACACAAGGAACGCGTCAAATCTGTTGCTTTCGGCCCTGACGGCAAGCGAATGGTCTCAGGCAGTGCCGATAAGACTGTCAAAATCTGGGACGCTGCAACCGGCACCGAATTGAGGACTCTCCGCGGGCATAGTAAAGTGGTCTGGTCAGTAGCGTTCAGTCCGGACGGCAAGCGAGTTGTTTCTGGTAGTGCTGACCGAACGGTAAAGCTCTGGGATACGGCCAGCGGCGCCGAGGTAATGACTCTTAGAGGGCATAGAAATTGGGTCATACCAGTGGCTTTCAGCCCCGACGGCAAGCGCATCATCTCAGCCAGTGGGGACAACACATTTAAGATCTGGGACGCTGCAACCGGCGCCGAACTGATGAGTCATGTGGTTAACGATCCCTCCTCAATAGCGTTCAGCCCGGACGGCAAAACCATTGCTGCAGGAACGTACGCCAACGGTATTATACTGTGGGAATCCACCATGCCTGCTGGTGGTTACGAACCGAGACGGAAGCTTCAAGCCGTCAGGAAAATTGTGGATGAGCTATATAAAGAAGCCGGCTTCTATAGTGAAGTGATAGATAAACTGAACGCTGATAATACGCTTGCTGAACCGGTACGTAAGATGGCGCTGCAGATTGCCAGTTCCCGCCTATGGGATGACACCAGAAAGCTCAGTAGACAAAGTTGGGAGGTGGTCAGCTCGCCTGGCGGCCAGATCGAGGCCTACCGTCTGGCGCTTGGCAAGGCCGAGATGGCAAACCGTTTGGAGCCAAAGCGCAGCATCTTCCTCGCCAGACTGGGAGTAGCTCAGTACCGTGTGGGTGAGTATCAGGACGCCCTTACAACACTAATCCCCTTCGAAAAGATGAAAGCTTACGATCATTTGGGACATAAGCACCTTTCTTCGGCGTTTATTGCTATGGCCCTGCATCAACTTGGCCGCGACGAGGATGCGCAGGCAGCCCTCAGTCGACTTCGTGTTCAACTTGAGGATGTACCGTCGGCTTCGTGGAACCATTGGGCACAAGCTTTTGTGATCGAAGCAGAAAAGCTCTTCGCTGGCGAAGGCAGCAAGCTCTATTCCGTATGGGAATCTATTGAAGAGGGGAGAGGGAAGGATGCTGTCCAAATGATAGAAGAGCTGCGGTCATCGAAAGATGCTGAGACTACTGGACGCATAGAAGGTGCTGTCAAGTGGTTGGGCAGGGTGTATTACAACCGTGCCAAAACCAAGATGAGCGGCGGGGAATTTGCCGAAGCGATAACTGATTATGAAATAGCGGTGCATGTCGATCCAGGCCATGCTCCGGCCTTGAATGACCTTGCCTGGTTGCGGGCTACGTGCCTGGTGGCTGAATTTCGCGATGGTGTCAAGGCAGTTGAGGAAGCCACCAAAGCCAACGAACTGACGAACTGGATAAAGGCCGCCTACGTTGGGACTCTAGCGGCGGCCTATGCCGAGGCCGGCGATTTTGACTCCGCTACCAAGCGGCAGAAAGAAGCGATAGAGTTACTGACCGGTGAAGAGAAAGAACTGGGCGTTGATTTTGAAGAGCGGCTGAAACTATACCAATCGGGTAAGCCCTACCGCGAAAGTCCATAAGCGCAGGAAAGGGCCGAGGAATGGCCCCTCAAAACCCGTAAGTGCCGAGTATCCAGCCAAGGTACAGGCCGTGCCTCTACTAAGAGTTCAGAGTCAATTGATAAGAAACGTATGTTGCCACATTTCTTTGGTCTTGAGGCATCCACGTCAACGTATACCTGCCGATCACAAATTCACATCGGCCATTAAAGACGATCTAAATCCTGAAAGCTGCGTCCTTGTGCCAAGAAGTAGCGGTGAACGTGACACCACTGACGTATGCCATCGGTTCAGAACTGAACCCGGGTTTCTCACAAACTTCGTAGCGAAATCACGTAGATTGTGACAGATCGTGGACTTGTCGCGGTGAGCCGGGTGAAGGCGTATTGGAATACGTCGAAGTCGGCGATCAAGACAAGTATAGGAGATGGCATGAGATACGCGATTGCAGCCGGAGGGCTGTGAGAAATGCGGGTCAATTGTTCAATCCTACGAGTTTCTGGAAACGAGGATATTTGTGTAAGGGTTCCCAGGTTGGATCATTTCTGACAAAAGGAACTGACCATTGGCTGCCTTCGTTCAGCAGAATATCGAGCTGATCG
>Ga0209536_100006503_pt1 | contig 17854 bp, 16 predicted proteins | sample DeeMarSeWOR28_12_FD_187461 | JGI IMG/M metagenome (GOLD analysis project Ga0209536, IMG submission 187461) | Marine sediment microbial communities from White Oak River estuary, North Carolina - WOR-2-8_12 (SPAdes) (version 2) | ecosystem: Environmental > Aquatic > Marine > Intertidal zone >... | reverse complement strand
CACGTGTAACTGATTCGCACAAGTCTTTGCTTCTTGACCTATCGCAGGCTAGCCAAATGTGGAGAGCTGTTGATATTGTTGAGTCTCTAGTGAAGACTGGCATTCTGTTCGACGAAGACTGGACAGGTCTTGGATACATTAAAGCAGCGTGTCATATTACAGATGCTGATGCTATCGAAAAGATTCTAGACAGACGTTACCTTACAGTATCCACTGGTGCTGGTAGTGATAAAGCTATTTGTTCTGTCTGTCAGGAGGACTGGGTTGCCGAGGGTGCTCCATGTGAGCACAGACCAGGTAAAGACTACGATGGCCAGCGAGCATTTCTAATTGCAGGCAACTTGTTCTATGATGAGTTGTCATATGTCAACAGACCAGCTGATACTGAAGCCGTTACAACTGGTGTACAGTTGATCGATATTCCTGTTGGTAACGGCAATTACCAACCAGTGGCAGTAGATAATGACGATCTACGCAAGGCTTATGTCTGTGACATCTATGTTTTTGATGACAGTGAGGACAGCAAAGTGGAAACACGTGAAGAACTACTAAATAAGCTCACTGACACCTTTAAGCATCTCGAAGATAGTAAGCTTGAGGAACTCAAGTTGATTGAGGATGACGCTGAATTCCAGAAGGCTGTTGAGGATATGCTAGAGGCGAAGGAGCTGATCGACAAAATCGTAGCTGGTGAAGCTACTTATGAAGATGCAGGTCTTGATGGCTCAGGTGGAAACCTTGAAGTTGAACAACTCATCAGAATCCATAATAGTATGCACTATTCATATGAATATGATCTTAGTGATGGTGAGATTACTAAGATTCCAAAGGCTGCCTTTGCTCTTCATTCTAAATTAATGGATATTGCAGTAAGTGGCGGTTTCCGTGATGATATTATCAATGGGAAACTCGACAGCTATGATATGGATGGCAAGCTGATTCAAGATTCAGCTGATGGAGATAACATTAAGAAGATATTAGTATTTGACGATATTGATATAGACAAGAAAGAGTTTACAGATGAAGAAGTCGAGTGCATCAATGATGCTATTGAGGCTGAGATCCTAGACATGATTGAAGACGGTACTGAATGTACTGCTGGAGATTGTCTTGTGTCGCTTGAGGATGCAAAGCTATCTACTTCGAAGCGTAAGAGCCTTCCATCTTCATCATTCTGTGGTCCAAATAGATCTTTTCCAGTACCAGACTGCGCACATGTTACAGCTGCTCGCAGACTGATTGGTCGCTATAAGGGACCAGGCAGTAAGGATGCAATCTTGTCATGTGTTAGTCGAAAGGCTAAAGCTATGGGTTGTGGTTCAAAGAGTAATGATTCTACTGAAGGTGATGCAAACGAGCTTGACAAACTAGCACTAGCATCTGCTACAGTATTTGAATTGTCAGTTGAAGACCAAAAGTGTCTATGCGATGTTATGGTACACAAGCTAGTTGAAGCTGGTGTAGTAGATGCAGATCTTGAGAAGAAGAATGAGCGTCTTGAGGGTGAACTAGAAGACATGCAGACACAGCTCGACGACTCTAAAGAACAATTAAAGTGGTTGCGTGCTGAATTGAGCGATATCTATTCAGATTACAATCACCTTAGTGAAGAGCTTGAGACATCAAAGGCTGATGTTCATAGACTCTTGGCACAGAATACTAGTCTTGTAACCTTGCATAATAAGGGCCAGGACAGCAAATACGAAGATGTCTTTGAAGCACAAAGCAATAAACCTCTTGGTGAATTGCAGCAAGAGTTCAAAGATATGCAAGATGACGTCGACTTTGATGGTATGATTGTGAGGTCGGGTCAAGATACACCAACTGATCCGCCTCAAGTAGAGGATCCCACTTTGTCTAGTCAGGATAATACAGAAGATCAACACGATAATGGAACATCTGATAGAATGAAACCAGATAAGTGGACTGATCAGGTGATTAAGCAGTTCAAGGAGGCACTTAAGACAGATAGCGATAATGCTCACCGTATCCTACGTGATGCAAAGCGTTATGGCCTCGTTCCAAGTGACTTCGACATAACTCCCTTCCTTGATAGTTCGGAATAATAACTAGGAGGTTATTTCCACATGGGTACTAGCCAACGATACAACCCAACGCACAAGCAGTGGGATCATGTGGGTAACCTTGTCCCCAACTGGGAGCACAGCGAGGGCGTACGTCCTGCTATGTATGGGATTCCAGCCCCTTGGCTGCCAGTTCAGTATGAGGACAAGTACTATGAGGAATTTATTACTGTCATGCCAGGTAGACCTGTTGCGATGACTACAGATGGATTTCTCGCACCCGCTGGCCTCAGAGTAGCGTGGGCAGCCGCTGCAGGTGGTGATACGATTCTTTCTTACACTGCTAATGACGTAGCAAAAAAGGTTGTCGACCTAACGACAGGCGAAGTTCTAACTGCTGCAACTTCATATACCAAGACAGCCACTCTTACAGCGCTGAGAGCACGTGGTCTTGTTGGCCCTGCGGCCAATATTGAGACTTACATCAGCTATGCTGTGGGTGTTGCGGCTCAAGCTTATTACAGCTGGGGCAGCAACGTGGAGAAGCGCGAGATTGCAAATGCTCTTCGGACATTCAATCCTGCTGACTTCAAGTTCCACAACTATCGCATGCAGCACCAGGTACAAGTCCTGTGTGACTATGCGATTCGAATCCCATGGCTTGCTTCAGACGCAACTACAGAGGTGATTGATAGTAGCTTGACAGGTGGTACGCCGTCATTTGGTGCAGCTGATCTAGTATCGGCATCTGATACCAAGGCAGTAGTGCGTTACAGTGACCTAGAGAGCACAGATTTCATCGCATGGTTCTCTGCAAGCTATCCGATTGCTAAGAGTACAACACGTACTACAATCTCAGCCGATGATAGTGGCTTGCTCGTACGTGAGCGCCAAAGCCCAGACCAAATGTCTGCGTCAGGTGACTACTACATTGACCATGAGCTTGGTGTGTTCTTCTTCTACGTGTCAGGGGGCGCTTCAGTTCCAAGTCATGTAGATGGCACAACGCTCACCTTCAACGAGTACACTACAGCTCCAACTAGCGTTGGTACTTATGTGTCAGCTGTTGGCGACTTGAAGCCTGGCTCATTCGTTGAGGTTGATGGAGATTCAAACTACGTGGTTTCGACTTCGTCAGACCTCAGAGTCGTTCTTGGTCAGGTGCTGTGTTTCATCAAGCATCCTAAGGACAAGCTCGACAGAGTAAAGACGAGATATAAGTCACTTGGTACCGTTAACCAGATGCCCGGTACTGCAACCGCAGGTTATCCAGACACACTGAATAACACTGTTACTGGTTCAGATACTGAGGTTATCATTAACCTAATTACACGGTAAGGGGAGACATCAATGCCAGGTTATGAATTCAAAGATGAAGCCCATCTAAGAGGCATCATTGAGAATAACGGCTGGGATCCCCTCAGGAACCAGAAGGTAGAGTTCAAGGATATCTTGAACACATCCAATGCCGGTCCTCTGCTACCCAAGGTGATCGTCAGTATCATCAAGGAAGCGCAGGAGCCTCTATTGATCGGTACATCACTGCTTGATAGACTTCCGTTCCAATATGGGCAAACTATCGTTTTCCCAGCCTTGGGCGCTATGGTAGCAGATGATATCCCCGAGGGTGGCGAGTACCCAGAGCACCAGCCAAATCTCGGTGGAGCAACCGTGACGGCTAACATCGGCAAGGTCGGTATGGCGTTCGGTTTCACTGAGGAGATGCTGCGTTATAGTCAATTCGACTTGATGGGTCTGTATATGCGTCAGGCAGGGCGCGCAATGGCACGTCATAAGGAAGAGAAGATCTTCCAGCAAATCCTATCAATGGGTGTGACGTGTTTCGATAATGCTGATCCTGCTGGTTCGGTCTTTGGTGTGACTACTGGTCGTGGCCTAGACGGTTCTGCGAATGGCTCTATGACTATGGATGACTTGTTTGACATCCTAGCTCAGCTGATGCATCAGGGCTTTATGCCAAATGGTATTCTCATCCATCCGCTTACATGGTTGATGTGGGTGAAGGATCCTGTGATGCGTGAGTTTGCTATCCAGGCTGGTGGTGGCACGTTCTTCCAGCAATGGCAGGGCGAAGTGGCCAAGCAGTTTGGACCAGACAACGGTCCTCAAGGCCCACTAGGTCTAAGTGGTGGTCAGCAAATCGTTCCAGGTGGTTCAGCGTCAGGTGAAGCTGCTTCGACTATCGAAGAGTACAACCAGACTATGACTAGCGCACCCAGGATTCCAGGCTACTTCCCATTCCCATTCCGGATCATCGTCAGTCCGTTTATGCCATTCGATCCCGATACGCTACTAACTGACGTAATCTTCTTCCAGGCTGGTGAGCTTGGTGCACTTCTTGTGGACCAGGAGCTACAGACTGATGAGTGGACAGATCCACGAGTGGATATCCGAAAGGTGAAGCTTTGGGAACGTTATGGTCTAGGTGTATACCACGAGGGACACAACGTTGCTGTAGCTAAGAATGTGAAGATTGTGCCTAACCAGGTTGTACTACCTGCTAGCGCATCAATCAGCGTGAGCGGTGACATTGCAGAGATTGACCCAGGTACTCCAGTAGTATAGGGTAGCTCTTAAAGCTCTAAGCGTATAGAATGGAGGGGCGAGGCTTCCAAAGCGAGGCCCGCCCCTTAGTGTTATAGGAGTTTCAATGTCACGCAAACCGCTAGATCTAGAGCTACTCAACAATACGCTGGAAGAAAGACGCAAGGGTCTTAGAAGCAATGAATATGCTATTGCTGAAACCCTTAAAACCATCGATATGATGACTGATGGTGCAGATAAGTTCTCTGTTGTTGAAGAAGATATGGAAGAAATACTACTACCAACAAGTGTTTCTTTACCTTCAGATGACGAAATTGAACAGATGAAACAAGAGCTAGCTGAACAGGATAGAATAGAGAAAGAAGCAAAGGCAGTAGAATTGACTGTTCAAGAAGAAGAAAAGCAGGTAGTTAGCCTGCCATGGTGGAAGCGAATCTTAACCTATTTCAAGGTAGTCTAAATGCCAGGAGGTAGTGGAACCAATATCCATAAGGTTACGACCTTAGGAACAGTAGGAGAGATCGACGCTAAGGAGTCAGGTACTTGGTATTATATGGCTGGCACTAATGGCGGCATCGAAAGTGTTCCAGGAAGATTAGTTGGTAGTTTCTTTTTTGCCCATGATGGTGACGGTACAGTGCAATTTAACGGAGGAGATATCATAACTATTCGTGCTGGTGCAGGTATTACAATCAATCCAAAAGGCAATCTACGAAATCCTACTGTCGAAATGTCTCCTACAATCGACTATATGCTTGAGTACGTGGTGTAAACATGAATATTGAAAGTGTCTTTCCAGCGTCAGGATCAGAAGGTGTACCAGTAGGTGCAGCTGTCTTTGTAATCTTTGATGAAGAGATTGATCCTACTACTGTTGAAAGAGCTTTCATTATGACTGGTCCAGATAGTGATAGATGGGCGGGGTCAGGACTGCAGCTATTTGATCGACCTACTACACCAGATCCAGAATACTTCCTCGACTCGCCAGACTATACTGGCGTCGTACAGGGTACGTTCGAGGTAAAGAAGTTAGATAGTGCTGGCAATGAAGTTGATGATGCTACTTATGGTTATGGAACTCCAGCTGCGTATAGAAGCAAGGTAGTATTCACACCTGATGATATGCTATCGGCAACTACCGAATATACAATCATAGTATCTGGAGATGAGCTAGATACAGATGATTTGAAAGTAGGTATTGCTTCCAGAACTGTATATGATGTTCAACTGGGAACTAATACAGGTGATGGAGAAGTAATAGTTACAGGTGGGTATGATGGTGCAATTGAGGATGTGTATGTCATCCAGATTACTACTCCAGGCGATATTGGTACTGCTAAGTATCGCTGGTACAAAACATCTGACCCACTAACTGTTAGGACTGGTACTACGCGTACCAATGAAGTGCTGCTCGATGATAATGTCTATCTGTCATTTAGTGGTAGCAACTTTGACACAGACGATTCATTTAGGATCAGTCTTAGGCCACCAACTTACATGTCTGGTTCTTATTCATGGAGCTTTCAGACAGGGTCTGGTGCTATTCAGGCTGTTCCATCAAGTACAAGTACAAGTGTATTGGGCGATGTAGGAGCTGCAAGTGTTGATACAACACCCTTCGCTGTAGAAGAGACTGTACCAGATCATTTGACTAGCCAAGTATCGCTTGATACTCATGAAATAACTATTGATTTCAGTGACGACCTTGATCCGGATACGATTACCCAAGATACAGTTATAGTAGCTGTGCACCCAGTGCGTGGTGCTTTTACGGGCAATGCTACAGAGGATATAGGCGAGATTCCGAAGGTCTTGGAAGTCAGTGGTAGTCGTTTAACCATCAGAATCTAGGATTGATTATGAAGCACAGAAGTATTAGAGTACAGCGTCTTTACAAGAACAGTGCTGGTGAAATACTGCGTGTAGACGTAATTACTGTAGCTGGCTATGTCCTAAGGACCAAGGCATTCGTCATTGGTGAACGCGACATGAAGAAGCATCCAATTAGTGGTAATGATGTGTGGGACTTTGGTGATTTTAAGTTCCACTCGAATAGGCCGCTGATTGAGACCGAGGTCTTTCAAACTACAACTAGTAGAACTGTTGCAGAAGTTGAAATGGTAGGCGGTTTCTCAGCACTTGGTGCATCACCTAACTACAATACGTTTACATGGCAATATGGAGTGATTGACGTTAGTTATCTTCCTCAAACTGGAGATACAGTCTAAATGAGAACGATCTATCAGAATGGTACTATAGAGTTAGTTGTCAGGTTTTTCGATGGTAATGGCAATCTGATCGATCCTGATGGCGGTGAGCCTCTGCTTGTATCAATCTTTGATCCAGATCATCCTCCTTTTGACCCTGACGTGGTAGATGGCGATGCTGTTGTGCTGGATGCTACTCCTACTAGAATTGAAGAAGGCATCTATACATACGAGTACACACTTGATCCTGATGCAGCTGTTGGTGGTTGGTATGACAGATGGGAAGCTGTGATAGATGGTGTGTCTCAGACAACTAACTTTACGTTTGATGTACTTGAGAGAATCATACCTGAGTCGCCAGGCTTAGCAGAGAATATGGTCGTTAGTGTAACTCTTGATAGTTCGATAGCTAATATTAATGGAGAGACTCTTGGTACAGACTATGAGTTTTTCTTCTCAACAACTCTAAATCCGATGTATGCTTCGAGTGACCTGCTTGGTATAGAGCTTGGAGCTTATATACCAGAGATACCCACCTTTACGCTTGATCTAAATATTCATTGGGCATCAATACAGGCTGATGCTCAGACATTTAGCCGCAGAATCACGACACATCCTATCACAGATGCGCCAGTGACGGCGTCGCTCAGTGTAAATAGAACATATCTTGAGTTTGCTCGAACAGAGTTTGTGTTGTGTAAAGCAGGTAGAACTTTACTTAACAATGCTATTGCTGTATTGGCTAAATCTAAACGTCTTGCTGATTTAGAGATTGTCTACGACAGTGGTGCGAAAGATTATTTAAAGGAACTTGCTGCTACATGTGGACAGTTGAAGGCTGTTCTTAACTCAGGTGGACTAATCTCAGAAGGCGCATCGCTACCAATGACAACTGCTATCAAGGGTGCTAGAGATCTAGATAGACCTACATTTGGCAGGGACTGGATTAGATTATCACAGATACGAGGTGGAGCGAATACTAGATCAACTACTTTGAGTGGTAGGCGTGCTAAGAGGCATTGGACTGGCGATCCTATTCCATTCACACCGTGGTGGAGGGGATAGTGCCTACTCCTAAACAACTGTACCCATATGCAGCTCGAAGCGAGATTGATCTACGAGCTGAATTAGACAGTATGTTTCATGGTGGTCCTTTTGAGATTCCTAAAGCACGTAAGGCAGTTTTACGTAGGATGCGTAGAGATACAGACGGTAGTTTGATTCTAGCTCCTTCTGTAGATGACTTAACACAAGAACCCGATATGGACACATATGATCCATTTTCGTTAGGTGAGCGCTACCTATGGGATGAAGAACTGATTGATGTACGTAAGGTCACTGTGCGTAGCACAGAAGCAGGCTTAGCTGATAGAGATAAGTTTTTGTCTGCTGGTATCTTAAACACACAGACTGTACTCTTCTTTTTAGAGTGGAATGTTGAGCCTACATACTATGATCGTATTGTTGAGATTGCGCTAGATGCTAATGGTAATGCGGTCACGCCGTATCGCAGAAGAAGAATCTATAGGGCACAGAGTGTTGTAGACTATAGAAGCGATACAGGTAGAGTTGAATTTTGGGGCATCTTTTGTTCAGAAAAGGATGCTGTACTTATAGAAGACGACTATCTAAAGAAGTAATATGCCGGAACTTCCTGACAATCTTACGATTACTGATTATCTTGTTGCCGATATCATTGACGGTTTGGCTGAACATGCTCAGAGGATTCGTAAAGATCAGATAGCTACAGGCCCAGGTCTACTTCCTACTGTAGGTGGAGATCTTGATGTCTTCTTTCCGATAGTTGCTGAAATTTTGGATGATTACCAAGATAGACTACATATTAATACGGAGGATCGTATACGATTACTGGAGGAACATCCTCCTAATGACCTAAAAACACAAGTCATATCCTATAGAGTGATTCAACGTATTCCTGGCAAACTTTCTAAGGGTAGGGCAGGTCCTGACATGTCTGCTGGAACACGGCACGAATGGGTGCCAAGATGCCGATATGTCATTGATGACCCTGAAAAGCCAAATAGCAAAACCATCGTCATGGGACAGTTCATTGACAACATGGTAGAATTTACATGTTGGGCAAGAACGAACAAAGCTGCGAATAGTACAGCCCTACTATTCCAGGATTTGATGAGTATTTATAGGTTCTACTTCAAACTAAAAGGATTTCCGGAGGTGCTCTGGCACGAACGACTTGAGGATGTAACTCTTGATTCATCAATTCAAGATGGACTCAAAGGTCGTCCACTACGCTATCTCGTAAAGACAGACAGGACATTCAAAATCCACGAACCTCTCTTACGAGACATCGTTCTCAAGTTAGTCAAGGGCAACTCATAATCTAGCTCTGGAGGTTTCTACAATGGCCGAAGCTTTTGACAATCTACCTGGTGTTATTCCAACCCTGGGAGAGGGCGGTATGGACATTCCAGCTAGCAGCTCAGCTCCAGTGGTTCTCGTTCTAGGTACTGCTGGTAAGGGTATCAACGAACAACCAGTTTTGGTTTCTGGGTTGAGTAATGCAAAGGCCACCTTTGGTTCAAACGGTACACTACTACGAGGCGTCTATGAGGCCAAGGGCCCAGGTGCAGAAAATGTAGTGGCTATGCGTATTGGTGGTACTGCTGCTGTATTGGAAGGTATTGGCGTTAATACGGCTACAGGTGGTTACACAATCGAGACTGCAGAAAAGGATGACGAGGCAGGCGACAGATATTCGGTAGTATACAGTGTTACTACAGAACGACTGATGGTATTCGACGAGACCGCAGAAGAGTGGGAACTCGATACAGACGGTGTCTTGGCTCCTGAACTTGGTAATGGTGGTGTAACTCTTACTGGTGTTCCTATTACAGGTGAAGGTACTGATATTGGTTCAGTTAGTTCGCCGGTACTGATGAGTGCTGTTACTGGTCTCACTCCTGCTGGCGGTGACGCTGGTTGGACATATACAGCTGGTACAGATGGCCTTGATATGTCGCGTATGGAGCTTTATGAAAAGCTTTATGATGCGTATGCACTACTAGACTTCGTAGAGGTCGATATTATCGTTCCTATGGATGTTTATATCGATGACCTCAACGTAGCTGATCTAAGCTCTGCTGAAATCACTGCACTTGGTCTTGGTTCGTTGACTGATTATCCATCTGCTGGTGCTGTAGATGATGCGCTTGGCAAGGTGTTTGTACAGGAAGTAAGTGGTACTAACTACTTCTGGTGGGACATGGATGGTGACGGCATTGCTGAAATCTATCCATCAATTGGTTCGGCATCAGCTACTGCAGATGCATATGGCATCACATTGGCAGCTGGTGACTTCCACGAAGTTAACTTCGCATACCAGTTGGCTGAGTTCTGTCATCGTGCAAATAAGCAATGGCAGTTCATGATTGGTGTGATTTCATTCAAGCTACCTGAAGGCTTCTCGCTTAAGGCGCTTAGTGAGTGGATTGGTACGCTACCTAACTACACTGTTAATCCAGCTACACTGGATCGAGAGATCCTTGCTTCAGCTGACAATGGCACTGGACTGCTTGGTAACAAGTTCCTTGCAGGTCGGAACGATTATCGTGGTGGTGTAGCAGATGGTGGATTCGTTGCTACTGAAGGTCAGCGTCCAACTGGCTCCTGGATGGATGGTACAGAAGAAGAGGATGAGAATGACCACGTAGTCGACATCGGCAAGTATCTAAGCGTAGTTGGTGTGCCGGTAATTCATACCAACAACTTCTCTGGTACTGCTTACATTGCTCCAATCAATGCTACTTATGGTGGTATGATCTCTACACTTGCACCACAGTCTGCTCCAACCAATAAGGTTGTTCGCAGAGTACGGCTTATCCGTAACATCAAGGGCGCAAAGCTTGATCAGCTAGCAGGTGTACGAATCGTATCGCTAGTACAGAAGAGCAAGGGTGTGGTTGTAACAGATGCACCTACAGCAGCACGTCCTGATTCTGATTATCAGCGCCTGACTACAGTGCGAGTGGTAAAGAGAGTTGTGCAGGATATTCGTGAGGTGTCTGATCCATTCATTGGTGAGCCTAACAGCCCATCACAGCAGAACGCTCTCAAGACAGTGATTGAAAGCAAGATTCAGGAACAGACTGGTCCAGGTGGTGGTCTTCTAAGGTTTGACCTCGACATCTCGTCAACGCCGTCTCAGCGTATTGCTGGGCAGGCAATCGTAGACTTGATTCTGGTGCCAGCTGGTGAACTGAGACAAATCCCTCTAACTATCAGTTTGGCTCCAGAATAGGAGAAATAAATGGCTACTGCTCCTTCGAATGAAGCCTTTGTGAGAACTTACAATTCTCTATCTGGTGTTGATATCAAGGCAGTCTTCCACAACAAGGCTGTAGCACCATTGCAGGCTATTTCTTACGCGGTTCAGCGCGAAAAGGCTCCTGTCTATACTATGGGTTATCCCGATCCACGAGCATTCTCTCGTGGCAAGCGTGGTATCGCTGGCACACTGATTTTTGCAGTGTTCGATACTCACGCTCTTGTTGGTACTAACCAAGGTATTTTCAAGAATGCTGAGTTCTGGGCCGATAAGGAAGAGATTAGGCCTTCTGTTGATGTGCGCAGCTCTGGCTTTGCACAGGTTGAGACTGTAGACTCACCTATTGGTGAAGCCAGTGGTGAAAGTTCGACTCTCTTCGTGGGTGACGATCAGCGCTTGACGCAGCCATGGTACAGTGACCAGATTCCTCCTTTCGATATTACGCTTACTGGTGCGAACGAACTAGGCACTGTGATGTCTATGAAGGTTCTACAGGTTGAAATCCTTAACGAAGGTTATGGTATTTCGATTGATGACCTTATGTCAGAAATGCAGATGACCTATGTCGCTCGTGGTATTATTCCTTGGACAAGATGGCAGAGCGCATCAATCGCTGGGCCATGGTCGAATGGAGTTACACTAGGCTAAGTAATATCGTGGAGGGCTAGGTGCCAGAGTCTTCAGCGCAGATGATTAAAATGTCATTTAGTGGCAGTGACGCTGATGTCTATGCATATGTACCTAGTTCAGATGCGGACAATCAGACAAAATTAGTATACTTAGACTCTATCCAAACACTTTCAGTATCGACATTTAGAGAGAAGTCTCCAGTAAGGGCCCTTGGCTATACCAATGTCAAGGGCCATACTCGTGGTGTTAGAACTATCGCTGGTTCTATGATCTTCGCAGTCATGAATGATCATCCTTTGTGGGAGCTGTCGAGACGTTACGATTATGAATGGTCATTTGATCGATATATTGGTACTGCGTCTAGCGGTAGTTCGAATATCTTTCCAGATGTCATTCCGCCATTTAATGTCATGATCATGTACCAGAATGAACTTGGTTCAGCTGCGCTGGTACAGCTTATGGGTGTTGATATTACTAATGATGGTCTGGTGACCTCTGTAGAAGACTTATTGACAGAAAAAACTATTCAGTATAGGGCAAGAGATTTAAGAGTATTTGAAGGTGTTACTGGTGCAAACCAGCTTAATCCGCGTGGTCCTCAGCCAGTTGATCCAATTAGTCGTATGTTGCTTGATGGAGAGGTTAGTGATTTGTTTGGTATTGATCCAAAACTTTTGTACGATACCACTGGACTGCCTGTACCGCAATCAGATAGCAGAACGCTCTTTGGTAAGCTAAGGAGTTTGATGAGTGGGTGAGCAGGTTACAATAGACCAGCGCTATTTCAAGTACGACTATTATAGTGGTGCGAATATTGGTATTTATATTGGTGGTAACCTCATTACTGATGCAGTAGGTTTTGAGGCTTCATTGCTACAAACAAAACAGCCAGTCTTTGGTTATGCATCTTCCTTATATGACGGTGTAGCTGCTGGACAGGTACAAGTATCAGGTACATTGTGGCTTAACTTCACGCAAGCCCAATTGATGTCTAGCTATGTCGCTAACAGTTACGGTTCGCCATCTAATAGCGCTGCTATTGACTTAACAGCAAGTGATTTAAGCGGCAGTTTGACATATGAAGATTACGAGTACTTTACCGAACAGAAGAAAGAAGAACTAAAGCAGTTGTACTGGAATACAGGACTTGAGCGTTTCTATCCAGAAGGATCAAATCTTGACCTATTGAAAGACGGTCAATACATGAGATACGCACGTCCAGATCAGCACTCTACACGCTTTGACATTACAGTTACCTATGGTGTACCATTCCAAGAGACTAAGTACACAAACAACACAATCAGAACTATTAAGGGTGTGCACTTGACAGGTTTCGGACAATCTATCACAGTAGATGGAGAGCCAGTTATCGAAACCTACCCATTCTTTGCGCGTGAAGTCATATAAGGAGACAATATGAGCAAAGCGGCAGATCTAGCCCGCGAGAAGATGCTTGCGGCTGCTAAGGCAGATATGGAAGCCAATCAAAACAGTACGAGTACTGGTGTACCATCAGGAGATGCTCTAGATAAAGAACGTAGAGCATTAGAGCAAATGGGTGTTTATGTGGATGAATCTGCTGATTCGCTTCCGCCTATGCCAGAGATGCAAATGCCTGTGCCTCCTGCTCCTGTGATTCCAGAACCTATGAAGCCACAAGGTAAAGAAGGTAAAGATAAGGAAGAGCAGAAGCCTAAGGATCCTATGGACATTATTGCTGCATTGCCAGGTGCTCCTACTAAGCAGCAGTTGATGGCGCTCAAGCTAGAGTGGCCAGAGATTCTTGTACTGCCACTAAAGGATGATGAAGTTTATCTGTATCGGTATCTGAATACAGCTGAGTGGCGTACACAGATCATGACACAAGAGAAGCTACAACAAGATGACAATGCATTTAAGGATGCAATTGTGAATCGTTGTTTGCTATGGCCCCAGATTACGCCAGAGAAGATGGGATCTAAGCAGGCTGGTCTAAGAGATCTCTTGTTTGAAGTGATTATGAAGAGTTCCTACTTCATTGACGCAGAACAGGCGATGGGTCTAGTCATAAGACTATAGTCCCCATCCTAAGGGGGATTGGTCTTGTTTGATTTCAAGAAACAGGTAGGTGATGGTCTCTACGGTCTGAACTTGATCGAAGATGACATCATCATACCTTTTCGTTTGTTGAGTCTAGTAGAATTCAACAACTGTAAGACTAGTTTAGTTTTAGGCGCTATTCCAGCACAAGACATATATGACTACGTGTATCGTACTTGTGTTCTGAATAAGGCTTATGTTGAACAGCCAGACGATTTGAGAGCTGGTGTTCCAACGACATTGGCACAGTTAATCCTCTATATGAGCGGTCCCAACGACATGAGGTTAGTACAGGACTTGCTCACTGTAGAGAGACATGTTGCACAGACTTTTGAGTCTCAGATGAGAACGACAATCTGTCGCGCTTTTAATGGGTATACTATGGATAAGCTTGATGATTTAAGCTTTCCTCAACTAGTTAAGCTATTTGCAGAAGCTGAGGCATCATTGCTTAACGCTGGCCTAATAGAAAAGCACTTTGAGATTGTCGATAGAGATGCCGAAGAGCAACAGAGACTTGATAAAGAAGAGAAGAGAAGGAAGGCAATTGAACGCTATAGGAATGTACAATGATTCCTTATAGTGTCAATAGAGCCGGTGTAGTATGGGGCGAAACTTCGCCTCACTACTCCTACGAAGGCTACAAGAACGAAGGCGAAAACAAGCTATTCAACTTTGCAGCTATTGGTGGTGCTGTAGGTGTTTTTGGCGGCGTTACGGCTAGGTGGTACAAAAGAACAGGAGAGACCTGGCCTACTGCTGTGTTTCGACATCTACAGGATATGGAGAAGTTCTTTCCATTTCAGCTATTAGCTACCTTTAGATTCTCTTCTATGGTCTCGCCTTTTGCACAGACAGAGAAGATTGCGCCCCATGTCGAAGACGATATGGTCAGGATTGGTCGAGACTTTCTTGGTAAGAGAACTGCTGACTATCTTGCCAAGATTAGTGGTCTGCCAGTTGGTACAATTGCTAGTCGTCTAGGTGATAGTGACCTTTACTGGAAGCGTACTGGACGATTTCATGGACGACTTATTCAGAAGACAGGCGCTGGTGCTGAACGTCTGATAGCTGACAATATTGGCTTGCTATATACAGGTGGTTCTGGCGGATTTAGTTCAAGCTCAATCAATAGGTATGCCCAGGCATATATGGCCGTTATTGATGATGATATAGCTAGGGCTGTTGAGGGTGTTCCTGAAGGCAACTTCAAGACGTTAGAAGATGCAGTTAAGCACCTTTATGATCCAGATCGTATCCGTGATACCAAGCGGGGTGTTGGATTTCTTCCTATTGGCCAGGGAAGTGATAAGTTCTCGCAATGGGTACAAGCAACTTTTAAAGGTACAGATCTAGAAGCTAAGGCTGCACGTGGATTAACTCACTTACAGCTAGCAAGAGCCGTTCCAGCTTTTGCTTCTGCTCGTATGAATGACTTGATCAAGCAGCTTACTGAGCCTATTCCAGTGTTACAAAGAGTGCTAAGCATTAAAGAAGGCACTTTCTTGGCTAACCAAGGTCGCTATGCTGGTAAGGCATTAATGGTTTGGGGTGCTTGGACAGCACTGCAAAGTATGGATTGGCTCAAGCGACGTGACAACTTGGTTGCTGAGGTTGGTGCAACAGGTGCTTATGGTACAGGTGCTGCACTGCTTGCTCGTAAGGTATTTGGAGCTAGTCCTAAGGTTGCATTAGCAGCTGGAGCTGTCACTGCAGGCATGTCAATACTCTCTCCATTTGACGAGGGTGTGGTACCAGGTCTAGCTACCGTTGCAACGCGTTTAAATCTGTTTAGAGCGCATATGACACATGCTCCAGGCATCCGATACGTTCCATTCATTGGAAGCGAATACAGAGGATTCTTGGAGGGAGTGATGCCAGGCATGACATCACCCACTACTGCTATGATTGGTGGTCTTGCACTAACCATTGCCCTCAATAAACGATCCTTTAGACGTGTCCAGGAATGGTCTGAGAATATCAAGGCATATGGGTATTCACCATACAAGCCATTTGGTCAACCACCACCTTATTGGGTGGCTAGAGCAGATCAGCCTAAGACATGGAGAATGGCTGCTGCAAAAGCATGGGATCAGACACGTGATGCTACTAGTTATGACAAACTACCAGCACATCGTTTAGCTCAGCGCAAATTAGACCAAGAGTTAGCAGAAGAGTTACTGAATACAAAGGGGTTCTTTGGACGTTTCTCTAAGCAAGTAACGGCAGCATTTAGAGGTGCATCTGGCGAGTCAAGCAAGATGCTGAAGATGCTATCTGTTGATTCACGACCTATGGGTATGATTAGTCAGGGTCTACTTAGGTTCGCTGTACCAACTATTGCAATGTATGCTTTGTTGGGTGGTTTCGCTTCACCAGAGAGTCCTGAGGAGTTAAAGGATCTATACGAAGGTCGTGAGTATGTGCCAGTACGAAAAGGCCGTTGGTGGGAGATGGGTGGTACCCCCTATGAAGGTCGACACATTTCATACTGGAAGCCTCATTGGTATAGAACGCTAACCACTAGGGCTCATGACAAGGCCTTGTGGGGAGCTGATGAAGACGAGCTGTCACCACTCTACAAGTTCATTGCGAAGCATTTTACATATGAGTTAGAACGACGCAACTACTATACACGACCTTATCCAATTACAAGTACTGCTTTTGCAGATGTGCCATTCTTAGGATGGATTCTAGCTCCTACTGTTGGACGTCTTATTAAGCCACCTCGTTTGATGCATACGGAGGAGTGGCAGCGTGAGGGACCTGGTGGCCGTAAAGAAATAGCTGATATGCGTTCCTCGATTGCTTCTAATCCAGTTTCATGGATGGGAGGAATGCCACCTCAGTCTCCTGTGTCGCCATATGCAGGGGGTCCATTATTTGGCAGCACTAGCCGCGAGTGGGGAGATCAAGCAGGTTTAGTAGGGTGGACTAGCTCTGTATTATTGGAGAGTATTTCTGGTACTGATAGTTTCTTTGCGAGAGACAGATGGCTTGAGTCAGCTGCTAATATGAGTTCGTTTACCAGAGACTTCTGGGAGTCAGAACTTGGTGGCATGCTGATGTACAGTGAGCCAATCCGACGTTTTATACCAAAGCATCGTAGAGAGATTGAAGAGTACAACCCAATTAGAAACAATATGCCTAGTTGGATTCCAGCACACCTTAAGTATGGTGATCCAATGGGCAGGATTGATCAGGGTGAGCTATTATTCCCAGGACCAGGATATGAAGCTCTATATCCAGAGGTTAGGGGTATTCCATTAGAGGAGTATCCATTAACTCATCGCTACAATATCTTGTCCAATATTGCTCCTTGGTCTGCCTCATTTAGGCGCGTAGCAGGAGCACTTGAAACAGCTGAGCGTCAAGGACAGCTATCTCAACAAGACATTAGCTTTATCAACAGAATCAATGAGAGAGTTAGAAAGTCTGCATTAAGGCGTAATTTCTTGCAGGACTTGAATGAAGATGCTGGCTTATTTACTCGGGCAGCGGGCGGAGCTACACGTGGTGTGATGAGCTTTGTTAAGGATATGGCTGCTCCTATTGAATATATGGCTCCATTTGGTTTCAGGCCATTCTCTAAGTTTATGCCCGAAGGCAATGCCATCGAAGAATATGAACGCAATATGGTCTATGGTACAGAGCTTTCATTCTGGGACAAGCCATGGCGAGACTGGTTTAGGCCAGCTATCTATACTGCCGCACATAATTGGGGTGGTTGGAATGGTATTCCTAAGTGGCGTGAAGACTCACGCAATATGCTTGAGTATTTCGACAAGCTTGAATACTACAAATGGAACATGCTTGAGCAAAGAGCAGCTGCAAAGGGTGATAAGGCTAATGCTCGCCAGTATGCTGGAATCCCGGGAGGTCTTGGTTGAAACTTGCTGGGAAGCAGTTGATATCTCAGCAACTTTCACGGTTACAATATCATTTATTGTCCGTGCCTTGGTATCCATGTAAAAGTCTGCGCTCCCCTCCTTCCAGAGTGAACCTTCATAACGATAAGAGGAGACTTCCTGTCTTAGGTCTTT
>Ga0209536_100006501_pt1 | contig 17858 bp, 15 predicted proteins | sample DeeMarSeWOR28_12_FD_187461 | JGI IMG/M metagenome (GOLD analysis project Ga0209536, IMG submission 187461) | Marine sediment microbial communities from White Oak River estuary, North Carolina - WOR-2-8_12 (SPAdes) (version 2) | ecosystem: Environmental > Aquatic > Marine > Intertidal zone >... | reverse complement strand
GGAGCTGCCTGTCAACTGTCATGCCCAGTCCCGGCTATCTCCCGGTGTTCCTTCCGGATGGTAACCATGCTAACAGCTCCGGCAGAATATCTTATCTCCTCAAGCTGCGGATCACGGCCGCTAATCACATTATTGTATAATTTTAAAGAGTGATGAATCGTTTTCCATGCTGTGAGAGAATGAAGTTAGGCAATCGTTTTGATTCCGTTCTGATTGTCACGGACATTATGCCCATAAACGCCATAAAACCGGACACCGGCACCTCATGAAGGTATACAGCATCAGCAGATGGGCTTTTTACGGGATCTGCATCCTGATCCTGGTCCTCCCCGTTTCCCGGCAGTGGAAGTTGCTATTCCGGGGTGAAACATCCAGGGGGGTGGCTGGGAAATATCAGGTGTTTGTCAAAGCACATGAGATCGGGGAAGATGAGATCAAACATGCCAGTGCCGTTGAATTCACTGTTGACGGTGAGACTTACGTTACACGAGGTCCCGCCAACTATCAATATAGAGAGGGACGTGCCATCCGGGTCAGGTTCGACCCGGAGGATCCCGGGCACAACTGCCTGCTCACTTTTACCGGCCTCTACCTGAACGACTACAGCATCCTTCCGCTTTTCCTGCTGATCGTCTGGGGCGCCTTCTACCTCTCATTCAACAACTACCGCAAAAAGAGACGGGCCATCCGGGATCACCTCCAAAGAACCCTCCGTGTCCACAAGTGAGATCCAGTATTTGATCATGTTTTAATATCCAGAAATGGAGCGAATGGTTCCCTGAAAAAAAATGAAGGAATGCATTCATTTGGGACTGCTGAAGATCGAACCAAATGCGAACAAATATATCTTTATCCTGTTCAAGAGCAGCAGATTCGGAGAGCAGTTTTAAGAAATTTGACACAAGGATAAACTATTCTTGAATCAGGATTGTTAGTATTATATAAGATTGTGATTATTAAAATGTTAGTATGCCTAAAATAGACCTAAGCGCATATAATTCAGAAGGTTTCTTTGATGAGATGTTCGACGGGAACCAGGAGTTGCGGCCCCAGTATGCACTCTTTTACCAGCGGTTGAAAGAGGTGGGCTGGAAAAAGCTGCAGACTCTGCAATACTCCACCGACCGGGCACAGTTATCCCTGGGCATGACGTTCAATGTGTACAGTGATAACCAGGGTATTGAAAGGATCCTTCATCTGGATGTGATCCCGCGGATCATCAGCGGTAAGGACTGGGACCTGGTGGAACGGGGATTGAAGCAGCGGATCACCGCACTGAACCTTTTCATCCATGATCTCTACCACGAGCAGAAAATACTGAAAGATAAAATCCTCCCCGGGGAACTGGTGCTCTCGAGTGCCACCTACCTGGAACAGTGCAAGGGATTGCATCCACCTGAAGATGTCTGGATCCACATCACAGGGACCGACATCATACGCGGCGGGGATGGCGTGTTCCATGTGCTTGAAGACAACCTGAGGTGCCCTTCGGGTGTATCCTATATGCTGGAAAACAGGGAGATACTGAAAAGAACCTTCCCGGAGCTGTTTCAAAAACTGAGTGTCAGGACGGTTTACGATTATACCCACAACCTCAGGGACATGCTCGAGTCGCTCTCATCGGCCTCCCCCGTCAACATCGCCGTACTCACCCCTGGGATCTACAATTCAGCCTACTTTGAACATGCCTACCTGGCCCAGCAGATGGGTGCAGAACTGGTGGAGGGGCGGGACCTGGTGGTGAGGGACGATATCGTTTTCATGGTTACCACAAAGGGATTGCAACGCGTGGATGTGATTTACCGGAGGGTGGATGATGATTTTCTCGATCCGCTGGAATTCCGCAAAGATTCTGTGCTTGGCACCCCCGGATTGTTCAATGCCTACAAAAAAGGAAACGTCGTGCTGGCGAATGCCCCCGGTACCGGTGTCGCGGACGACAAAGCTGTTTACGCCTATGTACCGCGCATTATCAAGTATTATCTGAACGAAGATATCATCCTGCCGAACGTGGAAACCTACATCTGTGATGAAGAGGACCACAGGCAGTATGTGATCGAAAATATAGGGAAACTGGTGGTCAAGCAGACAGATGCATCCGGGGGGTATGGCATGCTGATTGGGCCGAAATCGACCAAAGCGGAGCAGGAGGAGTTTGTCAGAAGGATCAAGGAGAATCCCAGGAACTACATAGCGCAGCCGACCATCAATCTTTCCCGGGTGCCCACCCTCACGGAGAAGGGAATTGAAGGCCGCCATGTGGACCTGAGGCCCTACATCCTGTACGGAAAAGAGCTAAAGATCATCCCCGGGGCATTGACCAGGGTGGCGCTGACGAAAGGCTCCCTCGTAGTAAATTCATCCCAGGGGGGAGGAAGCAAGGACACCTGGGTACTTAATGATTGATAAGACTGTTTGATATGCTTAGCAGAGTAGCTGATGCCATCTATTGGATGAACCGTTACCTGGAGCGGGCCGAGAATTACGCACGCTTCCTGGATGTGAATTTCAACCTCTCCCTGGAACTGCCTCCTGATATCGCCACCCAGTGGCGACCCCTGGTGGTCACTACCGGGGACTGGAAACTTTATGAATCCCTCCATGGAGCGGTTGAGAAGAATTCGGTGATCTTCTTCCTTGGATTTGATGAACAGAATCCCAATTCCATATTCAGTTCCCTCAGGAATGCCCGCGAAAATGCCCGTGCAGTGCGGCCGGACATTACAAGGGAAGTTTGGGAACAGATCAATCACCTCTACTACCTGGTGAAGGATGAGACCCGGAAAAAGACCTGGCAGAAAAAGGACCCGAGAAGATTCTTCGGTGAGATAAAAAAGGGGTGTCAGCTTCTTTACGGTATATTTGACGCCACCATTTCACGGACCGACGGATGGCATTTCGGAAAAATCGGTCAATTGATCGAACGGGCGGACAAAACTTCAAGGGTTCTGGATGTGAAATATCACATGCTGCTGCCTTCGCCGGAGGAGGTGGGATCCCCCCTGGATCTGACCCAGTGGGCCGCTTTGCTCAAATCTGTCAGTGCATTTGATATGTACAGAAAACGGTTTGGAAAACTGGTGCCCTCAAATATTGCTGAATTCCTCATGTTTGACAGGGTATTTCCCCGCTCCATGCTTCGTTGCCTCAATCACGCAGAGCAGTCCCTTTACACCATCACCGGCAACACCACAGGCTATTCCAACAGTGCGGAACGGCAGCTGGGCCTGGTCAAAGCGCAGCTTGAGTATGCGGATATCAACGAGATTTTCATATCGGGGTTGCATGAATATCTGGACAACTTCCAGCTGCAGTTGAACCAGGTCTCCGCGGCCATTTATCATACATTCTTTTCCATTGAGAACTTAAAAACTCCACAGCCATGACATACTGCCTCGGCATCAAAGTCAAATCGGGGATCGTCGGGATCTCCGATACGAGAATTACATCGGGTCATGAAACCACCCGGGCCAAAAAGGTATTCACGATCAACAAGGACCGGCACTCGTTTTTCATCATGACCTCCGGTCTGCGTTCCGTCAGGGATAAGGCGCTTACCTACTTCAAGGAGACCATCGAACACAACGACGAATCTTTTAATAAGCTCTATAAGGCGGTGAATGCATTTGCCGCCCAGGTCAAGACAGCTGCGGCAGAGGATAAGGAGTCACTGAGGGAGGCGGGGCTCAGTTTCAATCTTTACGCGCTGGTGGGTGGACAGCTGCAGGATGACGAGGAGCATAAGATATACCTGCTCTACCCGGAAGGGAACTGGGTGGAGATCTCCGAAGGCTCGCCATTTATGATCATCGGCAACAACGGGTACGGCAAACCGATCCTCGACCGGGTTCTGAAATATGATTCCAGCATGAAATATGCCTTGAAAGCGGGATTCCTTTCGTTCAATGCCACCAGGGTGAGCGCCAATGATGTCGATTATCCCATAGACGTGATCTATTACAGGAAGGACAGTTTCCATATCACGGAAAAAAGGTATAAGAAAGAGGAGTTGCAGAAGATGTCCAAAATGTGGCAGCATACCTTGAATGAGGCGGTAAACAATCTCCCGGATGACTGGCTCGAAAAACTGTTCATGGAAGAGGGGGATGATAAGGGGCGCGATTCCGCAATAGAGGTCGCATCAGATCAACCCGGATATGAAGTATAAAATAGTACATTCAACCGAATACTACTATTCCGGGTCTGTATTTCTGGAACCACACTATCTGAGATTCAAACCCAGGGCAACGCCGCATTCCAGAATAGAAGCATTCTCCATCGATATCAGTCCGGATCCAGCAGGGATGTCGGAATATGTGGATCCGGAAGACAACCATGCGATGCTGTGCTGGTTTGAGGAGGATCACCGGACCCTGAAGATTACAGCTTCCTCGGTCCTGGAAATGACAACATACAACCCTTTCAATTTCCTGGTATATCCGCCTGAATATCTCAACGCACCTTTCACCTACCGGACACAATACATAGAGCTCCTTGCTTCCTCATTGCATGCAGAAGAGCTGAGCGATCCCATGGAAAACTTTCTCCATTCGGCCCTGAAAAAAACAGAAAATCAAACTATTCCGTTTCTAACGGAACTGACACGTCAGATCCATGCCACATGCACAATCGAATCCAGGGAAACCGGGGATCCTCATCATCCGGTTCATACATTCAAACAGAAAAGGGGCTCCTGCAGGGATCTGGCATGGATGCAGATTCATATGCTCCGCTCCATCGGGATTGCTGCCCGGTTTGTCAGCGGTTACTACTACATCCCAGGGGATCAGACTGAATTTGAGCTGCATGCATGGGTAGAAGCCTACATACCCGGGGCTGGATGGTTCGGATTGGATCCCGGGCATGGAATCGCAATAGGAGGAAACCATATACCGGTCGTGGCAAGTTCTTTTTATGAACAGACCATGCCTGTCACCGGATCCTACAGGGGCCTTGCGGTCTCAAGGTTACAGAAGGACCTCAAAATTACTCCCGTTCAATGAATGATCAGATGGAGATAACCTTTCAGATTCGAAAAGCCACTGAATCAGATTTTGAACAGATCTGGGAAATCTTTTCGGAAGTGATTCAGTTCGGTGACACCTATGTATTTGATCCCCGGACCCCGAAATCGGACCTTCAAAAACACTGGTTCGCAGAATACATGGACACTTTCGTGGCCGAAGTAAACGGGGCTATCGTGGGAACCTACATCATGAAACCCAACCATATAGACCTGGGAAACCACATCGCAAATTGCAGCTATATGGTAAAGCCGGAACACCAAGGGCGCGGCATCGGGAGAAGGATGTGTGAACACTCCATCCGGGTTGCCAGGGAATCCGGATACAGGGGCATGCAGTTTAATGTGGTAGTCAGTACCAATAAGACAGCCATCGAACTGTGGCAAAAATATGGATTCAGGATCATTGGGACCACACCAGGGGGATTCAGGCATCTGGATCAGGGACCGGTTGACACACATATCATGTTCAGAGAATTGTAAAGACGAAACTTTAAAAATCTCATCATGCCACGAAAGCTTGTTTCGTACATTGCAGCCAGCCTGGATAACTACATTGCAAGGCCCGACGGGGATGTATCCTGGCTCCATGCACCTGAATTACTGCTGCCCGACGAAGACTATGGTTACCGCAAATTCTGCGGATCGATAAATACAACCCTGATGGGCCACAACACATACAGAATCATTAAGGGATTCGATCAGCCCTTTCCATATACAGATACAACCAACTATGTATTCAGCAGGTCGAACCACCACAGGGATACGGACCAGGTCCAATTTATATCGGGGGATATCATCGAATTTGTCAGGGAGCTGAAGAAAGAAAAAGGCAAAGATATCTGGCTGATCGGGGGTGGACAGATCAATTCCCTGATGTTGAACAATGGTCTCATAGACCAGCTTATACTCACACTGATCCCCCTCACACTCGGCACCGGCATCCCCCTCTTCCAGGGAGATACCAAAGAGGTCAAATTCAAGCCTGTGGATGGAAAATACTATCAGAACGGGATCGTTCAATGGATCCTGAGTCCCGGACAATAATCAGGACAGGGCAGATTTGTACAGAACCGACCTTCCGCCGGATTGCGTATCATGGGTCCTTCACCATCCCCTTGCAGATCACGCTTTGGATCTCAAGGGACGGTTCATCCTGGCTCAGCAACACCAGGCTGGCCGGTGCGCCGTCTACGATTCCCCGGGCTGCCGGGACCTCCATCAACCGGTTGGGATGGAGCGATGCCATGTTCCAGGCATATGGAAAGTTCTCCAGGCTGCTGATCTTCCGGATCCCGTCAATGAGTTTGCTGGCCGATCCCGCCAGGGTACCGGGGTCCCCCTCCATATGGAGCTTCCCCTCCTCGGTCAGCCTTACCTTTCCGGTGGCGGGAGACTCATACACTCCGGGTGGCAATCCGCTGTATGTCATGCTGTCGCTCACCAGGATTGCCCGTTCCCGTTTGACTTTGATAAATACCTTCAGGACTGCGTCGGGAAGGTGGTACCCGTCGGCAATCATACTGGCAAACAGTCCTTCTTCTGCCAGTTGATCCCATATGTAATTGGGATGCCTTGGAAGCGAGCCGTGTGACCCGTTCCCCAGGTGGGTGGACAGGGTGGCCCCTGCCAGGACAGCTTTGTGGATCATTCCGGAATCAGCCTGCGTATGGCCAATCCCTACCGTGATCCCCATCTTCCGGCAGGCGCGGATCAAATTTTCGCTGCCTGGAAGTTCAGGGGCAAGGGTAATGATCCTGACCATCCCGCCGGAAACTTTGTTCCACCGCTCCACCAGATCCGGATCCGGTTCCATGCAGTATTTTTCAGGATGGGCCCCCCTCGGACCATCCTCATTTGAGATAAAAGGTCCTTCCATGTGGATTCCATCGATCATGCTGCGTGCCGGTCCGGGTGTACATGTGGCCTCCGAAATCACTTTGAGTGTGACCATGGTCCTTTCTTCAGGTCCGGTGATCAGGGTAGGATAATACCCCGTCACACCGGTCCGCAGCAATTCCAATGATACCAGCTGGACCTGTTCCACGGTCAATCCGGGTGCATTGAAATCCACTCCCATGTATCCGTTCACCTGCAGGTCGACCAGACCCGGGGCGATGACCGGTAATCTGCCTGATTCAATTGCGGAGGAGGGTTTCTCCCGGACAGTGTCAATGATTCCACTGTTGATAGTGACCTGGATCGGCTTTCCGGTGTCATAATGAATCCCTTCCAGTATGGTCTTAGCGTTTCCCAATTCCTTTTTACGTTTAAACACTTTCCTTTCTCCCCCCTGCCCGCGCAAGGATCCCGGTGGTGCAATAGACCAGGAAAGCAATGGCCACCGGGGAGCCGATCTCAGCCGCTAGCGGAGCATCCACCATAAATTTAGTAATTAAAAACGTAAGGAACCCAGCTCCAATGGAGAGCAGTGCTGCCCTGTGATCCATCCGGTTGAACACCGGAAGCAGGCCCATCATCATGGGAATGGAGACCGGTCCGATCAGGGCGGCAAACCAGGAGATGATCAGCCCCAGCACCCCCCCAAAATGATCCGCATTCAACGCAATGATGATGGTAAGGGCAAGAAAGGTGGCAGAGGTAATCCGTATGACCCTGAGTGTTCGGATGCGGTCCCTGCGCCCCGGAAAAAGAAAAGGGAAAATATCCCTGTTCAGGACCGCGGTGATGGTATTGGCATCGGAAGAGGTCATGGTCAGCGTGTTGGCGAACATGGAAGCCAGGACCAATCCGATCAGTCCGGGCGGAAGAAACTCCAGCGCCAGCATTGCATAGGAATTCTCAGGGTTATCGATCCCGGGGAAAAAGAGGGGGGTGCACCACATAGGGAAGAAAAGGACCGCCGGCCAGAGCAGGTAGAGCATGGCTGAGAGCCTGGCTGATTTCTTCACACTACCCGGCGAGGGTTGGGAGATAAAACGGGTGGCCAGGTTCCAGGTTCCTCCGTTGTAGCTGAGAAAATTGAGCACCAGGAAGGTGAGTACGAACCAGATCCCGTAAGGGGCCCGGAAAGGATCGGAGTTCCCTTCCGGTAATTTGTCCCATATGTTCATCGCTTCGTGCCATCCTCCAAGGTGTGAAATCACCACCAACAGCATGGTGATTCCTGCCACCAGCTGGATCACAAACTGGAACAGGTCGTTCCAAACATCGGCCCAGATGCCCCCCAGGGAGATGTAGACCAGTGAGATCCCTCCGGCAAGAAGTATCCCTGCAACCACTGGGAGCCCGGTGAATCCATTCAGCAGGATGGCGATGGCCGCCCATTTGGCCGCGATATCAAACAGTTTGAGGATCACACCGCTCCATGCGATCAATTGCTGGGTGGAACGGTTATACCTTTTCAGGAGGTATTCGGTGGGGGACTGGATGTTGTATTTGATCCGGAGCCGCACCCAGGCAGGGGCCATGAAAAAGGATCCGATCATCAGTCCGGTGAAGATCGTAAGTGCCCACCAAACATATACCGAGATCCCGTGGGTATAGGCCAGAGCCGCATAGGCCACAAACACCGCTCCCGAATAGCCTGACACATGGTGGGAGATTCCGGCCAGCCACCAGGGAAGTTTCCCCCCTGCCACAAAAAAATCACCGGAATCTTTCACTTTCCTGAAATAGGCCCAGATCCCGGTGCCGATCAGTACCGAGAAAAAGAGTGCGATGACCAGGTAGTCGATGGTTTTCATCTGAACTGTCCGATTATTCCAACAATTCCGGCCGCTGCCATCCCCAGGGTAAAAATAAAGATGATACCCAGGAAAATATTTGACGGCATTTTTAACGTATGTCTTCCCATAACGGAAGCCCGGTTGTACAGGATAAGCATCAACAGCAGGATCAGGGGGGTAACGATAATGGTCATTGCCTGGGACATGACCATGATAAGGACCGGCCTGCCGCCAAAAACCGGTACCACCAGCCCCAGCGCCACCCCGAACAGGACCAGCAGCCGGCTTCCGAAGGATCTCATTCTTCTCGGCCTGCCGTTAAAATCAGCCATCAGCCAGGGGGCCAGCAGGATGATAGGAAAAAGCGAAGAGAGGCCGGCCGCAACGATCCCTCCCACGAATACAGAGATGGCAAACCGGCCCGCCAGCGGTTCCATCAGCTTCACCATATCTATGGCATTGTCCACCTTCAATCCCAGCGGATGAAGGGTTCCGGCCGCCGAGACCATGACCGCCACACTGAGCAGGAACATCATGGAGACCGAGATGATGGCATCGCGCCGCTCCCGTTTCAGGTCCTTTTCCTTCCAGCCCTTCTCCTGCACCAGGATCGACCGTACCACGTAAAGAATCGCACCCATGGTGGTTCCCACCATCCCCGCCATGATCAGCAGGGCCTCGGAATCCCGTGGCACCGAAGGAATCAGTCCGCTCAAGATCTCTTCCGGCTCCGGGACGACCATGAACATGGTCAATATGAAACTCAATCCCATGATCCCCACAAAGGCCGCCAGCACCTTCTCAAAGATCCGGTGCTGCCCGTTCCAGAAAAGATAATAGAGCAGTGCGCCGAAAATAATCGCCGTCAGGACGGGACTGAATCCGTTCCCGCTGCGGGTGAGCGGACGAGACCACTCCTGCACCACCTGGGTGACCACACCCATCACCCCCATGCAGCTGATCCATTCGCTCACCAGCAATGATACCAGCACAAAGAGGGTAATCCCCGTACCGAACGAACTTCTCAAGCTTCCGAGGATGGTTTGGCCGGTGAGTGAGGTATACCTTCCGAACAGCATGATCAGGAAATAGGTGAAGAGGCAGGAGAGCAGCAGGGGCCAGATCATGTTCATCCCGTATGCGGCTCCCGAGGAGGCCATGGTGGTGATGCTCCCGGTCCCGATGTTGTACCCGATCAGAAAGAGTCCGGGTGCAATGGAGGCCAGGAAAATCCCTATTCTTTTAAAGCGCGACAATGGTTACTTTTTATGCGGTCCGTCACCCGTATCGGATCCCGAAAGGTCATTCCCCGAGCAATGAGGATGAGTCCCTGTCGAGGTAGAGCCAGGCACTGGAATGATTTTTTAATATGGAAGCCGGCACATCAGGCGTTACCGGGCCCTCAACCGCATTCTTCACAGCCTGGGCCTTTCTCCGGTCCGGGACCGTGCAGACGATGCTTTCTGATTTCATGATTTGCCTGACGGACATGCTGATGGCGCTCGAGGGTACCGACTCCAGCGAGGGGAACCACCCTTCATTCATCTGTTGCCTGCGGCAAGCCTCGTCCAGTTTCACTACAATATAGGGCTCCTCCGTATCGAAATCGGCCGGCGGATCGTTGAATGCCAGGTGCCCGTTCTCCCCGATCCCGATAAAAGCCACATCGATGGATAGCTCACTGATCAGATCTCCCAATCTCTTACATTCGGTGTGCGGATCGGCCTCCCCATCGATAAAGTGAAACCGGGATGGTTTGGCCAATCCCACAAACCGCTCCCTTAGGTATTTTCTGAATGAGGCAGGGTGCGATTCAGGCAATCCGATATATTCATCCAGGTGAAAAGCTGTGACCCGGGACCAGTCAATTTCCATGCGGGTCAACGCTCCCAGCATCTCAAGTTGCGAGGTGCCCGTGGCGAGGATAATGGTTGCATGTCCCTTTGCTCTGATTGCCTTTCGAATGTAGGAGCCTCCCTTTGTTGCTGCTGCAATCCCACATTCGGCACTTGTCCCGGAAATCTTAACCCTCATTTGTTTCATCCCGTGAATATATTACATTTCATATTCATGACAAATATTCCCGGTACATTGAATGTTGGCAGAATCCCCGGGGAATTCTTAACTTACGGGAACACTGTTCAACATACTGTTTCAAAATCATGAACTACAAATGGATCACCCTGATTGCAATGTTGCAATGCATGGTCATCTTAGAGGCCCAGGAAGCGATGTTGTGCCAGGGAGCATACTGGACCGAAGATGAAGCCAACCTGAAAATGAAGGAATTCGCTAACCTCTGGGACGATCTGGAATCGTGGGAGGAGCGTTCGAAGATGATCCGGGACGGCATTGCGAAGGGGATGCAACTTGCACGCATGGATCAATTTTCCGCTGTTCCCGGGGTAATCATCCATACCAGGCGTGAAATGGACGGATATACCGTCGAAAACATTGCCATTGAGAGTTTTCCGGGATTCTGGGTGACCGGGAACCTCTACATCCCTTCTGCGCCGAGAGCGCAGAACCCTGCCATCCTCTGTCCCCATGGTCATGCCACCGATGCAAGGTTCAGAACCTATGTCCAGTTGCGGGCGGCCACCCTGGCGCGAATGGGTGCCATTGTTGTCGCCTATGACATGGTGGGATACGGGGAGTCGAACCAGGTTTCACACCGCATGCCGGCTGCGCTTCTGTTACAAACCTGGAACAGCAAAAGGGTGCTCGATTACCTGCTCTCCCGTTCCGATGTGGATCCCGAACGGATCGGGATGACAGGCGAATCGGGGGGTGGTACCCAGACATTTATGCTCACTGCCATCGACCAGCGGATCAGGGTCTCTGTTCCGGTGGTACAGGTATCCGCTCATTTTTTCGGCGGATGTGTTTGTGAAAGCGGGATGCCGGTACACCGCAGCGAAAAACATCAGACCAACAATGTGGAGATTGCCGCCCTGGCGGCACCCCGTCCCCTGATGCTCATTTCAAACGGGGCCGACTGGACCCGAAATACCCCGGCGATCGAATTCCCTTATATCCAGCGGGTTTACGCGCTCTACGATGCCGAACACCGGGTGGAAAACGTACACCTGCCGGCCGAAAAACATGATTACGGTTACTCCAAGCGGGTGGCCGCCTACAATTTCCTGGGATATCACCTGAAACTCAATGTCAATGCCGTTCCTTACGAGGAAGGATTCATGGAGGATTTCGTAACCGTGCTGGAAAGGGATGAACTGCGGGTTTTCAACGAGCAGCATCCCATTCCACCCGGAGCTCTGGAAGGGGACGATGCGGTGCTTGAATTTCTCGGTTTTTAGAGGAGCCGTAAAACCGGGTTAAACAGCCTGATGCATGGCCAGGTAACCGGGATCAATCTCCACACCCAGGCCGGGTCCGGTGGGAACCGTGATCACACCCTGATTGCTTGTCAGTGACGAAGTGGGACAATTCAGGGGAATCTCACGATTCAATCCCTTGAATTCGTGATAGGGACCCGCATTGGGAACGGCCGAAACGAAATGCATCATATAGAGGTATCCCAACCCGGAACCGGATATATGAGGCGTGCAGGGTTTGCCCATCACTTCTGCCATCCGCGCCACCCTCATGGCGCGAACCATTCCCCCGAAATAGAATGGATCGGGCTGGACCACATCCAGGGCATGGTTGCCAATGAGCCACCTGAAGTTCCTCATGCTGGGCTCCTGTTCACCCCCGGCCACCGGAACGGAAAGGGCCCCGGTTACCCGCCTGGTCTGATCGTACCAGTCGAACGGTACCGGCTCCTCATAGAAATCGTAGCCGTATTCCTCCATGATTCTCCCGATGCGGATCGCTTCATCCGCATCGTAGGAACCGTTTGAATCCGCATAGATGACCATCTCAGGGCCGAATGTCTCCCGAACAAGCGGGATCAGCTTTTCTGTTCTCCCCGGCGGATCATCCGCATTTTTGCTCATCCGGCCTCCCACTTTGAATTTCAGGGCCCTGGCTCCTGTCTCCTCCACATTTCGCCTGATCAGTTCGATCGATTCTTCAGCCGATCTGCCCCTGTGGTTATTCGCCCGGTAAACCGCTATTTCACGGTTCACCACATCCCCGATCAGATCACCCATCGGCTTGCCGGCAATCTTCCCCAGCATATCCAGTACGGCAAATTCAATGGTCGCCAGCGGCACCCATAACGCCAGGTTCTGAAGTTTGTAGTTACTCCGGTAAACATACACCTCGTCGAGCAATTGTTCCCATTGCCTGGCATCTCTTCCCGGGAAAAAGGGTTGCAACCTGTTCTTAAAAACGGGATAGAGGGAGATCATCTGCGCATTGTTGCTCACGGAGAGACCCTCCGTCCCGTCCGCGGATGTAACCCTGCAGATAAAATTGTCCTTAAATCTCAGGAGCTCCAGGCGATCTATGATCACCGGTTCGGAAAACAGTCCGCTCTTCAGCACAGGTTGCTTCAAAACGGCATCGATACTTCCGTAATCGGTGTCGTTACCTGGATGATCTGCCCGGCTGCAGCCCATGACGGACAGGGATCCCCCGAGGGTGCCGGCCGCGCCCGTCTTAATAAACTGACGGCGTGATGGTTTCATGCGATCCTCTCTTTCTGATTGATATCACTCCCCTAAACTTAATCATTGCAGTGCAATTTATACCCGTACCGGGTGAAATTCGGACCGGATCATTGAAATTGCAGGAAAATATGGTAAGTTAGGGGACATGCAGCGCAGGTACATAGGTTTTTTCCTGGGGATCGTTCTGTTCCTCGGGATCTACCTGTTTACGGATCTGGAACCGGGGAAACCCGAGGTAACAGCCACCCTGGCTGTGGCGGTGCTGATGGCGGTCTGGTGGGTGTCAGAAGCCATCCCCCTGGCAGTTACCGCGCTGGTACCCCTGGTACTTTTTCCTGCACTCGGGGTACTGGACGGGAGGGAGGTCTCGGAGGCATACATCAATCACATCATATTCATTTTTATCGGCGGCTTCATCATGGCCCTGGCCATGGAGAAGTGGAACCTCCATAAAAGAATAGCCCTGAAGATCCTGGTGGTTATCGGCGTGAGTCCTGGAAGGATCCTGCTGGGCTTTATGGCCGCCTCAGGATTTCTCTCCATGTGGATCTCCAACACGGCCACCACCATGATGATGATTCCAATCGTCATGTCCGTAGTGGTGAGCCTGGAAGAGACACTGAAAAAGAGCTCCATCACACACTATGCCACCGGATTGCTGCTGGCCATTGCCTACAGTTCTTCCATCGGCGGGATGTCGACCCTGGTCGGCTCACCCACCAACCTGGTATGCCCCAGGATCCTGACCATGTTGTACCCCGGTGCCCCGGAGATTACTTTCACCGGGTGGATGTCCTTTGCGCTTCCCGTATCGGCTGTGATGCTGGTGGTGGTCTGGGTGGTGATCTACCTCATATACCGGCCAAGAAAACAGTGGGAGCGCATGGACCGGGAACATTTCCGCAAAGCATACAGGGAACTGGGGAACACCTCCCGGGAGGAACGAACCGTTTTTATCCTCTTTCTGCTCCTGGCTATCCTCTGGATCACCAGGTCGGGTATTTCATTCAATCATTTTGCTCTGCCGGGATGGGCCAGCCTCTTCAAGGTACCCGAATACATCAATGACGGGACTGTGGCCATGTTCGTCTCCATTCTGCTGTTCATTATGCCGGCCGGCCGGGATCAGGAAAAAAGGATCATGGACTGGAAGACGGCACAGAGACTTCCGTGGTATATTGTCCTCCTGTTCGGAGGCGGTTTTGCGCTGGCGCTTGGATTTCAGTCCTCCGGCCTGGCGATCTGGTTCGGGGAGCAATTGCTGTGGACCCGGGGCGTTCACCCCTATCTGATCCTTGCTTCCGTGGTTCTGCTTATGTCTTTCCTTACGGAACTTACCTCCAATGTGGCCTCGACCCAGATGCTCCTTCCCGTATTCGCAAGCCTGGCGGTTAGCAGCGGAAACAGCCCCATGCTACTGATGATCCCGGCCACCCTGGCCTCATCCCTGGCATTTATGCTGCCCACGGCAACCCCCCCGAATGCCATCGTCTTCGGTACCGACCGGATCCGCATTGCCACCATGGTGCGCACAGGCTTTCTGCTCAATATGACAGGCATCCTGGTGGTAGTGCTGGTTACCTGGTTGCTCGGGGGAGGCTCACTGGACATAGAACTCGGATCGATCCCGGACTGGGCCCGGCCATAACCTGAGAATCTAACCGGCCGGCTGATACGGATCCTGAAACAGTGGAATATTTGTTATCTTTCATCTACCATGAAAAGCATCCTTCTGTGTATCCCGTTTATCCTGACAACCTCCCTGTTTGCGCAGCGGACAGTGATGGACCTGAACGGTGCCTGGCAGTTTGACCGGACCGTGCATGCATTCCCGCCCGAGCAGTTTACCCGTACCATTCCCGTACCCGGACTGATCCACCTGGCCGAGCCTCAGATCGATGATTACCAGATCTGGTTCAGAAAGCCCCTGGGAACGGAGGAGAAAGAGGCCCACGGGGTCTACGACATAGATTATACCCCAAAATACAACTGGTATCTGAAAAAGATCCACATCGAAGAGTCCCTGGCAGGACAAGAGTTTCTTTTGAGGATCAAAAAGAGCCAGTATGTGACCCAGGTATTTGTGAATGGGATCGATATGGGGACCTCAATGGAATGCTACACCCCTGTCGAGTTCCCTGTGACCAGGGCCCTCAGACCCGGTGAAACCAATGAGATCCTGATCAGGGTGGGGGACCGCTACTGGCTGCCCCCGCAGGCCGCCGGATCGACAGATAAAGAAAAAGAGCATTACCTCCCGGGCATATGGGACGATGTGGAACTGATCGCCGCCGGCAAGATCCAGGTGAACAACACCCTGATGCTGCCGGATGCGGAACGGGGCCGGGTTGTGGCAAAGATCAGGCTCAGGAGTTACTATCCCCAGCAGATCATGTACGGCGATCCGAAATCCGACTCCGTAACCGTCCGTGTGGAAGTATTCGATCATCGGGGGGAAAGTGCCGGCTACGGGAATGTCCGGGTAGATGCAAGGCGTGAGCATTTCACAGAGGCCGGCATGGAGATCCCCATTATGGACCCGCACCTGTGGAGCCCCGATGATCCTTACCTTTACCGGGTCCGTACCACCGTCATGTCCGGGGATCAGCCGATGGATGTGCAGGAGGACCGGTTCGGTTTAAGGGATTTTGAGCGGAGGGGAAAATATTTTTACCTGAACGGAAAGAAAATCCTTCTGAGGGGAACCAACATCACCTTACAGCGGTTTTTCGAAGACCCGGACTGCAGGGCCCTGGCCTGGGACAGGGAGTGGGTGAAGCAACTGATTATCGATGACCCCAAAATGCTCCGGTGGAACGCCATGCGGATCTGTGTGGGTATCGTTCCCGATTTCTGGTATGACCTGGCAGATGAATATGGCATGATGTTCCAGAATGAATGGAACTACTGGCAGACCCACGGGTGGGACAACCAGGTCAGAGAGGAGTATACGAACTGGGTCTGGAGCGATGGCAACCACCCCAGCATTGTGATCTGGGATGCCATCAATGAAAATTGGGACGATTATATAGGAAATGTACTGATCCCGGATCTGAAGCAACTCGATCCCACCCGGCCCTGGGATGCCGGCTACATGACCGCCGGGGAGATGGGTGTCGATGAGATGGATGAGCCCCACCCCTATGAAGGACTGCGGCCATGGGTAGAGGTGGATGATTTTGAGCAGGATCCCTATCCGCTCGGGGACCTGGACTACAGAAACGGGGCCAACATGGCCAGTATCGAATCGGGGGCTGCGCAGCTGGTGAACGAATATGGATGGGTCTGGCTCTGGAGGGACGGAAGAACATCCAAACTCACCGGCAGGTTATATGAATACTACCTGGGAGACGCATCTGATCCCGTTGCCAACAGAGCGTTCCAGGCATACTGGCTCCAGTGTGAGACCGAATGGCTCAGGAGCATCCGCGAACATGCCGGAGTGCTGGCTTTTACGCACCTTACGAACAATTACGGCTATACCGGGGACTGGTATATCGGGCAGATCAGCGAGCTCGAACCGGGCCCCACCCTGGCATGGTTCAGGCACGCATTCGCACCTTCGGCCGTATTCATCAACCACCCGGATGAAAGATTCATGAGGCAATTTTCCCCTGCTGAGCCGGGATCACGCATGCTTTTTACACTGAAAGCGATCAACGATCTGGAACAGGCTGAAACGGGTACGGTAACCATTCAATTATACGACAACAGGGGAGCAGAGGTATGGTCCCAGCAGCAGGAGATCAACATCAAACCTTACGGGGAAAAGAATTACCCGGTGGTGCTGGAACTGCCGGAGGAACCGGGAGGATATACGCTGGTAACCCGGTTCCGGGGAAAATTGACCGGGCTGGAACAACAGATCAGCCGGCGATACCTTGACGTGGGAAGGAAAAACAACCTCTATTTCGAAATCAACCCATAACGGTAATGAGATGAAGCTGAACCGTTCCTTGTATGTGGTCACCCTGTTTGCCATCGCCATGGGATTCCTGGAGAGTGCGGTGGTGGTCTATATGAGAGAGATCCTCTATCCCGATGGGTTCGCTTTCCCCCTTTCGCCCATCCCCGTAAGCCTGGCACTTACCGAACTCCTGAGGGAAGTCGCGACACTGGTGATGCTGGTCACCGTTGGCATCCTGGTTTCCAAACGTTTCAGTACCGGATTCGCCTGGTTCCTGTACGCGTTTGCCATCTGGGACATCTTTTATTACATATTTCTCAAAATCCTGGTGGGCTGGCCCGAATCGTTGTTAACCTGGGACGTGCTCTTTCTGATCCCCACCACCTGGACCGGTCCGGTCCTGGCACCTCTCCTGGTATCGCTTACCATGATATGTTTTGCACTGGTGATACTGACTCACGCAGAACGGGGGAAGGATACGAGGTTGGCCACCCGTGAATGGATCGGGCTGATCGCAGGGTCACTGGTCCTGATCCTTGCATTCGTTTTTGATTATTCCAGCCACATGCTTACGCACTTTTCGCTGGCAGGAATGATGGATGTACATAACCCGGAAGTACTGGAGGTGGCTACCAGATACATGCCATTCCGGTTTCCAT
>Ga0209536_100006500_pt1 | contig 17858 bp, 14 predicted proteins | sample DeeMarSeWOR28_12_FD_187461 | JGI IMG/M metagenome (GOLD analysis project Ga0209536, IMG submission 187461) | Marine sediment microbial communities from White Oak River estuary, North Carolina - WOR-2-8_12 (SPAdes) (version 2) | ecosystem: Environmental > Aquatic > Marine > Intertidal zone >... | reverse complement strand
TGCGGCGGCGTCGGCGGTCGCCGCATCGCGGTGCATGACGGTCACCGAGACCGTTTGTCCGGCCGGGTAGCCGGTGCGCGGATCGATGATGTGGTGATAGCGCTGGCCCGAGGCCTCGAAGAAGCGCTCGTAGTCACCCGAGGTGAAAATACTTTCATCCTCCGACAGCTCGACCGAAGCCAGGACGCCGGCCTGGCGCGGGTGACGGATGCCGATACGCCACGGCCGGTCGCCGTGCCTGCCAATGGCGCGAAGGTCACCGCCGGCATTGATGATGGCATGCGCAATCCCCAGCGACTGCAGCAGTTCGATGCCACGGTCGATGGCGTAGCCCTTGGCAAAGGCGCCAAGGTCATACTGCACTGCCGGGTTGCGGCTCACCAGTTGCCCGTCCTCCAGTACGACGTCGGCGGCGGACGGCGCCAGCGCAAGCAGCTCCTGTATCGCTGTCGGGTCGGGAGGTGTCAGCACAGTGATCTCGTCGGCATGGAAGCCCCACAGGTCGATCAGCTTGCCGATGGTCGGGTTGAACAGCCCGCCGCTCTGCAGAGACAGGCGGTTGGCTGCCTGCAGCAATGCCAGGATGTCCGCTTCGGGCCTGAATGGCCTGCCCCCTGCCAGTAGCGTGTTGGTTTGCGCCAGCCTGCCGGCTTCCCAGGCGTGCCAGTCGGTATGCATGGTGTTGAATGTCAGCGCCAGCGCCTCGCTGGCTTCCAGCTGCTGTTCCGGGTTCGCGCCGTAGAGGCTGAGATCGATGAGCGTGCCCAGCGCATAGAAGCGGTCGCGAAATACGGGCTCGTCAGGCCGGCCGCAGCCTGACAGCAGGCATGCGACCAGCAGGGCGGAAACGATGCCGCGCAGCATCAGCGGTCGCGTTCGAGCCGCGCGGCAATGGCGGCCATCAGCTGGCCGGCAATATCCGCGTGGTACAGCTGGTCCAGCTCGCGGATACAGGTCGGCGAGGTGACGTTGATCTCGGTCAGGTAATCACCGATGACGTCCAGTCCAGCAAAGATGATGCCCTGTTCGCGCAGGGTCGGTCCGACCTGTTCGCAGATCCAGCGGTCGCGCTCACTGAGTTCCACACCCTTGCCGGTGCCCCCGGCCGCCAGGTTGCCGCGTGACTCCCCGGCTGCCGGTATGCGCGCGAGGGCATAGGGGAACGGCTCGCCCTCGATCATCAGGATGCGCTTGTCACCGGCGGTGATCTCCGGGATGTAGCGCTGGGCCATGGCCGACTGGCGGCCGTTGTCCGTGATCGTTTCCAGAATGACATTGAGATTCGGGTCATCATGCCGCACCCGGAAGACCGAGGCGCCGCCCATACCGTTGAGCGGTTTCACCACCATGTCCCGGTGCTCGGTGAGGAAGGCCCTGAGCCGGGGAATCTGCCGGCTGACCGTGGTGGGTGCGCAGCACTGGCTGAACCATGCGGTATAGAGCTTCTCGCTGGCGTTGCGCAGAGCCTCCGCCCGGTTGACAACCAGTACGCCGCTGGCCTCGGCACGCTCCAGCAGATAGGTGGTGTACATGAATTCCATGTCGACCGGCGGGTCCTTGCGCATCAGCACCACGTCCAGGTCATCGAGCGGCAGGGCCTCGCGCTCCCCGCGGGTGAACCAGTCATCCGGGTCGGCCCTTACCTCAAGCCGACTCATTTCCGCGTGGCAGGTGCTGTCCCGCAGGAACAGGTCGGCCTGTTCCATGTAAAACAGCTGCCAGCCTCTTGCCTGTGCGGCGAGCAGCATCGCCAGCGTGCTGTCCTTGTGGAATTTGATGGACTCGATCGGATCCATTACCACGCCGAGTTTGACTGTCATTTTTCTGGCTCCCTTGTCCGCGCCGGCGCCACATATGTATGCGTAAAGTTTACCGGCGGCTGGACGATAAATCGCTGTAGTCAAACAGCAATATTAAGGTAAATCGTCAGCCGCGCGCGTCTACCGGCAGGCCGTCACGGGGGCAGTTCCGGGCGGTAACCGGGTTGGCGGTTGAATAACCAACATAAACAGACAGATAGAGACTATGCATAGCCAAGCTGAAACAAGCGAAATTGAAAAAATCGTGGCGCCCGAGGCAGAAGGGGAAGACGCTGTTGCCGATACAGGCGGCTTCCGGGTCATGGTGATCGATGACAGCAAGACCATTCGCAGGACGGCGGAGACCCTGCTGAGGAAGGAGGGGTTCGACGTGGTAACGGCGATGGATGGTTTCGAGGCGCTGAGCAAGATTGCCGATTACAAACCGGACCTGATTTTTCTCGACATCATGATGCCAAGGCTGGATGGCTACCAGACCTGCGCCCTGATCAAGCACCACAGGGTGTTCAGGCAGACGCCGGTGGTGATGCTCTCCAGCAAGGATGGCCTGTTTGACCGGGCGCGCGGCCGGGTGGTGGGTTCGGACCACTACGTCACCAAACCGTTTACCCGCGAAGACCTGCTGGATGCCATTGCGCAACACGGCAAGCATGACGGCTGACAGGAAGACGGGGAACCGACAGAACCGGAAACGAGGGTATGACAATGCCGCAGATTATGATCATAGATGATTCACCCACTGACACACACATCCTGCAGAAAATTCTGGAGAGGAACGGTTACCAGACGGTGACCGCCCAGAACGGGGATGAAGGTATCGAGGTGGCAAAGCGGGAAAGACCGGCCCTGATACTGATGGATGTTGTCATGCCGGGACTCAACGGTTTCCAGGCAACGCGAGAACTGACCTCGAATCCGGAGACATCGACCATCCCCGTGATCATCGTAACCCGCAAGGACCAGAAGGTGGATCGTGTCTGGGGGATGCGGCAGGGCGCCCGGGATTATCTGACCAAGCCGGTCAACGAGGGCGCACTGATGAGCCTGATCAACGACGCGCTGTCTGCATAGGAGTCTGCAAGCCGATATGTCCACCACCGCCAGTATTGATCCCGTTGTCATTCTAAGGTCGCTGGAGAAGCGTTGTGCCGCTTCCGCGGCCAGCCTGCCTGACAAGGTCGAAAGAAAGAACGAGTGGTCCGGTGTTGCCTTCCGCGTGGGCGAGCATCACCTGCTGGCCAGCCTCGGTGAAGTTGTCGAGACACTCGTGTATCCAACAGTGACCGCCGTTCCGAACAGCTGTAACTGGGTGCGCGGTATTGCAAACGTGCGCGGCAAGCTGCTGCCGGTGGTCGACCTGAATGCCTATCTCGGCAATGAGCCGGCCGTCGATTCCCGGCGCACCCGGGTGCTGGTGCTTGACTGCCAGGGCGTGTACTCGGGACTGGTCGTCGACGAGGTTCTGGGCCTGCGGCATTTTCCCGAGACGTCATGCCGGAACGTAACCGATGCCGTTCCGGCATCGCTTGCGGCTTATGTGACACAGGGATTCGTCATGGATGGCCGGTTCTGGGGGATTCTCAGCCTGTCCTCGCTGGCGGAGTCGCCGCAGTTTATGCAAACCGCAGTCTAGAGATGTCCTGTTTACCCGAACGCAACCATTATCGAACCATAGAAATCAGGTCAGGAGAAAGACCATGAAAGCAATGAGCAAAGTCAAGCTGCTTGGCAGCAGTAACTGGATGAAGATCCTTACCCTGCTGATGCTGTGTGCCGTGTGGGCCATGGTGGGTGTGTTTGTTTATGTCAACAAGCAGGCGGAACTGGACCAGCGGCGGCTGGCGAGTACCGGCGAGCAAAAGGTGCTGTCACAGCGTATTGCCAAGTACACCCTGGCGGCCTCTGCCGGTGACTACGAGGCGTTTGAGCAGCTGCAGCAGTCCAGGCAGCGCTTTGACACTATCCTGGAGGGGCAGCGCGACGGACTGGAGGCGCAGAAGACAGCCGCTGATGCAGCGGAATATGCAGCCTACAACAAACTGGAAAATGTCTGGCAGGGTTTTCGCGCCAGCGTCGATGAGGTTCTGGATGGTCAGGTCCTCGTCCTGGCGGTGGCAGAGGCTGCCAGCGTGACACGCGACATCATGCCCGAGCTGATGCAGCACACGCGGGGCATTGCCGATGCGCTGGTCAGGAATGACGCCAGTGCCAAACAGGTCATGCAGGCCAGCAGCCTGTCTGTGCTGGGACAGCGCATCGTCAACAACATCAATAATGTCATGACGGGTGAGGGCGCCGAGGCGGCGGCGGTGGCCTTTGCCGGGGATACCGCCGAGTTCGGCCGTATCCTGGATGGCATGATGCGCGGCACCGGCGGCATGCAGGCCGTAACAGGCAATAGCGCGCAGGCAAGGCTCAAGGAGATCGCCCTGCTGTTCAGCAAGGTCAGCGATCATGTCGGTGCCGTTGTGGACAACTCCGAGGAGCTGGTCGGCGTCCAGCAGGCGGTGATGGAGGTCTCGGCGCGTAGCGAAGTCCTGTTCGACGCGGTCGACGGTCTGCAGTCTGCCTTTGCCGGGGTTCCTGAAAACCGCCTGGTATCCACGGAACTGGCCTACCTGCTTGGCGCGGTTGCCCTGTTTATCCTGTTCTGGATGGGCTTCGAGACCCTGCGCAGCCAGAAGCGTCGCAGTCGGGTCATCGAGGAGGAGAATGCGGAAAACCAGGAAGCCATCATGCGGCTGCTTGACGAGATGGGCGATCTTGCCGGAGGTGATCTGACGGTCAGGATGACGGTTACCGAGGACTTCACGGGGTCAATTGCCGACTCCGTCAACGTCACGGTTGACTCGCTGCGCGCCCTGGTAAAGACCATCAACGATACCTCGACGCAGCTGTCGGCTTCCGTGCAGGAAACCGAGGAGATCGCCCGGCAGCTGACCGAGTCAAGCAAGCAGCAGTCCAAGGACATCGCGACCGCCAGCGTGGCCATCAACGACATGGCAAGCTCGATGAGTGAAGTGTCATCCAATGCCGACGAGTCTTCCAAGGTCGCCATGCGATCCGTCGATATCGCCAAGAATGGCGGTGTTACGGTGCGACGCACCATCGAGGGTATGGATACCATTCGCGAACACATCCAGGAAACCTCCAAGCGCATCAAGCGCCTCGGTGAAAGTTCCCAGGAAATCGGCGACATCATCGAGCTGATCAACGATATCGCTGAGCAGACCAATATCCTGGCGCTGAATGCTTCCATCCAGGCCGCAATGGCGGGCGAGGCCGGTCGTGGCTTCGCGGTGGTGGCCGACGAGGTGCAGCGGCTTGCGGAGCGTTCGGCCAACGCCACCAAGCAGATCGAGGCGCTGGTCAAGGCCATTCAGGCCGATACCAATGAAGCGGTGATCTCGATGGAGAAGAGCACCTCGGGTGTGGTCAACGGTGCCACGCTGGCAGAGGACGCCGGTGGTGCGCTGGAGCAGATCGAAAGCGTATCCGAGCAGCTGGCCGGACTCATTCAGACGATCTCGAACTCTGCCGGGCAACAGGCTGCTGCGGCCGCGGATATCTCCTCGACCATGACCGGCATCCAGGAAATCACCACACAGGCAGCGGCGGGTTCGGAACAGACCTCGCACTCGATTGGCAACCTGTCGCGTCTGGCACAGGACCTGGACAAATCGGTCGCCGGTTTCAAGCTGCCCCGCTAGCAAGCGCGGCAGTAGAACCGGATACCATGAACATGCTTGCCCGTACCTGCACACAGCACACGCGCAGGTACGGGACGTCAGGGAAATAACATGAATGAAGCCATCGATTTCAGTGCCCTGAACTGGGTTCGCCAGGAGCTTGGCGAAACCCTTAAACAGGGCCGGCAGTTTCTGGAGGAATATGCGGAGGGTGCCGGGGATGTGGCCAGCCTGCACCAGTGCATGGCGTGCCTGCACGAGGCACGCGGACCGCTGCGCATGGTCGAACTGCTGGGTGCCGATCTGCTTGCCATGGAAATGGAAGAGGTCGTCAATGACCTGATCCATGATCGCATTGCCGTGCCTGAACAGGCGCAGGAGGCGCTGATGCTGGCATTCCTGCAGCTGCCGGATTATCTGTCACGCCTGAGGAGTGGCCAGCCCGATGTGCCGGATATCCTGCTGCCGTCGATCAACGAGCTGCGCGCGATGCGCGAGAGTGAACCGCTGGGGGAAAGCGTACTGTTCCACCCCGACCTGATGCTGCCGCTGCCGCACGTGGCGTTCTCCGCAGACAGGAGCATTCCCGTGGCCGACGTGCAGGCAATTGCAAAAGCCCGGCGCCACCACTTCCAGGCCGGCCTGCTGGAGTGGTACCGCGGCGCTGCAGGTGATGCCGGTCTGCAGCAGATGCATGCAGTGCTGGCTGAACTGCAGCAGGCATCTGCCTACGAACAGACGGCGCGCCTCTGGTGGCTGGCGGCCGGGCTGGTCGAGGCCCTGCTGAACCGCACGCTGGAGTCCACGACCTATACACGGCAGCTTTTTGGCCAGGTCGACCGGCAGATCAAGCAGCTGATTGATGTTGGTGAAACGGCATTCAGTGATCTCGTGCCGGAGGTGCTGCTCAGGGACCTGCTGTTCAGCCTGTCGAGGGCTGATGACGCCTCCGGGCGGATCGGTGAGATCAGGCATGTCTACGGCATGGACGACCCGCATGGCGAGGCCGCACGCGATGCAGCCCTTGGCAGCGTGACCGGTTGCAGTGCCGAGTTACTGGGCACGGTGTCCGCGACTGCCATCGAGGAGCTGGAGCAGGTCAGCGAACAGCTGGACATCCTGAGGCGGACCGGTATGCAGGACATGGCGGGGCTGGAATCCGTGGCGGAGAGGCTGCACGCGCTGGCGAACTCCGTGGCCATGATCGGTCTGGAGGATGCCAGTGGCGTACTGGCCGGGGATGCGCAGCGTGTCCGCGACATGCTGGACAGCGACCGGGCTGGCGACGAGTCGCAACTGATGACAGTTGCCGATGGCATGGTTGCCGTACAGGCGGCCCTGGTCGAACTGCGTGACGGCAACAGCCCGGCAGATCAGCCGGACTCGGCCGCGGATATGGAATTCAGCGAGGGCCTTGACGCCGTGATCCGCGAAGTCGTCAGCGATATGGCGACAGCGAAGGAACGTATCAACGATTACCTCAAGCAGCCGGTAAGTCAGGAGGCGTTGCGTGAGGTGCCGGTGTTGCTGAACCAGGTCAGTGGCGGCCTCAGGCTGGCCGGCCAGGAAGAGGCGGCCGGTCTGGTAGCCAGTATCAATGATTATATTGCGCACGGGCTGGTCGACGCTCAGGACATGCCCGGCAGCGATGTGCTGGATACGCTGGCAGATGCCATCTGCAGTATCGAATTCTATGTCGAGGAACTGAAGGAGGATCGCCTGTACGGCGACATGGTGCTGGATGTTGCCCGCAAGAGCGTGACAAAACTCGGCTATCCGGCCGCTCAGGCTGACGAAGCCGGGGAACTGTCAGATGTGAGCGCATGGCCTGCAATTGACACGCCGCTCGAGACGGCTGCAGAGGTTCCGGCAGCGGCCGAGGCTGGCATGCAGGCAACGCTGGTCAGCAACCTGCAGGTGATTGCGGAAGATGCGGATGAGGAAATTCTCGAGATCTTCATCGAGGAGGCCAGCGAGGAGATCGCGGCACTGGGGACGATGATCCCGCGGTGGCAGTCCAACCCGGGGGACACGGAAACCCTGCAGGAGATGCGTCGTGCCTTCCACACGCTCAAGGGCAGCGGGCGTATGGTCGGTGCGCTGTCACTGGGGGAATTTGCCTGGGCCCTGGAGAGCCTGCTCAACCGGGTCATCGATGGCACGATGATGCCGGGTGAAGATGTGCTTGCCCTGCTGGGTGAGGCCTGCGTGCCATTGTCGGAGTTGCTTGACCAGATCAGGGAGGGTGCGGTCGTCGCATCGGACGTTGATGCAATTGCTGTCAGGGCCCTGATGCTGGCAGACGGCGCCGAGGCCGGCAGTGCCGTGGTGTCTGTGCATACTGCGGAAACTGAAACTGTGATTGCGGTGACGGATCAGGCGGCACCGGTTGCCGGACTCGATTCTACCTGCCTGGATGACTTTGCCGTGCTGTCCGATGACGCCGACCCGGAAATTGTCGAGATCTTCCTGGAAGAGGCGGCCGAGGCGGTTGCCAGTATCAATGACCAGGTGCCGGAGTGGTGTGAAGGCAGGAAGGATGATGCTTTGCTGGAAAACATCCGCCGGGCTTTCCATACGCTGAAAGGCAGTGGCCGCATGGCCGGCGCCATGCGGATCGGTGAATTTGCCTGGGCCATGGAGAACCTGCTCAACCGGGTCTCCGATGGCAGCGTCACCATCAGTGACGATCTCGTCAGCCTGATGCGCGGTGTCAGCGAACCCCTCGGCGTACTGCTGCGTCAGGTCGCTGATGGTTCGGTAGCGCAGGCGGATACCGGCCTGTGGATGAGCGCCGCCGAGCGACTTCTGCGCGGCGAGCCTGCCGCTCTGCCGTCGAGCGGCGGCGAAACCGCCGCAGGGCCGGAGGCGGAACCGGCACCCGGGAGCGATACACCGCCGCCGGCAGCGACTGCAGATGCCGCCATCGAGGACGACGCAGCGGCAGCTGGGCAAGACGTTGATATCACCTTGCTGGAGATATTCACCCGGGAGAGCCGGGAGCACCTTGAGGCCATCGCGGAATTTGTCGATGACTGCAACCGGGCCAGCGGGAATTACCCAGTGTCGGACGGCCTGTACCGTGCACTGCATACACTGTCGGGAACGGCGGAATCTGCCGGGGTGCCGGCTGTCAGCATGCTGGCCGGCGACCTGTATGCACATATCGGCGGGCTCAGGGAAGCGGGCCTGCCGCTGGCCGCCGGGGAGCTTGGGGTGCTGACCGCCAGCGGGCTGGCCATGGCGGAAGCCATCAGCCACCTCCCGGACATGTCATTTGATGCCGGCGTGCTGGCGGCCTTGCGGGCAGATATCAGTATGTTGACGCAGCCGGCCGAGCGGGTGTTGGTTGCGCAGGAGCCCACCGAACCGGAAGCGGTATCCAGTGAACCTGCCGGCACCGAGGCGGGGCATGTGGATGTGGATGGGCCGACGACAGCCGATCCGTTTGCCGACATGGACATGGAACTGCTGGAAATCTTCATCGAGGAAGCCGGGGAAATCCTCGATAACAGCGCGAATACCCTGCGTGACTGGGCGGAGGCGCCGGAGCAGCGCGAGTACATGGATGAATTCCAGCGCCATCTGCATACCCTCAAGGGTGGTGCGCGCATGGTTGGCATCGAGTCGATCGGCAACCTGAGTCACAGCGTGGAGTCCTTGCTCACCCGCGTGGTTGACGGGCACGTGGGTACCTCTGCACGTCTGTTCGATCTGCTGCAGGATACGCATGACCGGCTAGCGGGAATGCTGGAGCAGGTACGCGAAAACACCATGCCTGAACCGGTTGCCGAACTGGAAGCCGAACTCGACCGGCTGGGCTTCGAGAAGGACGAGATGGTGGAAGTGGTTCAGGTGGTCGGCGAGCCTGAATCAGGCGAGGCTGAAACCAGTGAAGCCGAAGCCGGGGACGTCGCCGAGGTTGTCGAAGCAGCAGAGCCGGAAGCAGAGGCGCAACCTGAAGCGCAGCCGCAACCTGAAGCGCAGCTGGAAACCCTGGCCGAACAGCCGGTAACGACGGACATGGATGTTGAGACGGAAGCCGACGCGTTCGCCGAGCCGGAACCGGTTGCCATCATGCCGGTCAGTCAGCCGCTGCCTCCGGTGCAGGAGGGCGAGATCATGCCGCGCCGCAAGGAGCGCCGCAAGGACTCGCGGGTTCGGGGTGAACAGGTCCGGGTACAGTCCGAGTTGCTCGACAACCTGGTCAACAATGCCGGCGAGATCAACATCTATCGCTCCCGCCTGGAGCAGCAACTCAGTGTCTACCGCTTCAACCTCGCGGAACTCGACCAGACCATCAACCGCCTGCGCGACCAGTTGCGGCAAATGGAAATTGAAACCGAGACCCAGATGCTGTTCCGCTACGAGCAGGAAGCCAGCGACACTAACCTGGATTTCGATCCGCTGGAAATGGATCGTTATTCGAACCTGCAGCAGCTGTCACGATCACTGATGGAAAGTATCAGTGATCTGCACAGCATTCAGGATATGCTCGACAGTACCACGCGCGAGTCGGAGACCCTGCTGCTGCAGCAGGCACGAGTCAGTACCGACTTGCAGGAAGGCCTGCTGCGTACGCGCATGATTCCGTTCGCCAGTCTCGCGCCGCGTCTGCGCCGCATTGTGCGCCAGTCGTCCAGTGAACTGGGCAAGAAGGTTGAGTTATTGCTGGATGGTGCCGACGGCGAGATGGACCGTACCGTCATCGAGCGCATCGTTGCGCCGCTGGAACACATGCTGCGCAACGCCGTTGCCCACGGTATCGAGAAGAGCCCGGTGCGCAAGAAGGCCGGCAAGCCCGCGGTTGGCACCATCACCATTGCGTTCCACAGGGAAGGCCCCGAGATCGTGCTGCAGGTGAGCGATGACGGCCAGGGCATGAATCTTGAGGCAATACGCGAGCGCGCGATCGAGCGCGGCATGATGCTGGCTGATGCCGGCTTGCCTGACGGGGAGATCATGCAGTTTATCCTGCAGACAGGCTTCAGCACGGCCAGCGAGGTTACGCAGATCGCCGGGCGCGGCGTTGGCATGGATGTCGTCAACAGCGAGGTCAAGCAGCTGGGTGGCTCACTGCACATCGATTCGACGGCCGGCGCCGGCAGTATCTTCACGATCCGGCTGCCGTACACGCTGGCCATCAACCAGGCCCTGCTGGTCAGGGCCGGCGATGACACATTCTGTATCCCGCTTGGCGGTGTCGAGAGTGTTGTCAGGGTTGGCCGCGAGGAGCTTGCCGGGTGTTATGCCTCGGAGCAGGGTACCTATGAATATGCGGGCAACAGTTACCAGCTCAAGCACCTGGGCAGCCTGCTGCGTTGCGGCGAAATGGAAATGGATGGTGACGGCACCCGCGTGCCGGTGTTGCTGGTCCGTATCGGTGAAACCCGGATTGCCCTGCAGGTCGAGGCGCTGATCGGTAACCGCGAGATAGTGGTCAAGCCGCTTGGCGCACAACTCAGCAGCGTCACCGGTGTTTCCGGTGCGACTATCCTGGGCGATGGCCGTGTGGTCATGATCCTCGACCTGCCCGCCATCGTGCGCATGAGCGGCAAGCGCGGCAAGCTGGCTGGCGGTGCAGTCAGGCAGGCCAGGGACAGGTTGCTGGTCCTGGTGGTTGACGACTCGATCACGGTACGCAAGGTGACCACCCGTCTGCTGGAGCGGCAGGGCTTCGAGGTGCTTACCGCGAAGGACGGCATCGATGCGATGAGCGTTTTGCAGGACAGGCTGCCGGACATGATGTTGCTCGATATCGAGATGCCGCGCATGGACGGCTTCGAACTCGCGAGCCATATGCGCAACGACGAGCGACTCCGGCATATCCCGATCACCATGATCACCTCGCGAACCGGCGACAAGCACCGCGAGCGGGCAAGACAGATCGGTATCGACCACTACCTTGGCAAGCCATACCAGGAGCACGAGTTGCTGGAGACGATCAACCGCCTGGTTGGTCTGCCGGATGATGCACAGGCGGCAGGTTAGCCCGGATTCCTTGCCGGGCAACGCAGGAGGAAACCCTGAAATGAGCGAGAATACTGAACAGGTGCGCAGTCTCTGGATACCGCTGCGGCAGGTGAACATGCTGTTGCCGCACGCTGTCGTGGCGGAGATCGGCAACTACCGGGTTCCCGACGGCCGCGAGGATACCCCTGACTGGATGCTTGGAGACATCAACTGGCGGGGTATTGCGATCCCGGTGGTTTCCCTGGAAACCCTTTGCGGCGAGTCCGCGCCGGCGAATCTGGTGTATTCCCGGTTGCTGATTATCAACTCGGTCCGGCCCGGGAGCAGCGTACCGTTCTACGCCATTGTCACTGCCGGCCTGCCGCGGCCGCTGCCGTTTGACAGTTCACTGATGTCGGGTGCCGAGTCGTGCGGACACGAGGCACTGCAGTGCCGGCTGGCGATTGACGGCGAGATAGCCGTAATACCCGACCTTGACTATCTGCAGGAACAGCTGGAACTTCAGGCCAGAAGGGCGGCATAGATATCGTCCGCCGCAGGACGTGACACCTCAAATGCCCGCTAACCGGGTGCGGGTCCGGTCCGTCAGTCGCTGGACATCTTCGAGAGTATGACCTTCAGGTCGTCAATACCGTACTGCGGCTTGCGCCGGTCAGGTAGCTGCCTTCTGTCGCGAACCACGAGAATGTCCTGACTGTCTCGCAGGGGAAATTCGACAGGCAGACCCAGACGGCGACTGCCCTTTTCTCTGACAACCAGTTTCATCCTGAATCCGATTCCATTATGTATACCAGTGCATTCGTTCGCAACGCTGTCCGGGCACCCGACTTTCGGGTGGTATTTATCCGTTTGCCACTGCTTCCTCGAAGCCGTACATGTCGATCTGTGCGGTCCCGGCATGATCGAACGTGTCGGTGCCGATGAAGTCCTCGATTGCGGCCTGCAGCCCGGCCAGGTCGCGAAAGGACTTTTGCTGCAGGGTCATGGTGTTTTCGATAATGCCGGTCACACTGTTCGTGTTCGCCGGGTCCTTTCGGTAAACCCGGATCACGTAGTTGTTCATACTGCTTCTCCGTAAATTCCTTTCCTGTTGATTTCCGGCCTTGTTTTGTTTTCTGTGGCCGGACAGCATGACTCTACACCCGCCGGATATATATCACCAAATGCTGATAAGTACGTAAAAATACCTATATGATGCGTGCATCCGGTTGTTTTGCATGGCAGCCGGATTTCAGCGGAAGTCGCCCCAGAGTGCCTGGATGCCGGCCAGTGCCGCGAGGCCGGCCGTTTCGGTGCGCAGAACGCGTTGCCCCAGGCGAATGCCTGTGCAGCCGATGCTCTCTGCAAGAGTCCGTTCGTCCGGGGTAAGGCCGCCCTCCGGACCGACCAGGAGCGTGATGCCGTTATGCGGTGGTTCAAGGTCCCGCAGGCTATGCGCGCCTTCCGGCTGCAGCATGAGTTTCAGCCCGTTGCCGGACTCGCCGCCTGCCCAGCTGGCGTAGTCCTGCGGCTGCAGCAGCTCCGGCAGGGTGGCGCGACCGCACTGCTCGCAGGCGCTGATGACGATGCCTTGCCAGTGCTGCAGGCGCTTTTCCAGGCGTTCCCCCTTCAGGTGCTTCTGGCTGCGCTGCATCCAGAGCGGCTGGATTGCGCTAACACCCAGTTCGACGGCCTTCTGCAGGATGAGATCCATGCGGTCATTGCGTGCAATGCCCTGTGCGAGTTTTATGGCCAGTGAAGGTGCCGCGACAGTGCTGGCCGGCCCGGCGATGGCGAGGGTGATTTCCGAACGGCCGATGTCTTTCAGCATGGCGTCATGTTCGTCGCCGCTGCCGTTGAATATCCGCAGGATGGCGCCGGGACGCAGGCGCAGCACGTTTTTCACATGATGCGCGGGCTGGCCGCTGGCGACAAGCGAAGCACCGTCACGCAGTGGCTGCGGGATGTAAAGGCGGGGCGCTCCCATGTCCTGTCAGTTGCGGGTGGCCCGGTCGATGCCCTCGGCGGCGACCGTCCCGAGCAACTCGATCTCTTCCGGCGTTATCACGTAGGGTGGCATGAAGTAGATGACGTTGCCCAGCGGCCGCAGCAGCACGCCGCGTTCAAGGGCATGCTGATATACCTGCAGGCCACGGCGTTCCTGCCACGGGTAGGGCGTGCGTGATGCCTTGTCCTGCACCATCTCGATTGCCAGGATCATACCGGTCTGGCGGACTTCGGCGACATGCGGATGGTCGGCAAGACCGGCTGCTGCTGCACCCATGGCGGCAGCCAGCGTCCTGTTGGCAGTAACGACATCATCCTCCCTGAAGATATCCAGCGTTGCCAGCGCCGCACGGCAGCCGACAGGATTGCCGGTGTAGCTGTGCGAGTGCAGGAAGGCATTCAGCCGGGTGTAGTCATCATAGAAGCTGTCATAGATTGCATTGTTCGTCAGCACCACCGAGAGCGGCAGGTAACCGCCGGTCAGGCCCTTTGACAGGCACATGAAATCCGGCGTGATGCCTGCCTGCTCGCAGGCAAACAGCGTGCCTGTACGCCCGAAGCCGACGGCGATCTCGTCGGCGATAAGGTGCACACCGTGGCGATCACACGCGTCCCGCAGCAGTCTGAGATATACCGGGTCGTACATGCGCATGTAGCCGGCGCACTGAACCAGCGGCTCGACGATGACGGCGCAGGTCTCGTCGGCATGGCGTGCCAGCGCCGCCTCCATCTTTTCGAACTGGCGCACGCTGTAGTCGTGCCATGATTCGCCGGCCTCGCGATGGTAGCAGTCGGGAGACGGGACGGTGATGGTTTCCATCAGCAGCGGCTGGTAGGTCAGCTTGTAGAGTTCGACATTGCCGACCGCCAGCGCTCCCAGGGTCTCGCCGTGGTAGCTGTTTTCCAGGGTGAGGAATTTCGTCTTGCCGCGCCGGCCCCGGTTAAGCCAGCTGTGGAAACTCATTTTCAGCGCGACCTCGACCGCAGACGAGCCGTTGTCGGCATAGAAGCAGCGCTCAAGTCCGGCGGGTGTGATTTCGACGAGTCGCTCGGAAAGCTCGATAACCGTCTCGTGGGTAAAGCCGGCGAGCAGAACGTGCTCCAGTGTTTCCAGCTGTCTTGCCAGTGCGGCATTGATACGGGGGTTGCTGTGCCCGAAGAGATTGACCCACCAGGAGCTGATGGCATCTAGATAGCGCTTGCCGTCGAAGTCCTCCAGCCAGACCCCCTTGCCGCGCCGGACCGGGATGAGTGGCAGCCACTCGTGGTCCTTCATCTGCGTGCAGGGATGCCACAGTACGGAGAGATCGCGTTGTACCAGATCCTGGTTTTTCATGGTGGGGACATTACTGGATAGGAGACTGGCAGTGCAAAGAGAAATGGTCTCTCGCAAAGGCGCCGGGGCGAAAAGAGGCGGAATAACAGTATGTGTGGTAACGGATTATCTGCTGAATATCACTTCGTTGCTGCCTTGTGGGGCAGGGGGGCGGGCCGGGGTATCGGATGTTATTGAAGATGGACCGGGCAGCTTCTCCGCTGTGTTCACTGCTGTTGATCAGCTGAAGGATTTCTCCACCTTGCCCCGGCGTCTTTGCCCGGGCGTGAACTGATACTGCACAGGTCTGTCAGCTGCCGGACAGTCCCAGGTTCTTCCAGATGGCGATCGACGGCTCTGCCTTGTTGAGTGTGTAGAAATGCAGGCCCGGGGCGCCCTGCTCGAGCAGGCGCGCGCACAGTGCGGTGACGACGTCTTCACCGAAGGCGCGGATGGACACGAGATCCTCGCCCCAGGCCTCCAGCCGCTTGCGGATCCAGCGCGGGATCTCGGCGCCACAGGTGTCGGAGAAACGTGCCAGCTGAAAATAGTTGGTGATCGGCATGACGCCCGGCACGACGGGAATCGTTATGCCGGCCTGGCCGCATCTTTCGATGAAACGGAAATAGGCGTCCGGGTTGTAGAAGTACTGCGTGATGGCGCTGTCGGCCCCGGCCTCCACCTTGCGCTTGAAATTGGCAAGGTCACGGTCGGGACTGGTGGCCTGCGGGTGGTATTCCGGGTAGGCGGCGACCTCGATATGGAAGTGGTCACCGGTCTCCTGGCGGATAAAGCTGACCAGTTCATTGGCATGCCTGAACTCGCCGGCCTCGACCACGCCGGACGGGATGTCGCCACGCAGGGCAACCATGTGTTTTATGCCCTCATTTTCGTAGGCGTGCAGGACTTCGCGGACGTTGTCGTGCGTGGAACTGATGCAGGACAGGTGCGGCGCGACCTCGATACCGGATTTATGCTGGATGTCGACCACCGTCTGGAACGTCCGGTCACGGGTGGACCCGCCGGCGCCGAAGGTCACGGAGAAGAAGCGCGGCTTAAGCGCGGCCAGTGCCTGACTGGTCTGCTCCAGCTTTGCCAGTCCTGCCTCGGTCTTGGGCGGGAAGAACTCGAAGCTGTAGTTGGTAGTATTTATGTTCATTAGGGGGCTGGTGTCATTGCTGCAGAAAATAACCATTCACTACAAGGACGCAAAAACGCAAGGTAACATCAGGCCCTGAAGGAAAAAAACCATTGTGATTCCCGCCTTCGAGCGAATGACTCGGTGTTTTTGACTTCATTGCCTTTGCGTTCCTTGCATCCTTGCGGTGTGAATATTGGTCAGTACCGGTAATAGTCCGGCTTGTACGGCCCCTCAACCGGTACGCCGATATAGTCGGCCTGTTCCTTCGACAGTGCCGTCAGGTGGGCGCCGATCTTGTCGAGGTGCAGTCGCGCGACTTCCTCGTCCAGTTTTTTCGGCAAGGTGTAGACCCTGTTCTGGTAGTTCTCGCCGTGGTTCCAGAGTTCCATTTGCGCCAGCGTCTGGTTGGTGAAGCTGTTGGACATGACGAAACTCGGGTGGCCGGTCGCGCAGCCGAGGTTTACCAGCCGGCCCTCGGCGAGCAGGATAATGCGCTTGCCGTCCGGGAAGATGATGTGGTCGACCTGCGGCTTGATGTTCTCCCATTCGTATTTTTTCACACTGGCAACGTCGATCTCGTTGTCGAAGTGGCCGATGTTGCAGACAATGGCCTGGTCCTTCATGGCTGCCATGTGGTCGTGTCCAATGACATGGTAGTTGCCTGTGGCAGTAACGAAGATATCCGCCTGGGCGGCAGCCTCTTCCATGGTGACGACCCGGTAGCCTTCCATTCCCGCCTGCAGGGCGCAGATAGGGTCGATCTCAGTCACCCAGACTGTGCAGCCAAGTCCGCGCAGCGACTGTGCGCAGCCCTTGCCGACATCACCGTAGCCGATGACCAGGGCGATCTTGCCGGCGATCATGACATCGGTGGCGCGCTTGATGCCGTCGACCAGTGACTCGCGGCAGCCGTACAGGTTGTCGAACTTGCTCTTGGTGACCGAGTCGTTGACATTGATGGCCGGGAAGGGCAGTTCGCCGCGTTCCTCCATCTGGTACAGGCGGTGCACGCCGGTGGTGGTCTCCTCCGTTACGCCGTGAATGTTCTTGCGGATACTGGAGTACCAGCCCGGCTGTTTGGCGAGACGTGCCTTGATGGCGTTGAACAGCGAGACCTCCTCCTCGCTTGCCGGGTTATCCAGTACCGACGGGTCCGACTCGGCCTTGGTACCCAGCATGATCAGCAGCGTGGCGTCGCCACCGTCATCCAGGATCATGTTCGGCGTGCCGCCGTCGTGCCATTCCATGATGCGGTGGGTGTAGTCCCAGTAGTCGTCGAGTGATTCGCCCTTCCACGCGTACACCGGTATGCCGTCTGCGGCAATGGCGGCGGCGGCGTGGTCCTGGGTGGAGAATATGTTGCAGGAGGCCCAGCGCACCTCGGCGCCGAGTTCCACCAGTGTCTCGATCAGCACGGCGGTCTGGATGGTCATGTGCAGGCTGCCGGCAATGCGCGCCCCCTTCAGGGGTTTCTCGCCGCCGTACTTCCTGCGCAGCGCAACCAGACCCGGCATCTCGGTCTCGGCGATGGCGATTTCCTTGCGACCCCAGTCCTTCAGGCCGATGTCGGCAACCTTGTAATCGGCGCTGAGGTTTGTTGCAGGTTCTGAACTCATAATGCGATTTCTCTCTTGTTGGATTTATACGATGTTTTCCCGCGGCTGCAGGCCGGCGGCATCGCGCAGGGTTTCGGCCAGGTCGGTGCGTTCCCAGCTGAAACCGCTGTCCTCGCGCCCGAAGTGGCCATAGGCGGCAGTTGCGCGGTAGCCCGGCTTCAGCAGGTCGAGCATCTTCACCAGGCCGCGCGGGCGCAGGTCGAAGTGCGCGCGCACCAGTTCGACCAGGCGGCCCTCGTCCAGCGCGCCGGTGCCGAACGTATTAATGCTGATGGATGTCGGCTCGGCTACGCCGATAGCGTAGGACACCTGGATTTC
>Ga0209536_100006499_pt1 | contig 17860 bp, 8 predicted proteins | sample DeeMarSeWOR28_12_FD_187461 | JGI IMG/M metagenome (GOLD analysis project Ga0209536, IMG submission 187461) | Marine sediment microbial communities from White Oak River estuary, North Carolina - WOR-2-8_12 (SPAdes) (version 2) | ecosystem: Environmental > Aquatic > Marine > Intertidal zone >... | reverse complement strand
TTGCTGTTGCTCCAGCACCAACTGGAGGTGTAATAGTGACTGTTGGTGCAACTGCATAACCAGATCCACCATCCTCAATAGTTAGTGAAATAACACCACTCTGAATTGTTTCAATTGAACAAGTTGCAGCAGCACCAGTTCCACCACCACCTTCAATATAAATGATTGGTGTTTCAGTGTACCCAAATCCAGCATTTGTGAGTCTTATTTCCTGTATAGAAAATACTCCAGCACGACTTGTCGTTATTGCAACAGCAGTAGCCGTACTTCCCGTAATTTCTGGAGCATCAGTAAATCTAACCGTAGGAGTGGAAGTATAACCACTACCGTCATTATTTAAGAATACTTGCCTTACATAACCATTATTAATAACAGCAGAACTGGCAGCAGTGACGCCAATACCCAGAAGTCTGAGAGTAGTGATATAACCTTCTTCCTGTACCTGTTCGTCAATTTCATCAATGGAAGTATCAAGAATTTCATCCTCATATTCAAAGAGTTCACACTTCAACTGATAAACATAATTTTTACCTAATTGGTAGAAAGGATCTTCGTGCTCTACGAATTTGACTTCAAATAATCTTTGTCCTAGTGGAAAATAAACCAAATCTCCTTCTCTTGGGCGAGTAGATAAAACAATTTCGTCATCACTCTCTGCTTCTAGAAATGGAGAGATAAAGTCTTCGAATCTTTCTCTAGAGATAGTAATAGTTAATTCATCTCTTAGGGACATTCCAAACTTTGTTAATATATCTCCAGATCCAGAATATCCCTCATATGTGTTCACATACGCTTCTATAATATAATTGTCATCAAATTTTGATGATTGTATTTCTCTAAGTATACTATCTTTTTTTACAAACTTTCTTGGAATGTATGTAACATCTACACCATACATTCTCAATTGCTCATTAATCAATTCCTGAACAAGTCTTTGTTCAGTCTGTGATCCTTGTAGAAAAAACGGATTAAGTGCCATTATCCAATAAGATCGAGGGGTGGTAATTCATGCTCAAGCATCATTGTTTGCTTGAGTTGCTCTAATTCTCTCTCAGCATCTTCATAAATTTCTCTACCATTAAGTTCAATTCCTCCAGGAAGTTTTACTCCTCTGAACTTAATTAGATTTTGACCCCACTGTCGTTTAATTAATGATGTTAGGTATTTTTTAACAAAACTATCATTATAAACACCGGAATAATCACTAGGATCTAAAATTCTATAGCAATCAATAACCAGGAAGTTTCCTGCAGATTGTTGATTCCAATCGATGTCCAAATACAACCTATCTTGTCTCTTATTATATCTAACCTGCTTATCCGTTGTTAATAAGAAATCAATATCTTCCAAATAACTCTTTGTCATTGAATACTGTAGAAGTTCTACAGAATTAAAGTAGTAAAGATCATTTAAAAATAGTTGGTACTTAATACTGAACATTCCTCCAGAAATGCTACTAGTATCAAATTTGAATACCTTCTCAATTCCAACTACAGAATCTGGAATTTGAATAAAGTTTGAGTTTTCGTAAAAATTTGAAGTGGTTGTCCCGTAACCATCAATGTTAGTAGATGTTGCCGAAGTTGTTACGATACCAACTCCACTAGTACCAGATGCTCTACCTCTATCAACGTCTGACTGTTGAATTTCATACTTCAGATACATTCTCTCAACGCCATCAAAATGACGTTCTTGGAAATACTGAAAAGCATCATCAACAAGATCGTCGATTTGATCATCATCAACGTTGATCTCTAGTACTGGAGCACCTAGTCTCCTTAAACAATAATCAATTAATTCTTGTCTTGTTGATGGTTTTGCCATTATTCAACCTCTGAGTTCTGATAATCGTCGGTTTTTTTAGATGATCTCTGCTTTTGAAGGGAACCTTGTCCCCTTCTAGCTTCTAACAACTGTGCTAACAATTGCTCTTTCTCAACTTCAAAATCTTTAGTTAAAGATTGTAATTTTGCTTCTAATAAGATGTTTTGATTTGTTAGTGCTGCTATTTTTTGATTATAAAGACCAACTAAAACATTAATATCAACTTCACTATTCATAATCGTCAGAACGTGCCTCCGTCAATGGTTGTTGTCCAAACAGGTCTGTCAGTATATGTAGTAGAGACAACTGTCGGAACAATTGAAATATTTGCTCCTTCCTTCAAAAGATCATTTGTAGTATCAAATGTTCCCTGAACACCAATCAAAGTAACACTGTTACTGCTGGAAGTAGTGGTTTTTACCATACCATAGGCAGAACTATTATTTGCCTGGGTAATCTGTTGACCTGCTGTAAAACTATGAGTCGAATCTAAAGTAAGAACAACTTCAGTCACCGCAGTCATTATCTGCGTTGAAGTAAATGTTGCTGCAGAAGGTGCTGTGGTAGATCTCTGTAGTCCAGTACTGTCAAAGTAAACAATACCGTGAGTTGAGAAATCTCCCGACTGATAGTAAATACCTTTAATATCTAAGAAACCTTTGGTTCCAGTTGCTACACTGTTATTGATCGAAGCGTCTGGAACAAAAGTCCATCTTCTGCTATCATCTGCGTGTGATTCAAAAACTCCACTAGCAGCGATTGAGTTATCATCAAAACCAAAGAAACCAGTCTTATTATTACTAACTCCACTGCTTGTGTTATAATTGAACGAAACACCTCTATCAGTGTTTGTGTCAAAAGCGTGGGTGATTGTTAATTGAGTTGAAATTCCAATCTGGGAAGTTGTATTTGCTGCAATAGATACAACCTTTGTTCCAGAATTGTAGTAAAGAATGGTTCTATCAGCAGCAAGTGCTGGCAGACCAGCAACTCCAGCATTATCAATGACATCGCCAGTGTTGATACCAACAACGGAATCTAAAGTGATTTCTGTCGTTCCAGAACCAACAACCGCCATTACGGTTCTAACACTGGTTACATCACCAAGATTGAGAATTGGTTCGTTAACTGTAACAGAACTTGAATTTACAGTTGTAGTTGTACCATCAACTTGAAGGTCACCTTTAATAATAACAGTACCTTCATTACTTAAACCATCTGGATATGGATCAATATAAAGAACATTTCCACCACCAGAAGTAGTTGAGATGATATTGGAACTAATTCCAACACCATCAAATGTAGCACCACCAACATTAATAAAAGTGCCAACGTGAGTTACAATACCTGCTATTGTGATAGTATCAGATATTGAATTACCAAGATTGGTATTGCCGTTTACTGTTAGATCTTGCTGAACAGTTAAATTTCCAGAATAAGTTACATCTCCAGTAAATGTAGATGCTCCAGCAACATCAAGGTCTCCACCAATATAAACATCACTAGCAATACCGACACCACCAGCAACCCTTAAAGCACCTGTAGTGGTGTCAGTGGCGTTTGTGGTTGCCGCAATCGATACAAATGATGTATTTGGTGTGCTTTCAAATGTAACGGACGTTGGTGATGACTGAGCACCAATTGTTACTGTTGTTGCATTCGGAACATCAAAGGTTAAATTATTAATCGTTGTGATACCAGTATTAGCACCGATATCAATTGCAACTGCAGAACCCAAAACATTCGCATGGGTTACAGTTGAATCAAATAGATTTAATGATGTGTTATTACTGGTAACATCGCCACCATCAATATTAAGATCACCGTCTAAATCGACAGTGGCATTATGAATAGTTGCGATGCCAGTTGCAGCACCAATATCAATATTCGTACCAGCACCAAATGCATTGATGTGTGTTACGGTTGAATCAAAAAGATTTAGTTCGGCGGTGTTGCTTGTAATATCACCACCATCAATATTAAAATCTCCATTGACGTTGAGATTTTCCCCAACACCAACACCTCCAGTTATGACTAAGGCACCAGTTGTTGAGTTTGTTGATGATGTATTAGTTGTTATTGCAACTTGTTGAACAGTTGTTGCATAAGTCCAAGAAGCACCTTCTACTTGAATTCTATCACTAGACGCTTCATCATAATAAATTCTAGCATCATTATCTGTACCAAACTGGAAGTGAATATCGTCAGCAACTCTAATATCTGCAGTTGCTCCAGCACCACCTCTTTCAAAGAAGATTGCATCTTTGGCAGTATCGTATGACAATCTAATGTCATCGCTGGTGCCAAATTGCAATTCATCATCATCTAAGAACTGAACTCTACCAGTTCCATTTGGTGTAATGGTAATATGACCATCAGTATCTGTAGAGGTAAGTGCATTACCATCTAATGTTAAATTATCTACGTTCCACTGATCAACTTTGCGGTTCTGATCAACAATTGCTACGAAACCGTTTGATGCAGTTGTTGCGTTTGCGGCAGCTGCAACAGAACCTGGAGTGTTGCTTAAAAGATCTGTATAGTACTGACCACCAATCAGTTGAGGATTACTGGAACTATCACCAATAAAGAATCTTTGTCCTCTGTTTGCCTGAGTACCACCGCCAATAGTATATGCTAATTCACCATAATTTAGTGTTGATGGTGCAGAAGTACCAGTAGATCTTTTGACCCTAATGATACTTGCCATTAAAAGCTACCTCCGTTAATGTCTAAATTCTGCGTAGTTCCTGGTGTTAATTCTAAAGTTGCATCCCATTTGTTTGTTGTAGAATTATAAACTAGGACCATACCGTTAGATAAGGTACTTGCATTAATATCACTTAAACCAGATAAAGTTCCTGAGGTGTCTCCAGAAATAGAGGAAACAACTTTAATTGAATTTTGTTGTCCTACTCTTACCTTAATATCTGCCATTAGAGTGTCATTGATTTGCAGGTTTTCAAAGGATAATATAAGAATTCCATTTAATGGTCAGGATCTAAAATATATTTATACTAGCAATCTTCTAGGAGTTTAATCCCCATGAAGTGACTAGTTCCTGCTGTTTCAAATATAACTTAATATAAGATTTTGCAACGTTCCTCAGAGTTTCTATAGAATCACATTGATCAATTTCTGATGCAAACTTAAAATATTCAAAACTTTTACTTAAATTTTCTAATTCAATTTTGTCTGGATCCATGTTCATTAATTAACTCCATTAGTAAACTTTTGATTTGTTGAACGTCATTTTTTAATTCAGAAATTTCATCTTTTTGTTTTTGACGCTCTTTTTTCATTCTAATATATTGATTATATTCAAATGTATCAGAGTTAACAATTGCACCAGTTTTTTCGTCTCTAAAGAGATTTTTATGTCCTTCAATTGGTATCATTATGCTAAAGCAATTGCTCTCAAATCACGGAATCTTGGTGTATATGATTCATTAGTTCCGCTCATAACAATCTTGATTACAAACCCATTAAATTGCTCAAGATCATCTACAGTGTACTGATATTCTAAGAATTCGTCATCATTACTTGCTTTTACAAAAGCATCTGAAGAACCATCATTTAGGTTGGTATCAATTACAGTATCACCAAAACCATCACCATCAGTATCTGTCAAGTTGTTGTATCCTGGGAATAATTCATAGGTTTGATCAATTTCACTTGAATCAGATCTGAACAACTTATAGAGAACTCTAAAATCACTTGAAGCATTTCTATATGCAGTAAGGAGAACTTTCAAAGATGTTGCTGGTTTTGCCAATTCAATTTTATTTGAAACATAAACCGAAGCGTGTGGATCATCAGATGATTGATTGGATCTAGGATCTGTAACATAATTTAGAATTGGTCTATTTAACCTATTTCTATTGAATACAAATGTTGCTGCTTCTGAGAGATCAATCACAGGAGAAACATTAGTATTGCCAGTTTGCATATTAATGGACAAGGTCAGAGACTTACTTCTTGGTAAAGAAGATAAACGGGTTGTTTCATTAACTCTAGAACAAACAATTCTTGGAGTGGATAATTCATTTACCTGATTTAGAGAAACACTTTCATATCCCTGATCAACGAAAGATGCTTCTGATCCACCAGCACTTGTTCCAGAAACTGTTCTAATACTTGAATTGACTGAAGTATTATCTGGTGAAACGACATTAAATTGTGGAATAATTTCACTAAACTGAATATTTTGCGTTGCTCTGCACGCTGATCCACCAAGAGTACTTTCATTAGTAAATGAAAGTTGAGTGTCACCAGTTGCTTTGTCAGATCTATCAAATTCTAAGTGATACTTATCAATACCTCTTCTTGTTTTTAAGGTAGAATTTGTTGGCATACTGTGTGAATTATTAATTCTAGTTAGAGAAACGCCATTAATTTCATACTTATAAATCAGATCACCAGTTGTGTGGTTTCTAACCGTTGTTTCATTTATTCCTCTTGTAGAAATATTCAGAGCATTTGATGAGACAGAAGTATACTTAATAATCTCCTCATTTACCAATACATATCCAGGATTTGATGCTGTAACTGTCGCACCTTCAAAAGTTGTAAAATTGGAAGTGTTTGCAATAGAAATTGTAGTATTTGTTGATGTAATATTTGCAGTTAGTGCTTCACCAGTTGTATTTGGTACAATTCCTCTGATATTTACAATGTTGCTATCAGAGTGCATTCCGTGATTATAATGAGAAACTTCAAATACGTTTCCAGTATAAAGATCACTTGGAACTACTGATTGACCAAGAGTTACAGTTCCTGCAAGAGAAACTTGAACATCTCCCTGATAGTAGGAAAGTGTTTGATTATCAGTAAATTCTTCACCAGATACGTTAGTTAAGAATAACTTGTCAATGTTTGGAACTGATTGAACACTAATTGTTGCCCCTCTTCCTCTAGAAACTGCACTTGTTGAAATTCCAAGCAAATCACCAACTCTGTATCCACTTCCAGTATTTGCAATAGAAACACTTGCCAATTCATTAGATGAAATGGTTATCGTTGCTGTTGCACCACTTCCAGAACCAGTTATTGAATAGAGTGGTACGCTAGAGAAAGTACCATTTGAGTATCCAACTCCAACATTGGTTGTTGAAACAACCCCAATATTTCCACCTACAAACTCCACATATCCATAAGCATCACCCTCACCAACCTTGATTCCTTGTTGTAAAATACTATTGAGACCATAAGTAGTAACAATACCAACATTAATTTTTCTTGGTAAAGTCTTGATTGGATTATTAATTAGTACTGGGATATTAGCATCTATTTCTGCATATGTGCTTCCAACTGATAATGTTGGGTTATGGAAATATGCAGTTCCAGATGTTGATGAGAAACTTGCCTTATAGAATTTGAATTTAAGGTCCTCATATACACTTGGAGTCCAAATGGATCCATTTTGCGATTTAAACAGATTTCCCCCAACATATTCGTTGGAATAGATTACCTGTTCAGCATCTGGAAGTGTTTGAGTTGCTACTGTTGCCTGATTAGACTCTGCAATCCAAACTTTATAATCATCAGAAGATGGGCAAGATAGTGAAATTGCGTACTGCTTATTTGGTTGTAAGTAAATTGGTGATGGGAAGGTGACTTTAGTTGCGGTTGCACCGTTAGAAGATGTTGTAATACCAGATGGTGATAGTTCTGCTCTAGCAAAGTCTTGGATTACCTTATTTTTAGGTGTTCCTCCAATATCAGTTTCTCTAATCTCAACAAAGACCTTTTCAGTATCATCTTTTCCACTAAAGTACAAATCAACCGCTGTCAGGAATCCACCATCATTGTCTGTTCTAAAGGTTTGTGCTAATGGATCTTTTCTCAGTGCATTTAATGGTAATGCTGGAGGAGATCTGCGAACAATCAAACTCTCGCTGTATACTGAAGAGTTAACAATTCCAGAACCATAGAAAGTAGTTTCAGTGGAAGTAACAGTAGTGGCAGTAGAATTTGTAGAACTTGAAGATAACTTAAATGTTTTTGCACCGACTTTAAAACTTGTTGTTGGTGCAGGATTTTGAAGTGGGTTTCTAATGAAGAAGCAACCAACTAAATCTCCAACTGAATCTGTAGTAAGAGACTGAGTTGAAACTGTTGCTTGAGCAGAACTTGTTGCTCCAACAAGTTTCATTCCAGATGGTGTATAACCATAGAATCTTCCATCTGCATCATCTGCTAAAGAATAAGTATCAATATTTAATACAGATGAAGATGCAGAATAAGAAGTTAATGTTGTATTTGTTGAATATGGATTTTCAGAATATGATGTAGATGGATTTGAATATGATCCTGTTTTGTGATTTGCATTGGATAATCTAAATGCGGCAACTTTCTTTCCACCAACATATCCATAAACAGTTTCTCCTGACTGGAAAGTGCCAGAAGTCATTGTGATTTTCAGCAGTTTTGGAATAATATCAATATTAGAATTTCCAGCAAAGAACGAATAATAATTTGTTGATGGTGTTAAACCACTTGCCCTAAATTCTACATTTCTTGATCTAAACTTATTATTTGGATTAGAACTTGGAATCAGATTGGAAATATAAGAATTTGCCCAATTGCTTTGTGTTCTTGAAACTACTCCACTTTCACTGTTGATTGTTCTTACCCAAGTATCGGAAGAAGGAGTGAGTTTAACAAAACCATTGTAATTAGATACAGCAAATGGATTAATGGTTTGTTCCTTAGTTGCAAATGATTGCTGGAGATTCGTCCAAGCAATCTCTGAATAATTAAGAGTGACTAAATCACCAGTTTTCTTAATATTAGTATCTTGTAAATCAAAGTTTGTGGAGAAATCTAATGTGTTTGTATTGAGGGAAGATGCTGGTGAAATTTGTGCCTTAAGTGAATAAGAACTTACATCAGATCTTAACTGATTATCGGAACTATTTGTATCAATACAAACTTTTGCATCCGAGTTCTCTACATCAATAAAATTAGTATTATCAAAGTTGTCAACGAAGAAACCAGATTTGAATCTACTTAACCCGTCCGAATCTTGAATTTGGAGAGTTTTTGTGTTAAGTTCAAGTAAAGTTAGTGATGCTAACTTTTCAACATTGGAAAGTCTATCCTCTAAGTTTCCAATATCTCTCATAGTATATCTCTTGTTATCATAGAGATATACTTCTACATCTTCTGAATTGTAGAGATATGCTGGCAACTTGATTGTGGCAAGATCCATTGCCTCTTCAATTGAGGAAGGTTCTTTTGGATTATCTGCTGATACACCTCTTTTGATTACCAAGTCACCATTTTTATTCAAAGAGATCTTATCAATTCTTGGTAGATAATATGAATATGAAATTGAAGATGTTTCATTTGGCGAAACTACTAGTGTTGGATTTGAACCAGCAGCGGCAAAGTTTCTACTTGAAAACGCAAATGGTGATGTTGAAGTACTAGTAAAATCAGAAACTCTTGGTCTGAAATCAAGAATATCAGATGCTCTTGTTCCAGATTTCAATTGAGGAATATCTGATTTATATCTTTGTCCATCATAACTCTTAACGGTATAAACATCACCAGAGTCATTTGATGGAACTCTATAGTGATCAAAAATAATTAACAATCTTCTAGATGGGACAACTGCACCAGTTTTTCTAACTATTCTTGAGTAATCATAATACTGTTCTTTTTGACCCTTATCAAGAACAAAGTCTTGTGTCTTATTAACATATGATCCTTCAGTAATTGAAGAAATAGCACCTAATATCTCAGACTCTTCAAATCTTACAGTTTCTCCTAGAATAAACTTATTAGAATTGAGATAAACAAATTCAATTTCTGTTGAAGACTTTCTAGTTACAATCTGTGCAATTGCTCCACTACTTGCTCCAGTAATTTTTTCACCAAGAATTGATTCTGTATCTAAACCTAAACCAGAAGCAAATGTTAATTTATCTAAAATTACGGCACCGTTATTAACGGATTCATAAACTGCTAGAACTTTTACAACGTCTGGAACGTTTAATGATATTTCATTGTCCTCTACTCTAAGACCATAGCTTGTAATAGATGATAGACCAGTAATTGATGTGGATACACCAGTTGCACTCTTATTAACATCTAGTTTTGTGCTTCTAATATATAATTTTTGCTTATTTGTAATAGCATTTTTCTTCACTGTTGTATTAACAACAACATTTGATGCACTTGCAGTAAGACCTGTAAAAGTAACAACAGTTGAATTGCTGCTTAGACTTACTTTCTCGCTAGAAAGTTGATCAACTGTTCCATCTGCATAGAAAATACCATATCTTTCGGTGTTAAATGGTTCAAAATATGCGCTAGTAATGCCAACATCTGCCAAAGTTAGGGATAATGTTCCTGTAGAAGTGGTTGATTTCCCAGTTACCTGCCTTCTTACGGTTAAATCTGATGTTGATAGATCAACGTCTGAAACATTTTTAGAATTTATCTTAGCATAGAGGAAAGAGTTTTCTTCATTTTGAATTGATGGAACACCAAGAGAGAATGTTGCGCTAACTGTTGAAGATGGCAATGCTCCAGTGCAAACTCCAGTTACATTAGGAACTGATGCAAGAGTCAACGTTAAACCGTCTGCAGAAACAGATTCAACTCTGTTAAAAGACTGAAGAGAATTTCCGGAGAGTTGATATCTGATTATAGTGTCACTCTTGATTCCAACAAAGTTTTTACCTGCACAAGTTGCAATACCTGTTGCACTAATTTGTAGTGAATCTGTATTTGTAAAGTTCTTTGCGATTTTGGTTTGCAGGAAAGAATCTGCAACAAATGATGTTGACAAACCAACTTCAGCAGCATCTTGGAAAACTGATTTAATGTCCTGAGTACCAAATACTTTTACCTCAGATACTGTTCTAGAATAAGTAGTTCCACCATTGATTTCAATTTGCTCACCTACACTAAAAGTACCAGAAGTTTGTTGTATGTTAATGGCATTTCCAGATGGAGATCCTACAACATATCCAGATGCTCCACTATTCAAACCTTTAATGTATGAAGTTTCTGGACATTGACCAGAAGTCAGAGACTGATTTAAAGTTAACTTTGTATATGTTTGAATGTCATAAAGATACAAATCCCAAGATGAAGCGGCATTTTGGTACGCTCCAGGTGCAGAATATGAATATGCTCTTGCTTTACCAATTGTATCTCCAGCACCTACTGTTGTTGAATTTTTTCTTTTGCTATTTAAATAAATGATGTGATTGTTGTCTATTCCAACAACTGGAGTACCAGAAACATTATTAACCTTTAACAGACTGCCCATTTCAAATGGGACAGAAGAATCTGATACTCTAGAGGTATCTCTTGGTTTTTCAAGATCAAGAATAGTTGTAGATGTTTTTTCTACATCAAAACCTCTAACGTATGCTTTTCCTGGAGATACTTTTACTGCTAAAAGATTTTCTGAGGGAACGTTTCCTTGATCTGTTCTTTGCCCTTCAGTAAATACCCCATCAGAATTTATACCATCATTTAAAGATTCTTCAACATCAATATCAAATGCATCTACAGAATAATTGCCAGACTCTTCATAAGTTCTTTTTGCGAAATATTCTTTTATAAGAGAGTATGTATTTGAATCTTGAATTTTTTTGAGTTCACCGTTAGTAACTCTTAAGACTTCAATGAAATTCTTATCATCAGTATCTGTTAATCTTTTCTTCGTTAAAGTTGCACTTATCTTTAATCTATCCGCTCCAGGAGCAGCGAAATTAGAAAATCCTCTGGCATTATCATAAAGACTATTATCGTCTTTAGCATCAACTAGTGACTCTGAAACAAATAGACCAATTCTATACGATGGAGTATTTGTATACTGATCCAGAATTAAAGTATCGTCATCTACATTAACAAAGTGACCTCTGATAAAGTAGACACCCTTAGAAATGGAAACTGCTGATGCTGTAGAAGTTGCGTTTAAGTTAATTGCAGTTGCAAATGTATCACCACTGGAGATTGTTGTGTTTCCATATGTTAGATTTTCTTGAAGAAGTAATGTTTCTCCGTCAAGGAATTGACCTTCTTCAAAAGATGAATTTGCTGAGATGTATCTAACATATAAAGTATAATTGTCAGTCTCAGATTCAGAATCAGTTATAACATTTTGAACAATCGCAACTAATTCTGAAGTTTGACCTTTTATTTTTTTACCGATTAACTGATTTAAATATAATCCAACACTAAGACCAACGTGTGTTGAATTTATCTTAACAGCATAATATTGTGAATTATATGTAATATTTCCTGGAATTACTACAGAACCATCTTTAAATATATGACTTCCAAAAGATTCAATTTGATTTTGTAGGATCGACTGGAGAGTTGTCAGTTCTCTTGATTGAACTGGAAATCCTGGTTTAAAAAGAACCCTATAAAAATTTTTATTGGGATCAAAATCATCATAATATGGTGATACATTAAGATTGGTTTTTTGTGACATCTTTAGAATTCCAGTATGATTTTAATATCTTCTTTTTGGCGAGGGTTTCTAGAAACACGGGGTCTGTTATCAATGTAGATAATTTCTCCCGATCCTTTATTTATTTCGGGAAGAGATATGCCATTATTAAATTCTGCCGCAAGATTGACTCTTTTTGTTGTAGTAACTGTAGTCGTTATGCCAGTAAATGTTGAATCGATCGATGCACTAAAACTATTTGTTGATGTGATTGTTCCACCATCTATGCTAAAATCAACCTTTGTTGCTTCAGAGATAATAGATCTAGAGTCTTTTTGGTCATAAGAACTTTGATTATAATACAGAGAACGGTCAGTAAAGTATTTTAAAACTTTGGTTTCTGTATCATATGATGCAATGTAACCAGTTGCTGTACCTACACCAGTAAGAGTTTGATAAATTGTATTTCCTGGTGTAGCATCAGATGGGTTAGATACTGAGGTCAACTTCAAACCACCAAGATTGGAGAATTGATTTTCTGAGAAGATAGAAGTAGCTGATCCAATTCTAGTTGGATTTTTAATAATTCCAATTTGAGCAAATCTAGTATCTAAAGGAAAATCTTTTGTAGAATCATCAAATCTAGAATAAATTAAAACTCTATCAGTTCCCAACTCTTCATATAAGTTGTAACCGTGACCTCTTGATGGTGGTATAATTGGAATTAAATGTGCAAATTCTGTTGCTCCAGAATTAATTGATGATAAATCAACTCTTCCGTAAGAGTAATTTTTACCACCAGAAGAAACCGTAACATCGGTGATTTTACCACCTGTTACATCAACAACCACTCTTCCACCATCACCATCACCAAGAATGTCTAACTCAGCATCAGTTGTGTTGTATCCAGCACCTTGATTTTGAATATAAACTTTTTTAATTTGATTTTCATTTACTAAAGAATCACCATTTTCTCTAACCGCCTGAATTTGTGCATCAGTGGTAGTGACCCAATTATTTGGAACGGGAATGTATTCAATAGAATCAAATTTAATAATATCACTTGGAGAAACTGTAAATAAGTATTTCCAAATATATCCATCACCACTTTCACCAGCTCTTGATGGCTCTAGGTCAATAAAAGATGGTTCATCTTGCGAGAAATTTCCTGCAGGATTTGCCGAAGATGCGCCATTATCAATACAAATATAAACTCTATAATCACTATTCATTACATAGTAATTTGCATCATATAATCTAGTAGAGTTGGTTTGTGGGGATGTATTAGAAATGCTGTAATCGTGACGATACATTTCATAGACAGTTCCCTGTCTCCAATCAACTCTTCTTATCAATCTACGAACATCGTTAACTGTGATTTTTTTACCAAAAATCATAGTATCTTTTACATGATTTAAATAATTGAAGTTATCAACAGGATTTGGTGTATTTTCATCCCAACTCGTAGATCTACCAAAACCAACGGCACTTGGATTTGGTAGACTTAAAAATACATAATATGAATTATTTGGATCACTGACAGATTCTACAAAATTATTCGCATTTAATATTCTAAACTGATCTGTTACAATTGCGGCCATCGTAAGAGCTTTTTTCTATATTTATAAATGATTACCCAAGGTCTTTTCTCAGAGAACCAGTATCTCTAAGTCCAAATCCACGTCTTTGTAATGTTGGGAACGTAGTTAAACCAGAATTTACAGTATATCCAGAAACCGCAACTCCAATAGAAGATGTAGTTCTTTCAAATCCAGATAATTTGCCCCAAGAGAATCTTCCAGAAATTAAGTTTGGCATAGTATGAATACCACTAATATTAGTAGTTGACAATATGTTGCTGGTTATTATTCCTGTTAAGTTGTCTCTAGTGATAGAGTGGATATAGTAAATGTTATCAACAAATGTTGATCCTATTCCAACAGTAGCAGAATCACTACTATCGATTGAGGTTACTCCATGACCAACTGTGGTATCAAAAACACATATTGGATAGTCTTGAATCAAAGAATCAATATCTGAAGTAGAATCATAAAGAACATGGAACGTTAGTGCGAGAGGATTTCCTCCTGTACCAGTGTTTGTTGTAATTCCAGTAATAATTCCACTAAATCCTTGTACAAATCTAATCCCATCAATAACTTCACTTGATAAATTGGGCGTTGGAATTGTAATATCTGGCGAATATGTGGAAGTGTAACCAGCACCTGGTGTTGAAACCGTTGTTAAAGTTACGATACCAGCAGAAGAAACAAATGCAGATCCTATAGCAACTGATTGATCTTGATATTTGCCAAAATCAAAGGATCTTGAAAGTGCAATAGAATTTGATGCGCTCTTACTTAATTCAATCTTACCATTTGATCCACTGTAAATTCCAGTAACCGTTGTTGAAGTGTCAATGACATTTGGAATAGATCTCAGAGTTTGACCAACTTTAATTGATTCTGTATTGATTCCAATAATTACATCAGAACCTATACCAAGGTATCCACCTCTTCTCTTAACATCAAATTTAAATACTGTTCCAATTCCACCAATTGGATTACCAATCTTTAATTCCAAAACTGATCCAGGAACATATCCACTTCCACCATCTAGAACTGTTATGGAAGAGATAGTGCCAGCAATAGATACATTAGCAGTAAATGCTGCAGAAACTGGATCATTTCCACCTTGAACTAATAAACCAGAAAAATCTCTGATGCTAATTGAAGATTCATTTTCTTCATAATTGAAGAATTGAGCATTGTCCAAGAATATTTCAGTATCTGTGGAAGAAAAATCTTTAATAACTTTGGATGTTGGGAAAACTAAACCCTCTAATGAATCTCTTACTTTAGATTGTAGATTATCATTAATAAGTAAATCTCTCTTCTGCTTAGTCCAATCTGCAGGTCTGTAATTTGTCTCATCAATACCATCTCCAAGATATATACCAGTTTGAACTAGATCTGATGCAATAATATCAGAAACTATTCTTGGATCTTGACCAATGGATTGTGGGACAGATTCACTCTTATTGATTTGTAGGGTATCGCCAGGTTTGATAGTTTCATTAACATTAACTTCAATACTATCTTCATCTCTAGTTCCTCTATAGAAGAATATATCAACCTTATCACTTGCTTTTGGTGCTTCTTTGAAGGAGAATGTTGTTCCTCCAGTAAACTCATAAGAAACTCCAGGTTCCTGCATTACACCGTTAACATATATCAAGAGAATAGCATCAAGATCAATCAGAGATGAATCTACATCTGCATTGTCCTTTTGGAAACTTAGTAATTGGCTATTTTTATAGAGTGGGAATCTAGTTCTTTCCCCGTTTTGTAAAGAACTAACACTATCAATGAAATCAAACTCACCTAACTGCCAAGATGCAAATGAATCTGTGAATATATCAGTTACAGTAAATTGAAGTTCTTCAATTGGAGATGGTAATCTTCCATCAGTAACAAGACCAACAACTTTGAATACATCACCAACTCTAAAGGAATAACCTGGTTTGGTTATTTCATAAGATCTAACTTCAAATACTGTAGATCCGATTCCAGTTGCAGCATAACTTGGTCCAATATCAATAGTCATCGACAAACCAATACCAGTTTGTGTAGTGTTACCTGCACCAAGTCTAGAAACACCGATTACAGAAAGATTCTCATACGATGGATCGTTAATTTCAAATACTGGTTCGGTATATCCAGATCCACCACTGTTAATTGTCAATGCCAGAGAACCACCAGCACCAACAACTGCAGATATATCAGCACCACTACCTGTAGAATCGGAGACTCCAATAGAAACTATAGTGTTGTATCCAGATCCAAAGGTTAGTTTACTATAATATGGATATGCAGTTCCTTGTCCAACGTAATTGTGTACGATTGTACTAACACCAATATTAACATTGAATGTTTTATCGGAAACAATTCCAACCACTGGGAAAACATTACCTAGCGTTCCATCTGGGAATATTGTTGTAGTTACTCCAGCGTGTGCCGATGCACAAGAGAACTCAAGATTTTCCAGATAAACATCATCTTCCGATGCATCAAATGGGTGATTAGTTGTAGTTGTTACCTCAAGTATTCCAGTGTTGTTGTTATAAGTTGATGTGCTGATTTGGTATGCTTGTCCATAAGTTGGAACACCGACAATGTTTGTGATTGCACCACCAGTAACTTCTGCTCTTAACTTTGCACCAATAAGAGGTGCATAACCCAATCCACCAGTTTGTGCAACAGAAAGAACAACGCCACCTCTTGGAAGTTGGTTTTGATTTACATCAGATTCAACAATAACAATATCATCAGTATTTTCTCTTGTAATACCAGTAAATGTTACACTAGAAATTCCAGTAGAAGCAGTTTCTTCGAAAGAATAATTATTACCAACATTGTTTGGTGTATCTGGAGTTTGGAATATATCATTGATAAAGACCAAATTGCTACCAGCTTCTAATCCAGTGGTATTTTGCCCTTCTCTATAAACTGTAAATGTTTGTCCAATACCATTAAACTGTAAAGAGATATCATCATAAATTTTGTTATTTACATAATCTTTACGTAAATATACTCTTCCATTAAATGATGATTTTGGTAGAGCAAGATTACTGGAGTTCAATCTATCATTATTTCCTTGTCCATCAGGCGCTTCAGTAAAATGAATCTTATTTCCAACAATATTGTACGCACCTTTGTATATTCTCGCAACTGTCTCATCTGCGTGTGTAGTTGCTGAAGATCCAACAAATCCTCTTGAAACTTCAATAATTGATATTGTTCCAATACCAGTAATTGGACCAGCAGCAGTTGTTCCAAGACCAACGTTTCTAATATTGAGATATTCATCGTCTATTCTTAGAATATCTTTAGGTCTGATAGAAGAAATACCACTCAATGCCAAGAATGTTACGCCAGCACCAATAACTGGTTCATTGTATTTCAGAGTATATGTTAGTGGAGTATAAATCAGTGGATACTGTGTTACACCATCAATCGTAATTAAAGATTTTTCAAGTTTTTTCTTCATCTCAAGTTTGTGGCGATTTCCACTACCGATTGAAGTAAATGTAAGACCTACTCCACTACCACCAGAAGTTCCAGATAGTTTAAACTGATCTTTCGAAACTCTAATTGCATAAACTGTAGTTGGGCAAATATCAGTGGTAATACCAGTAGAATAAGTTTTTCTGAAAGTAGAACCAACCGATACACCATCAAGTTCTAAAGCAAATGCTTCATCTGTGGTATAGTAAATTCTATCAACTCCTACAGGAATTGATTCTGTAGATGTAATCGAATTAATTCCAATAGAAGTAACAGTTCCTAATCCAGTGTTGTCACCAGAGAAAATACCAGCACCAACTGTAATTACCGAAGTATTTCCTACACCTGTAATAACTGATGATCCACCACCAACCGATTGTCCAACAAAGAAGGTGTAGTTTGTTGTAATGCCAGTAATTGTTGTTGTACTGGATGGGACAGAATCGCCAAAGATTAGAGAACCTGTAGTGATTCCAGTAGTAACAGCAATGCCAGTGACAGTGCTGAATCCTACGATGAAGTCTGCTGTAAATGATCTTCCAGAAACTAT
>Ga0209536_100006498_pt1 | contig 17861 bp, 14 predicted proteins | sample DeeMarSeWOR28_12_FD_187461 | JGI IMG/M metagenome (GOLD analysis project Ga0209536, IMG submission 187461) | Marine sediment microbial communities from White Oak River estuary, North Carolina - WOR-2-8_12 (SPAdes) (version 2) | ecosystem: Environmental > Aquatic > Marine > Intertidal zone >... | reverse complement strand
TCCCGACTGCCTTCGGGTGCCCCGGGATGACCGGGCCGGTTCTTCACTTCGGCCATGGTTCCTTCCTGGCAGGGCGGCGAGGCCGCGGCCCAGAAACGGCGCACGGAACGGACGGGTTTCGCCGAAACCCCTGCACTAGAAGGCTATCAGGCCGTCCGGTCGACGGTCAAGGTCGCGGGACGTCAGAACTCGGGTTCCACGAGACCGAAGTGGCCGTCCGGTCGGCGGTACAAGACGTTGACGCGATCGCTGGTCGAGTCCCGGAAGACCAGGATCTCCTCTTTGCTCGCTTCCAGCTCCATGACCGCATCTTCCGGAGAAAGGGGTTTGAGCCGGTATCGCTCGCTGCGTATGATGCGCGTCGTCTCCTCGTCGGGGCCCTCAGGCCGCTTCGCCCGGTTGGCCTCGGCCTCGAGCGCCGCGCCGACCTTCGGGGCACGCGCACCTTCCCGGCGTCTCCGACCGGTGACCTTTTCCTTGTGCTTGAGGGCCTGACGCTCGAGCTTGTCGGCCACCTCGCTGATCGAAGCGTACAGGTCGCCGGTCTCCTCCATCCCCGAGAGGCTTGCCGTTCTGGATTTGACTTGAATCTCGGCCATGTGACGGTGCTTGGCAATCCCCAGGACAACGTGGACGTCCAATGGACCCTCCAACAGCTTCTCGAGCTTCCGCAGCTTATCCTCGGTGAAATCTCGAAGAGCGGGCGTGATCTCGACCTGACGACCGGTCATCTCCAAGTTCATTCCCGTGATCCTCCCTGGGGTCGCGTTCGGACCCGGTGATCATGGATCGGCCTCATGCAAACGTCTGCTTGCGCGCGCTGGAAGACGGGATCTTCATCTCCTCTCGATACTTGGCGACTGTTCTGCGTGCGATCTGCAATCCCTCGGACTTCAGGATCTTGACGATCGCGGCATCCGACAACGGTCGGGCGGCGTCCTCGCCCCCGACTATCTTTCGGATGCGCTCCTTGACGGTCAGCGACGAGACGCTTTCCCCTCCTCGGTTCGAGGCGATTCCGCTGTGGAAGAAAAAACGCATCTCGTACAGTCCCCGGTGGGTGTGCATGTACTTGTCGTTGACCACGCGACTCACCGTCGACTCGTGCATCCCGATATCATCGGCGACGTCTTTCAGCACGAGAGGCCGGATCCTCTCGATCCCGTAATCCAGAAACCCTCGCTGAAACTTCACGATGGAGCTGGCGACCTTGTAGATCGTGCGCTGGCGCTCTTCCAGGCTCTTGATGAGGCGGAAGGCCGAGCGCAGCTTGCCACGGACGTACTCCTTGGCCTCGGCCGGCGTCGTCGCCCCCGCACCTCGCTGTACCATGCGGCGGTAGACCGGGCTGATCCGCAGGCGCGGAAGCCCGTCTTCGTTGAGCATGACCTGATAGTCGTCGTCGACTTTGACCACGTAGACGTCGGGCACCACGTAGCGGCTGCTGGTGTCGTTGTACTTCTGGCCCGGCCGCGGGTCGAGGTGGCGAATGATCTCGATCTCGGCCTGGAGGTCCTCCATGTCGAGGCCGAGGGTTTCGGCGAGCTCCTTGAATCGGCGGTTCTGGAGCTTGTCCATGTGGTAGCGAACGATCGTTTCGGCGGCGGTGCCCTCTTGCCCGAGGTGCTCGAGCTGAACGCAAAGGCACTCGACCAGGTCCCGTGCCGCGACCCCGACCGGATCGTAGCCTTGGATCATCTTCAGGGTCGCCTCGACGGCCTCGGGAGGGTAACCGCCCATCTCCTCGATTTCGCTCAGGGACGCCCGTAGGTAACCGTCTTCGTTGAGATTGCCGATGATCGCGCGGCCGATCTCTTTGGCGCTCGGGTCCGAGGTCGACAGATCGAGCTGCCAGATCAGGTGATCGGCGAGGTTTGTCGGCTCGGCCAGCGTGTTCTCGAAGGACGGCAGCTCTTCGCCGATCTCGGCGCGGCCCCGAGGAACGTAGCCCCCGTCGACGTCCTGAAAGTACGACTCGTAGTCGATATCGTCGAAAGGGTCGGCGGAGTCCTTCTCGGAGGAATCCTCCTGGGTCTGCTCGCCTTCCTGGCGCTCAGGTGCCGTTGCTTCGAGGTTCTCCTCGAGGACCGGGTTCTCGACGAGCTCCTGCTGGATCTCTTCGACCAGCTCCAGCTTGGACATCTGGAGGAGCTTGATGGCCTGCTGCAGCGATGGCGTCATGATGAGCCGTTGGCTCATCCGTACGCTTAGTTTCTGTTCAAGGGCCATCTAGTCTCGGCTCAAAGTAATCGGAAATTCTCTCCCAGGTAGACGCGACGAACTTCCGCGTCGGCAGCGAGCTCGGAAGGGGTCCCGTGCCGGAAAATACGACCGTCACTAATAATATAGGCCCGGTCCGTGATCTGTAAAGTCTCGCGCACGTTGTGGTCCGTGATCAGTGTCCCGATACCCTTGTTCTTCAGTCGAATCACGATGCGTTGCAGATCCGAAACCGCGATGGGGTCGATGCCCGCGAAAGGCTCGTCGAGCAGGATGTACCGTGGATCGCTGGCCACCGCGCGGGCGATCTCCGCGCGCCGCCTCTCTCCTCCGGAGATCGCGTACCCCGGGGAGCCCGCCACGTGCTCGAGTCCGAACTCGCGAAGGAGATCGGTGCATCGCTGACGAACCTCATCGGGATCGAGGTCACGGGTCTCGAGAATTGCGAGCAGATTCTGCTGAACGGACATCCGCCGGAAGATCGACGCTTCCTGGGGCAGATACCCGATCCCGCGCCGCGCTCGGACGTACATCGGGAGATCCGTGATGTCGCGGGCGTCCAGAAGGACGCGACCGGAGTCGGGGGGTACCAGACCGAGGATAAGGTAGAAAGAGGTCGTCTTGCCGGCCCCGTTCGGCCCCAGGAGTCCGACCACCTGCCCGGGTGCGATGCGCACGGAGACACCGTCGACGACGGCGCGCCGCCGGTAGACCTTGGTGAGATCTTCGGCGACAAGCCCCGCCCCGGCCCGCCGACTCGATTCCTGCGGCTCGTCTTCAGGCGGAAGATCGGCGACCTGTTCGGCCATATTCAGTTCCCGGAACCCTCGGAAGTCTGTATCTTCGCGCGATCGCGTTCCCCGGATTCGACCTGCAAAGCTCCGCTGTCCAGGTGGTAGCGTAACACCCGACCCTTGGTCGTACCCCCTCCCCCTCCCCCTCCATTTCGGCGGACGGCGGCGGGCGCCTGATCGCCGTACAGGACCATCACCCGTTCGGACGGGTTGTAGACCACCCGGTCTCCCGTTCCGGTGACCGGTCTCGGCAATCCCTCGTCGTCCGGAGCGCGGAACTCGAAGCGGATCTCGTTCCTTGCCAGGATCTCGCGCACGCCCTCGCCGCTCTCGGCCATCACGATCATGAGCTCTTCGCTCTCGAGCCAGCCTTCGGCCTGACGGACGCGTACGCCTCCGGTGTAGGTGGCCGTGCCCTGGTTGCCGAGATACTCGAGGCGCGCCGCGGCGACGTGGATGAAGTCGGCCTCCGACACGATGCCGTCATCCTCCCGGGGAAGGCGGGTCGATACGCGTTCGATGGCGATCAGCGTGTTGGACGTCTCGTCGAGCTTCACGCGCTCGGCCTTCAGATTGCGTTCTCCTTGCCAGCCGCGCACTCCGCCGACGAACTCCATGTGGTTTTCCCGCGGGTTACCCTCGAGCCGGGCCGAGACGAAGTGGATCGCCTCGGTTGCGTCGAACAGACCGGCCTCGGGGCCCCTGTTCTGACCCGTCACCGGCAGAAGGCTTGCCGAGACACGCCCCTCGGCCAAGAGAAAGGTGCCGCCCGGCGCGGTGTGAATCGTCTCGGCAGCCACGCGAAACCGTCCCTGACCCAGGCGGGCGCGTCGCTCACTGGACGAGTGCAGCGTGACCTCCCTGCCGATCCGTACGGGATCGAAGGTGGCACGAGCGGCTTCGGCTACCGCGGTGTCCGAGTCGACCCGGACCTCCCCGCGGGCCTCGCCTCCCGCGAGGGCTCCTTCGGGGCTGACGCTTCCGCTGAGCTCCGCGCACGTCAGCGTGGCCCGACCCGACTCCGTCGGAGCCGTCGCGACCACGGTTCCCCAGGCCGTCACCGACCAGTTGCCCTCGGCGCCCGGGCGGGTTCCACGGATGCGCTGGGCGGTCACGTCGTGTCCGCCCTGCCGGAGAAAGGCACGACCTTCCAGGGTGAGCTCGGATATCGCCTCGTGGTCGTCCCAGTGGATCTCGGCGCGATCGGCGTTCATTTCCGCTCCCTCACCGACCTCCGGCGTGACGATCCCGTGCACCTCCCCCTCGGCGTCCATCCGTTCCAGGCTTCCATCCTCCCGCCGGCGGACTCGCAACGTCTCGGCGACGAACTCCCGGGTGGCGTCGAAGATCCGCACCCCGCCCTCGAAGACCACGTCCCGCGTTCCATCGAGCAGGCGTGCCCGTTCCGCGCGAAGGGTCGAGCCGTCGATGGCCTCCAACACCGGAGCATGCACCAGCGTGGGCTTGTCCTCGAGGCTGTAGATCACGGACAGCGCGTGCCCCGAGTATTCCGGTGAGCGGAACGTCACCCCTCCCAGCGAGCGGGCCTCCCCCGCGGCCTGGTTGACTTCCAGGGCGGGCACCTTGAGCAGCAGCCGGCCGACCTCTTCCTCGACCTCGACGCCACCCTCGAGGCGCGCCAGGCGTTGACCTTCGTTTCCGGTCAGTGATCCCCGGGTCGCCCGGATCACGAGTGGAGGGCCATCCTCTCGATAGATTTCCAGGGGATCGATGTTCTCGAAGTGAAACTCCCCGTTTTCGTCGGCCTCACCGAAGTCGGCAATGAACTTCAGCTGGCGGACTCCCTTGAGCAGGTCGACGAACTCGATCTTCTCTGCGACCTCCCCGGGCGTGCTCTTCAGGGGATTGACGGGTCCGAGGTTCGGCTGTTGAATCGTGAGCGCCACGACGACGATGAACGGCAGGAGCAGTGCCAGAAGCAGGAATCGAACGAGCCGCACTCGCCTCACTCGATCTCACCGTCCCTGGAACGTGGTTTCGCGGTTATCGACAAAACGCGCTCGTTCCTTCGCGCATCTCCGCCATGGCGCGGCCCCGCTCGAAAACGCCCATGTCGTTCTTGCCGGCGTGTTCAGAAACGGTGACTCGCGTGCAGGACACCCCGACGGTAGTCGTTGCCCTCGAATTCGACGACGAGGCACATCTCGTAGATCCGAGACATCAGCGCGTCGCCCAAACGGTCGCGGAGGGTCAACCCCTCCGGGGTCTTTGACGCCCCCTGAGGTGACTCGCCCTCTCCCGTCGGGTGGTTGGACGTCATGATGAGGGGGAGCTCCTCGTTGTAACGATGGACGATGATGTCGTGGAGGACGTCCCGCGACCACGCCGTCATTCGCCCGGCGCCCAGATCGTCCAGGATCACCACCTCCGATTCCATGACCGGAGCCAGAACCTCGGACTCCCGCAGCGAAGCTCCCGAGTCATACGTCCCCTGGAGCGATTTGAGCAGCTCCCGCTGCTCCCGGAAGGCGATTCTGGCTCCCTTGGCCGCCGCGAGGCCCCTGGCGATCCCCACCGCCAGATGCGTCTTGCCGGTTCCCGGCTTGCCCAGAAAGAGAAGGCCGTGATCCACGAGCGGCCATCGCTCGATCCAGTCTCTCGCAAGGGCGAGGGCGCGATCGAGACTGGGGTGCTGAATCTCGAAGGTCTCCAGACTGCAATGATCGTAGCGCTTGGGAATCCGCGCCGAGATCAACAGGCGGGCCGCGCGATCCTCGGAGGCGCACCGACATCGAACCGCGCTGGTCACGCCGTCGGAGCCCGCGCGTATCTCGAAACCGGTTCCCCCGCAGACGGAACAGCTGGAGCTCACAGGGCTCTCCGGGCAGCAGCTCAGTTGAGGTAGCCCCTCAGCTGCTGACACTTGTGCGAGCGATTGAGCTTGTCGAGGGCCTGAGCCTCGATTTGTCGAATCCGTTCCCGGGAGAGATTCATCATCTCTCCGATCTCTTTGAGAGTCTTGGGGTCGGCCCCGTCGAGCCCGAATCGCAACCGGATGACTTTTTCTTCCTTCTCGTCCAGCTCGGTCAGGGCGCCGCGCAGATGGATCTTCAGCGAGGATCTCAGAAAAACGAGATCGGCTGCCGGAATCGTCTCTTGCTCGAGCTTGTCCGAGAGGTGGAACTCGTGCTCCTCGTCGATGACCGCGGACAGCGAGATGTTGTCGTCGGCCACCTGAAGAAGATTGGTAACCTCTTCGACCGTGACCTCCATCTTGCGGGCAATCTCCTCCGCGGACGGCGAGCGTCGAAGATCGTTCCGAAGATTCGCCTGCGCCTTGCCGATGCGGTACAGGAGATTGGCCTGTTTCTGGGGAAGCCTGAAAGCACCGCTCTGATCCGAGAGAGCGTGGATGATGGCCTGCCGAACCCACCACACCGCGTAGGTGATGAATTTGACCTTCTTGTCGGGATCGAAACGCTTGGCAGCCTCGATGAGGCCGATGTTGCCTTCGTTGATCAGATCGAGAAACGACAAGCCGCATCCGCGATAGCGCTTGGCGTACGACACCACGAAGCGCAAGTTCGCCTCGACGAGCCTCCGAAGGGCTTCCTTGTCGCCCTTCTGGATCTTTCGCCCGAGCACGCGCTCTTCCTCGGCAGTGACACGCGAAAGTCGCGAGATTTCCCGCAGGTACTTCTTGAGGGATGCGGAGCCCGAACTGCTTGATTCTTCGCGTTCTTCTTCCATGACGACACCGGTCGCGAAAGCGGAGTATAGCACGCCGGTCCGAGCGGACGTCGCACCCGAATCATGCTCAGGAACTGCCGGAATCTGCCTGTTGGCCGCTCAGTTTCGCGACGCGCGCTTCCAGGTCGGTGACGCGATCACGCAGGCGCAGGATGATCTCCACGCCCGCGAGGTTGACGCCCATGTCCCTGGTGAGCCCCAGAATCGTGCCGAGTCGCTCGATGTCGTCCCTGGAGTACCGCCGGGTGTTGCCCGAGGATCGACTCGGCTTGATCAGCCCGGCGCGCTCGTACAGTCTCAAGGTCTGGGGGTGGATTCCACACGCCCGAGCGACCTCGCTGATGAGGTGATACCCCGAGTCGTTCGACCTGCCGTCGGCCCGGGGCACGGGGTTACCGAATGGAGACCCGGATCGGGCCGGGGTGCTTCCCCGACTTCTTGACGATCATCACCGTCAGCACGCCGTTCTCGTAGACCGCGTCCACGGAATCCCGGTCCAGAGTCGAAGCGAGGGGAAACCTCCGGCTGAACGGGCCGTACGATCGCTCCACACGGTGGAACTGCTCGCCCTCGGTCGTTTCCCGCCCCATGCGGCGCTCGCCCTCGACGACAAGATCGTCGCCCACGACGCGAATCTCGATGTCGGCCTGGTCGACACCCGGAAGCTCGAGCGAAACGGTCAGGCGATCGTCACTCTCGTAGACGTCCGCCACCGGCATCCAGGCGCCGACGCTCCCGTCCGTGTCGAAATTGGTACGCGCCAAAGCGTTCTCGAAGAGACTGTTCATGCGGGCCTGGACCTTCTTCAGCTCTTTCAGCGCGTCCCATTCGGTCTGGGCCATCACCGCTCCCGCGCGCGCATCACCCGGCCACGATCCGCCGGTAAGACAAGCGCTCGAAGCGCCCGGGACACGCCCTTGCGGGGCACGTCCCGCGACGCTGGTTACCCGTTCCTCGCCCCGTCGGTATCGACCACCTCCGCATCGATGACGTCGTCCGGCGCGCCGCCGCCCGCCTGTTGGCCGGCGCCCTCGGCCCCTTGCTCGGCCCCCGGACCTGGCGCCTGGGTACGGTAGATCGCTTCCGCAAGGCGATGCGATGCCTTCTCGAGGCGCTCGGCGCTCGCACGAATCGCGTCCAGCTCCCCTTTCTCGAGGGAAGACTTCACCTCCTGGATCGCCTCTCTGACCGGCGCCTGATCCGTGTCGGAAAGCTTCGAAGCGTTGTCGGCGAGCGTCTTCTCTACCTGATAGACCAGCTGGTCCGCCCGGTTCCGGGTCTCGACCTGCTCCCTCCTCGTCTTGTCCTCACCCGCGTGGACCTCGGCCTCATGCACCATCCGCTGAACCTCGTCTTTGTCGAGGCCCGAGGATGCGGTGATGGTGATCTTCTGCTCCTTGCCGGTGCCGAGGTCCTTGGCCGAGACGTGAACAATGCCGTTGGCGTCCAGATCGAAGGTCACCTCGACCTGAGGGACCCCACGCGGTGCGGGAGGGATGCCGTCGAGGTGGAACTTGCCCAGGGTCTTGTTGTCGGCGGCCATCTCGCGCTCGCCCTGAAGAACGTGGACCTCGACGCTGGTCTGGCCGTCGGCTGCGGTCGAGAAAACCTCGCTCTTTCGCGTCGGGATCGTCGTGTTTCGCTCGATCAGCTTGGTGAACACGCCTCCGAGGGTTTCGATTCCGAGGGTGAGCGGCGTGACGTCCAGGAGCAGGATGTCCTTGACATCGCCGCCGAGCACTCCTGCCTGGATCGCGGCGCCGATGGCGACGACCTCATCCGGATTGACCCCTTTGTGAGGCTCGGTCCCGAAGAACTCCTTCACCATCTCCTGGACCCTGGGGATCCGGGTCGACCCTCCGACCATGACGACCTCGTCGATCTTGCTGGCATCCAGACCGGCATCCGCAAGCGCCTTCTTGCACGGTCCGAGCGTTCGCTTCAGAAGATCCTCCACAAGCTGCTCGAATTTGGCCCGGTTGAGCTTCATCTGGAGGTGCTTGGGCCCGGTGGCATCGGCGGTGACGAACGGCAGGTTGATTTCCGTTTCGGGCACCGTCGAAAGCTCGCACTTGGCCTTCTCGGCGGCCTCTTTCAGACGCTGCAGCGCCATCTTGTCCTGGGACAGGTCGATGCCCTGGTCCTTTTTGAACTCGGACACGATCCACTCGATGAGACGCGCATCGAGATCGTCACCGCCCAGATGGGTGTCGCCGTGGGTCGCCTTGACCTCCACGACGCCCTCTCCGACGTCGAGGATAGAGATGTCGAACGTTCCGCCCCCGAAATCGAAGACCGCGATGGTCTCGTCTTTCTTCTTATCGAGCCCGTAGGCCAGCGCGGCGGCAGTGGGCTCGTTGATGATGCGCTCGACCTCGAGACCCGCGATCCGCCCGGCGTCCTTGGTGGCCTGGCGCTGGGCGTCGTTGAAGTACGCAGGGACGGTGATCACCGCTCGGCTGACCTTCTCGCCAAGGTGGGCCTCGGCCGCTTCTTTCAACTTCCTCAGGACCATGCCCGCGATCTCGGGAGGGGCGTGGGGCTCACCCTGGATGACGATTCGAACGTCCCCGTTATCGGCGGCCTCCACCTTGTAGGGGACCATCTTGATCTCTTCCTGGACCTCCGAGAACCGTCGTCCCATGAAGCGCTTGGTCGAATAAATGGTGTTTTCGGGGTTGGTCACGGCCTGGCGTTTGGCCACCTGGCCGACCAATCGCTCGCCCTTGTCATTGATGGCCACTACCGACGGGGTCAGCCGGCTGCCCTCCGGATTGGTGATAACGGTGGGCTTTCCGGCTTCCATGGCGGCCACGACCGAGTTTGTCGTGCCGAGGTCGATTCCAATGATCTTGCTCATGCGGCTCCTCTCCGTGTCGACGATCCGCTATCGTCGAGCTCCAGTTCGCCCGTCGTTGTAAGACTTGAGCCACGGGGTGTCAAGGTTTCGGCGAACTGTCCTGTCGGCCCGAGGATGCGGTGCCTTCGAGCACGAGCCGCTGGGCCGAGCCGTAGCGGTGGGTCAGGGAAAGCTCCGGGCTGGGATTACCCCTAGAATCGAAGCCGACGATCGCGTAGCCCCCTGGGATCTTCTGATAGCCGTACGGCCGTCCTGCGGGATCCAGCAGATCCCTTGCATCCAGATAGCCGTTCTCGGACAGTCGCGTGAGGCGATCGGGAACGTCCCCGAGGTCGAGATAGAAGACCTGCAGAGCGCGATCGATCCGCTCGACGCGGCCACGGCCGGCGTAGACGGCGAGCTGATTCTCCTGGGTTGCCTGAAATGCCATCTTCCAAGGGTTCAGCGGGTTCCGGTCGAAGGTTGCAACGGTCATCGCGGCCCCCAGCAGTAGCAGGATCTGGGCGATGCGGCCGATCACCCGCGAGGGGCCTTCGGTCTGCCGCGCCGCTCCGGGAACCTTGGCGGAGGGAACCTCCTCGATCAGGTGGCGGTTCAGAAGCTCGTAGAGGATGCGGTAGACGTCGAACTCGCCCAAAGGGCTCCGATCCACGATTTCCTGGACTCCAACCTCGCCGTCCACCATGCGGAGAATCTCACGCTCGTCGGGTGAGATCCGGAGCTCCCCTTCGGCGGGTGGCTCGTCGGCGCCATCCTTGTCGCCGTCCAGCTTGAAGTCGATGTCGGCATCCACGAGGGACCGGACCGGCCCCTCCAGGGCAGCCGCCGACGGGGTCTTCTGGAAGACCATCTGCGCCGAGCGGATCCGGCGCTCGATGATCGGCCACTCGTCGATCATCCGGGCGCCTTCCATCAGGATCGTCTCGGCGCTCACCGGAACGAAGTGCTCGCGGTCGTACTCGAGGTGCTCCACCGGGGTGAAGCGGTAGCTGCCTTCCCGCCAACGGAACAGCCGGTAGACGATCTGGGTGACCTGGACCCGGAGGGCTTCCCGCAGGTCGTTCTCGGAGATGAAACCGGACTGGACCAGGAGGTAGCCCAGGCGCTGCAGGGTCTTCTTCTGGACCCGCAGGGCCTCCTGGAGCTGTTCATCGGTAATCCGGCCGGTACGGACCAGAACACCTCCCAGGAGGTCCTCGAGGTTCCTCAGCCGCGTGTCGGCCCCCACGATCTGCCCCTCGAAGAAGTGAACGGTGACGGTATCCTCGGAGTTCTCGAGGGTCAGGATGCCGGTCTTCCGCTGGATGCCGATCAGCTGGAAGATGTCGCTGAGGCCGAAGTCCTTGATCGTTCCCTGGAGCGCCACCTCAAGCCTCCCTGCGCCGCCAGATCCAGGCGTTTCCCGCGAGCCACACCACGACCGCCCCGATCAGCGCGAGGACGGCGGTGGGCTCCATCGAGTAGGCGGCCGGAACGGCACCGCCACGGAGGACCTCGAGGTAGAAGTCCAGGCCGGCAAATCGCTCCAAGGGGGCGATCAAGGCCGGTTTCCAGGCGATCAACGCCAGGACCCAAAGGAAGATCAGCAAGCAACCCCGACCGGCGATCCCCCGCAGGAGGTGGGACGCGCCGGGCAGGATCAGGGAGGAGATTTTACGGCCCCGCCGGATCGACATCTCGTAACGCTCGACCTCGTACAGCTTCCGGGTCTTGGTCTCCGGAGCGAGGCCGTCGCCGATGACGAACAGGTGCAGGCACTGGCTGCAGTACTCCCGGCCTTCCCGGCCGCTTCGACAGCGATGACAGAACGGCCGGCCGCAGCGGATGCAGCGTCGCGCGGGCCGTGCCCCGAAGGCCAAGATCGTGAGCGCGCACGCGACGAGAGAAAGCAGCGCGAGTAGGCTGACACCGTTGAGGAATTGCCGGGGAAGCTGCCAGTATCCCGCGGCCGACTCGCTCTCCAGCGTCGCGCGCAGCGGACGGCCTTCCAATGCGGCACGCCAGACCGACCCGATACGAATGGCGGCATCCTCGACGGTGGCGTGCTGATCGGTCAGGGAGTCCCTCGACAGGAGCGAGCGGGCCAGCTCGGGATCGAGTTGCTGCGCCCGGCGGAGAGATTCCTCGGCGTCCTTGAACCGGAAGGACTCGGACTGCGCGAGGTACATGTTGTAGTACGCCAGCACCGAGTCGGACCGTAGCTCGATGGCACGGCGGTAGGCCGCGATCGACTCGGCATACTGGCCGAGGCGATAGTAGATGTTGCCGATGTTGATCTCGGCCTGGTAGTTCGAGGGTTCGATCTCGAGGACGCGACGGTACTGCTGGTAGGCCTCCTCGAAATAGCGGCCGTCCTTGTAGAGCCCCGCGAGCAGGAAGGTGTAGACCGGGTCTTCCGGGTGGCTCTCCGCCAACTCCTTGAGCTTGACGAGGCCGTCGGGACTGTAGGCGCCACTGGCCGATTCGAGGGTGGTGCGCACCGCCGGGTCGGTGGTCATGCCGTAGAGCGCCACGGAAACCCGAAAGGCCGGCACCGCAAACGCCGTGGCGACGAGCATCGTCACGGCAACGGTACGCTCGCCCCGTCGCATGAAGCGGAACATGATCACGATCCAGTACAGCAGCGTCCACGCCGCAAGAATCCAAGTCAGTAGCGGGAGAAGCAGGACCGCCCAGCCGGCTGCCTCGCCCCATCGCTCTGCGCCCAGACTACTCATCCACTCTTCGATTTCGTGCCGGAACGAGGCCTGGTACTTGAACGCCATCAGTAGCGAGAAGATCGCAACCGCCGCCAGCACCGCCACCACGGCGAAAATCGCCAGATGGTTGAGGAGCGTCCAGTGGGTCCATCCCACGACAAACGAGCGTTGGATCCCCCGGCCGAGCTCCTTGATCGACTCGACCATCCCGCCCCCGGACTGCCGGACGATCGCGGCGCGAGCGAAGTGGATCTGGGGTCGGCCGGGATCGAAGATCTCCGCGAGGTCGAGGGCGGCCAGCGCCTTCTCGTAGCTGCCCTCCTCGTGATACCGCCGCGCTTCGGCCACCAGCGCACCGGCGGGATTCTCGAGACGCCGGATTCCCTCTTCGGCGCAGAAGCTGCGGATCAACTCGGACTGGCGGTGGGCGTCATCGAGGCGGCCTTCGGCGAGCAGCGCCTTTCTGAGAAACCACGAGGACTCGAACCGGAACTCGAAGCTGTCGTAGTCGAAGCCCCGACGTCCGCCCCATCCCGATTCCGTTCGCGGCGTGGCACTTTCCGGGCGCGCGTCGCGTTCGGCGCTTCCGAGGCGAATCACCCCGGTATCGACGGATTGCGCCTCCACGGGCGGGGTCACCAGAGCAGCCAGGGAGAGCACCGTCACGGCGAGACATCGAAGTGGCCTCGACTTCCTTCGCGCGGCGGTTCGGGCCAACCCTGTCGGCGCGCGACCTGAGGGCGAGCCGGGACCCGTCCTAGCCGGGTTTGGTCGTCCGGGCCACGTACAACATCCGTAGCTCGTACAGGACTCGTTCAAGGAGCCCTTCCTCGGGAGGCGTCAGGTTGCCGCGACACTTCACTCGAAGCAGGTCAAGCATGTCGATCTGAATGCGGGCCTGCTCCAGGTCCAAATTCTTCTGGCCCGTCGAGGGATGTGGGATCTCACCCAGAAACAGCAACGCCGGTTGCGCCATGGCGTTCACCAGCATGGTGAAATCGACCCCCTCGGGCTCGTCCAGCGGTCTCCGCTCGAATTGGCCCTGGGGTCCCGGTGTCGGCTCCTCGGCCTTCGGCCCCTTCTGGGTCGGCGTCGGCGGAACTTCGACCTCTTCGTCGTCTTCCCGTCGTCGCTCGCCCTCGGCCGTGAAATGGCGCCGATCCGTGACCTTGAATCCGGTGTCTTGTGCTCTGTCGGTCCCCCGTTCGTCTTCGGCCATCGTCGCCTCCTGGTTCCGAGCCACGAGCAGCCCGTGCGCGGAAGACGCGATGGTAACATTGCCTTTCTCGGACCATCAATCGGACGGCCCGAGCCCCGGAAACCAAGACGAAACCAAACATGTGGCGCCACCGGAGCCGAGTCAAGGAGCGACCTACCATGGGCGAATCGGGGAATTTCGAGGGCCTGGTGGCCATCATGGACCGCCTCCGGGGGCCCGACGGTTGCCCGTGGGACCGCGAGCAGACCTGGAAGAGCCTGCGGCGGTTCCTGCTGGAGGAGTGCTACGAGGTCGCCGACGCTCTGGACCGCGCCGATCCCGACGAGCTCCGCGAGGAGCTGGGCGATCTCCTCTTCCAGATCGTCTTCCTCTCCCGCCTCGCCAAGGAGGAAGGGCACTTCACCGCGAAGGACGTCGTGCGCGGCATCGCGGCGAAGATGGTGCGCCGCCACCCCCACGTTTTCGGCGACGACCGGGCCGAGTCCTCCGATGAGGTCCTACGGCGCTGGGAGGAGATCAAACGCCGGGAGCGCGACCCCGGGCCGGGCGGCGAAGGCAAAGAACGTGGCTCGATCCTGGACGGCATCCCGCGAGCCCTTCCGGCGATGATGAAGGCGCAGCAGATGGGCGCGCGGGCTGCACGCGTCGGCTTCGAGTGGAAGAGGGAGGTCGACATCCTGGACAAGATCGACGAGGAGCTCCACGAGCTGCGCGCTGCCGTCGCTTGCAGCGATCGTTCGCGGGTCGAGGAGGAGCTTGGCGACTTTCTCTTCAGCACGGTCATGCTCGCACGCCGCCTCCAGGTCGATCCGGAAGCTGCTCTCGAGAGCACGAACCTGAAGTTCCGGGAGCGTTTCGGTAGGATCGAGAAAGAGCTGAGCCGTCGAGGCATCCCGGTAGAGAAAGCAGGTCTCGATCTGATGGATCGGCTCTGGAACGACACCAAGGGCGAAGGATAGCTCAGCCGGTCAACCGAAACCGGCCCAACCGCCGGAACCGCTCGTACCGACCGGCGAGCAGAAGCTCGGGGCTCAGGCTCTCGAGCTCGAAGAGGTCGCGCTCGAGGATTCCGGCCACCGTAGCGGCCTGGGTCTCGGGATCGACGTGGGCGCCACCGGTGACCTCGGGAATGATCTCGTCGACGACGTCCAGCTTATCGAGATCCTGAGCGGTCAGTCTCATCGCCCGGGCCGCCTCACGGCTCTTTCCGGAGTCCTTCCAGAGGATGGCGGCGCAACCTTCCGGGCTGATCACCGAGTAGATCGCGTGCTCGAGGATGTTGACCCGGTCCCCCACCCCGATGGCGAGGGCGCCCCCGCTCCCGCCTTCGCCGGTGATCGTCACCACGACGGGAACGCGGAGCCTGGCCATCTCCCGGAGGTTGTAGGCGATCGCCTCGGCCTGTCCCCTCTCTTCGGCACCGATCCCGGGATAGGCGCCCGGGGTATCGATGAAGGTCAGGATCGGCCTCCCGAACTTCTCCGCGAGTTGCATGATCCGCAGCGCCTTGCGATAGCCCTCGGGACGGGGCATCCCGAAGTTGCGGAAGATCTTCTCCTTGGTGTCGCGACCCTTCTGGTGTCCGATGATGGCCACCGGACGGCCGCGGAAGATACCCATGCCGGCCACGATGGCCGGATCGTTCGAGTACTTGCGATCCCCGTGGAGCTCGATGAAGTCCTCGATGAAGAAGCCGATGTAGTCGAGGGTGTAGGGGCGTTTGGGGTGTCTGGCGACGAGGGTCTTCTGCCAAGGCGTCAGTGACGAGAAGACCTTCGTTCGCACGTCGTCCAGCTCTCGTAGGAGCTGCTCGCGCTGACGCTGGATGCCCGCGTCATCACCCATACCCGACAGGGACTCGATCCTGCGCTCGAGATCGATAATCGGTGCTTCGAAGTTGTCTTCCGAGGGCGCTGCCATCACGTCGGACCCTTGCTCGTCATCGGTGAGCGACAGTATGCACGCCGGGACGTGGTGTCAAGCCGGACGCGCGGCCGCCAGGGCCTTGCGCATCTGGCCATCGCGGTCCGGCGCCTCTCCGTCGAGCTTCGCCCGCAGCGCTGCAGCCAGGCCCGCCGCGACTCGCGGTCCCTGGGGCACCCCGGCCCGCACCAGATCCGCGCCCCGGATGTCGGCCCGAACGTCGCGCAGGCGCGACAGGTAGAGGGCCACCGACCGGCGGACCTCCTCGCGGCCCGTCAGGGCCATCGCCAGGAGCAGCACCTCGGTCGGCTGCTCCTTGCAGAGATCGTAAACACGGCTCGCGGGCGGCGAGCGGCGGCGCGCCAGCCTCGAGATCAACCGGTGGATGACGTCGGGCCCCTCGGTGAGGACCCGGGCGGCAAGACGACCGGGCCGGAGCCTGGCGAGGACCTCCTCACGTCCGGCGGCATCGAGGCGCTCGACGAGTACGCCGAGCGCGACGATCCAGCCCTTGGCTGCCTTGCCCTCGTAGAGCAGGCGATACCATCCGAGAACCTCCTCCGCACGCTCCAGCCGGGTGTAGGTCGTCCTCGTCGGGCGTAGAGCCGGGTGGACGACGGTGAGTAGCTTGAAGGAAACCAGCATCTGGACCGCCCGCGCCACCCGCTTCTCCTCCAGGATCAGCTCCAGCTCCCGACGCAACCGCTGCGGCGACAACGAGTCGAAGACGGCCTCGCGCCGCGCCACGTGGATCAACCGCGACGTCTCCCGCGAGATCTCGAAGCCCAGGCGCGCCGCGAACCGTATCGCTCGAAACGCACGCGTCGGGTCCTCGATGAACGACAAACCGTGAAGCGCCCGGATCTTCCCGGCGCCCAGGTCCCGACGTCCGCCGAAGTGATCGACCAGCCTTCCGAATCCGGGAGGACTCAAACGGATTGCCAACGTGTTGATCGTGAAATCGCGTCGAAAAAGGTCCTGGCGGAGGCCGCCCGGCTCGACCTCGGGAAGCGCGCCGGGCCCACGGTAGTGCTCGGTGCGTGCGCGCGCCAGATCGAGGCGGATATCTCCGGGCAGAAAGACCGCCGCGGTCTGGAAGGCCTCGTGGAGGTGGACCCGCACGCCCAGGCGCTCACCGATCCGGCGCGCGAGTCGACACGCGTCCCCTTCGACGACGACGTCCAGATCGCGATTCTCGCGCCGCAGGAGAAGATCCCTCACCACTCCCCCGACCAGCCACGCCCGAACGGCGTGCTCGGTCCCGATCTCGCGAAGAATCTCCATGGCACCCTCGGGGAGCCGCCTCGCCAGCATGCCCGACAGGTCCTCTCCCGGGGGCGGTCGGTCCTCGCCGTGACCGTCGGCCCGGGGTGCGACGGCAGCGGTCTCGGCGGCGTCGTGGAGGTGGCCCAGCAGGGCGGTACGGGTGATGATCCCCGCGATCGAGCGCGGCCCCTCACCGACCAGGACGAAGCGCTGGTTGCCCTGCAGCAGCCGCTGCCGGAGGACGTCGACGTCCGCTTGGGGCGGGAGCACCTCGAGCTCGGAAGCGACCAGGTCGCGCACCTCTCTGTTCGCCAGGCCGTGATGGAGGGCCATGTCCGCGATCTGTCGCGTCAACGCGCCCACGACCCGGTCGCCGTCCACGATCGGGAGGGCGTTCACGCGGTAGCGATTCAGCAGCTTCACGCCCTCACTCACCGAGGCATCGGCCGGCACCGTGTAGAGAATCGGCGTTGCCAGCTCTCCGGCCCGGACCGTCGGGACCAGCGTGGCGCGCAGGGCTTCCATGACCTCGTCCGTGGCCTCGATCAGGGTGCGGTCGCGAATGACCGCCGATGCCGCGGAGCCGTGTCCCCCGCCCCCGAACCGTGCGGCCAGCTTCGCGGCGCCGAGACTCGCGCTTCGACTCCGGACGATCAGGACGATGCGATCGCCCATCCGGATCAGGGCGACGAGCCGGTCCGCGTGGGTCGTCTGGGCGTATTGCTGGACGACGACCGAGGCCTCGGGCACGAAACGCTCGAGCGCCACCGCGGCAAGGACGACCGTCTCCCCGGCGACCCGTACCCTTCGGGCCTCGTGGAGCAGGGCGTGGTAGAGCTCGACCTGCTCGGGCGACAGACCCCGCGCCAGGGTTCGAGCGATCCGGTTCAGGTCGGCACCCCGTTCCAGCAGCCAGGCGACGGCCAGGAGGTCCTCCGGGGTCGTGCCCTGGTAGAGCAGCCCGCCGGTGTCCTCGTAGACCCCCAGCGCCAGGAAGGTCGCGCGCTCCGGATCGATCGCCGTGCCGGAAGCACGGATTCGCTCCACCATGAGCGAGGCGACCGCGCCGGTGGCCCGCGAATGGACCTCCGCCCCTTCCGGCGGTGGAGAGTCGGGGTGATGGTCGTAGCAGATCAGCCGCACCCGGCGATCCGGCTCGAGCAGCTCCC